>VFSW01003749.1_pt1 | contig 22780 bp, 20 predicted proteins | sample 5358111 | NCBI WGS metagenome assembly VFSW01 (sample SAMN11554181, study PRJNA540505) | mine drainage metagenome | isolation source: sediment from site ElyBrook_90M | place: USA: Ely Copper Mine, Vershire, VT | collected 2017
CGACCGCGTGGGGGCAGGTATGCGTGTGGTCCGCCTCTTGGGTGTCGGTGGCGGTGTCGGATTCGGAGTCGGAGTCGGAATCGGAGTCCGCGGCCGTCACGAGCCCACGCACCCTTAGGTCCGCGAGCAACGCGGCCACATCCGCCCGTACGCGTCCGCGGTCCGCCGCGTACCGCGTCGCAAGAACGTCCACGATTTCGGCTTCCGTTCTGCTCCCGTCGCAAAGCGCGACCACCGCTTCCGCCGTTTCGCGCAGGCGCAGCCCTCGCTCGGGGGAAAGCAGGACACGCCGCCCGTCGCGCGGGTCTTTCCGGAGCCGCGCCATCGGCGACAGCCGCAGCTTCACGCCGAAGCCTCCGCGATCGCGTCGAGCATCGCCCAGAGGACCGTGCACTTGTCGATGAGCGCACGCACGCACGCGTTCTCGAGCTCCGGTGTCTGGGCGTGTTGCGTCACGAACGCGAGCGCCTCCTGGGCGTCACGCGTCGCCCTCGGAACCCGGGAGCGGAAGTACGCGAGCGCCTCCGGGTCGACCCACGGGTAGTGCTTCTCCCAAGCCGCCACGCGCGTCCGCATGATTTCCGGTGCGAAGTACTCCGTCAGCGACGACGCGACGGCTTCGAGTAGGGACCGCTCGCGCACCAAGGTCACGTACGCGTCGCAAGCGTAGCGCACGGCGGGCAGTACGCGCCGGCACGAGCGCACCTCGCGGTCGTCGAGGCCGGCCGCCCGTGCCAGAAGCAGCCACTCCGCCAGACCCCCTTCGCCTTCCTTCGTCCCGTCGTGGTCCCCGATCCGCCGGACCCACGCGCGCCGGAACGCCGGGTCATCGCTCTTGGAGAGGATGAGGGCGTCTTTGATCGGGATACGCGTCTGGTAATAGTAGCGATTGACGATCCAGCGCTGGAGCTCCTCGCGGGAGAGCTCCCCCGCGTGCATCCGCAGGTTGAAGGGATGGCGATCATGATAGCGCGAGGCGCCTTCGCTTCGAAGGCGTTCGACGAATGCCTTGGACTCCGTCATGGCTCGATATCCATCCCATCGTGCGCGATCTCCCACCCGGCCCGCTCAACCGCGTCGCGCTCGGGCGACCCCGCGACGAGGACAGGGTTCGTGTTGTTGATGTGCGTATAGATGCGGCGGGCGGCGCGCACTCCCGCGAGCCGAGCGAGGCTCCCATCCGGCCCTCCGATGGGAACGTGCGCCATATCGCGCGCCCGCGCCTTGCCGAGGCCGAGTCGCGGGGTCTCGTCCTCGTCCCAGAAGGTCCCATCGAAAAAGACGACGTCCGCCCCGGGAAGGAGCGCCTCGATTCCGCCCAGCTCGCCGACCGCCGTGGCGACGACGCACGTGCGCCCGCTCGAGAGCGCCCTCACCTCGAGCGCCACGTTGTCCTCCGCCGAGGGCTCCATCAGGCCCACGAGGTGGATCGGCAGCTTTCCCGGCGCGGGAAAGGCCGTCACCCCAATACCCGCCCGCTCCAGCACCACCTCTCGCCCGAGTTCGAGCACGTGCCACGTCATTTGTCCCTCGAAGCGCCGGAGCGTCCGGAACAGCGCGTTGCGCTCGACCAGGCCGGCCCAGACCCGCTCGGTGGCCAGCACGACGAGCGGCTGCGACTCGCGCAGGGAAAGCAGGCCGGCGACGTGGTCGAGGTCGCCGTTCGTCAGCGCAACAGCGGCTATCGGCGAGTCCCTCGGGGCGCGCGGGTGGAGCGGCGGGAACGCCTCGACTTGGCGAAGGATATCCGGGGACGCATTCACGAGGAGCCATTCGGCATCCGCGTCGGTCGCAGAGAAGGCGAGCGAATCCTGCGTGCGGGGAGTGACGCGCGTGTCTCCGGCTCTGGCCAGGCGGCAGTTGGGGCACGCGCAATTCCACTGCGGAAGCCCGCCTCCCGCGCTCGAGCCGAGTACGCGCGCCCGAAACGCGCTCACCCCTCGTTGCGCTCTTCCGCGGCGTCCTCGTTGCGGACGAACGGAAGCGGGTCACCCCCGTCTTCCTGGTAAGAGCCGATCTCTGCGTCCATTTTGATCTCTTCGTACGAGGGAGTCGTCCAATTCATGCGCGTATGATGCGCGAGATCAGAGGCGGGCGCAATCGGCGGCTGGCGGCTGTTCGTGCACCGCAGGCGGCCCCGTGGGGAGACTCTCGACAAGGGTCCCTCGACGTCGTCGGCGTCTCAAAAATATAGCGACACCGTCCCGAGCATCGTCCGCGGCGGAGCCGCGATGATGTGTCGCGCCGGTGACGCCGGCCTCTGTCCAGGGGAAAAGCCCCAATTCGATACGTAGTACTCCTCGTCGTCCGGGTACTCGAGCCCGAGTAGATTGTACGCGTCCACGCCGACCTCCACCCACGTCCAGCGGGCCGCGGCCCCTGCGTTCAGGACGGATGCGCTCGGACCCACGATCGAGTCTGTTAGGTGCCTGCCCGCGAGGAACGTGTACCCGGCACCGGCCCTCCCGGTGACCGGTGCCCCGGCGAGGCTCGTGATCGTCCGCCTCGCGGAGACGTCGGCACGAAAGAGGATAGGGGGCACGTTGGGCACGTAGTGCGAGCCCCCCGCCGCGGGCGTCGTGAATGTCGCGTTCGTGAGCGAGAGGGCCGTCGAGGCGACGAGCCAGTCGAAGGGCTTGGCTACGAGCGAGGTCACCAGTCCGCGCCGGACGCTCGCGCTCTCGGTCTCCATTCCGCCGGAGGAGGCCTCGAACACGAGCTCGTTGTCGACCCATGTCTCGAAGAGCGCGAGCGTCGTCGTGTAGCGCTCTTTGGGCGTCTGCATCCGGAAGCCTCCCTCCACGGAGCGGACCTTCGAATACGGTGTGGCCCCCTCGCCGAGCCCCTGCGCGTCGAGCGAACGGAACCCCTCGCCGTACGAGACGACGGGCGAAAAGCCATGGGCAAGCTGGTACTCGGCGGTGACGCGTGGCCCGGCGGCGATGCCCGACGTGCTTCGGACGGCGCCCGGCAGCACGGCCGAAGGGGCGCTCCCCGGGGGCCCGGCGTTGGCGAGACGGTCGTCGATCGAGACCGCGAGAAAGTCGACGCGCGGACCCCCCGAGACGCGCAGGCGCTTGGCGATGCGGATGTCGAGGTCGAGGTACGAGCCGATGTCGAGTGTGTGGAGGCCCGCATCGATGCGGCGATCCCAGGCCACGAGCGTCGATGGGTCGAGGAGGCTCTTCGTCTGCTCGGTGTGCCCCGCGCGCAATTCCACGCCCGGCTCCGCGGCGATTTCCACTATGTCCCCGAGGCGCGCCGCGTGGGAATGGAATCTCGAGGTGAAGCCGGCCGCCGTCTCGTCGTTCGTCGTCTCGAAGAGGTCTCCAAGCCCTGCCGCCGCCGGGTCGACCGAAGATCTCTCGAGCGCGCCCGTGTAGTTCTGCCTCGCGCGAAAGGTCGTAGACATGACCCACGGCGCGATCTCGAACCGCCCGCCGTCGGGGGATACGTCGTCGAAGTCGGCCCCGACGACGATGCGCGAGGATTGCACGCCCTGGCCTTCGGCGAGCGAGGGGTACGAGTCGTAATAACCTATCCGGCCCGCGTCGAGGTCGTCTTGACGCACGACGCCGGGCAGGGACGAACGCGCGCCGTAAGCCGCCCCCAGAAGTCGTAGGCGGGCGCGGGTCCCGAGGTCGACCGCGTACTGCGTGTTGATCGCCCCCGACTCGCCCGCGCGGTTCTCTCCGAAGCCGTCGGTCTTCCGCAGCGCGAAAGCGGCGAAGGTTTCGTCGTCGGCGCCGCTCGGCGCGGCGATTGCAACGACGCGTCCCTGGTGGAAGGACCCGTAGGTCGACTTGAGCTGGTAGCCGCGCTCGCGCACCCCAAGGTCGAAGATGGCGCTGCCCACGATGGCCGCGTCGCCCTGTCGCGGATCGTAGGCGCCCTCGAGGACGCGGATGCTGCGCACGACCTCGGGAATGATGAAGTTGGCGTCGGCGTACCCTTGCCCCTGGATGTGAAGCGGGATGTTGATGGGGATCGAGCCGAGGCGCATCTCAATCCCGGAGCCATGGTCGAGGTCGAACCCGCGAAGGTAGACGTCATTGCCCATGCCCTCGCCCTCTTCGTGGTCGACGAAGAAGCCCGGGGCCGCCGAGAGCATCTCGCTTGCCTGCTGCCGCGGCGATGCATCGAGGAGCTCACGCTTCACGCGGATGTCGCCGAGACCGCGCGGCGACGACCATCCCGACCCGCGCACCTGCACGACCTGGACGTAATCCTCGTCTTGCTCGTTCGTGGAGAGGGGCGAAGACGACGGACTGGCGCTCGGGGGCGGCGCCGGCTCTTCCCCCCTCGCGGTCGGTGCGACGCACATCGCTGCAGCGGCCAAGGCCCCTGTCAGTGTGCAGCGCACGGCGAGCAGCATAGTGAGTCGAAGTCCAACTGCAGTTTCGAGACGCCGAGGAGGGCTCTTCCGCCTGGCCTCCGTACGTTCTTGGCCGAAAAATGGGGACGACGGCCCTATCGGCGGCTGCCGGCGCCGGCTTCCGCCGGCGGCTTCCGTTCGCTGTGCAGGATCTCGCAGACTCGTGACAGCGGGAACGCGTGCCCCCGACGGTTGACGACGCCCATCTCTTGAAGCTCGCTGACGATCTGGCGCATCGGGAGCCGCCGGATGAAATACATGTGGCGGACCATTGCGATGACACGCTGCTCGTCCGGCTCGCGAACGAGCTTCGAGCGGTCTTTCGTGAGCCTCCAGCCGTAAGGAGGTTGGCCGTAGAGAATATCTTTGGAGCCCTTGGGAGCGGGGACACGCATCATGACAAGATGACAATACTGGATGACCGAGCGAACGTCACCCGAGATTTTCGCCGCGCCGCCGCGGCCTCTCCCGACCACGTGACGAGTCATGTTCGATGGGAGCCAGGCCGCTCCCCTCGAGCTTCCAGCCAAAAAGTGCCTCCTAGCGGTTCACCCGCTCCAGGTAGTCCCCCGTTCTCGTGTCGACTTTGACCCACTCGCCCTCCTTAATGAAGAGGGGGACGTTGACGACGGCGCCCGTCGACAGCCTGGCGGGCTTGGTTGCGCCGCTCGCCGTGTCGCCCTTAATCCCCGGTTCGCTCTCGGTGATCCGGAGGACGACGCTCGCCGGGAGCTCGATTCCGATGGGGATCCCATTGAAAATGGTGACCTCGCACTCGAGACCCTCGCTCACGAAGCGGACCTCGTCTCCGACCTTGTCCTTCATCACGTTGAGCTGGTCGCCAGTGTTCGTGTCCATGAAGACGAGGCTGTCCCCCTCGTCCCACGAGAATGTCATTTTCCGCGTCTCGACGTCTGCCACCTCGACCGACTCGCCGGATTTCCATGTGCGCTCGATGACGCTACCCGTCGTCAGGTTCTTGATGCGGCACCGCGTAAAGGCTTGCCCCTTCCCGGGCTTCACGAACTGGTGCTCGACGACGGCGTACGGAACGCCGTCGATCTGGATCTTGAGCCCCTTGCGGATGTCGGTCGTCTGCATGGTGAGGATATCGGGCCGACCTAGCACGCTGCGGCGAGAAGATCGAGGCGGAGTCTTGACGCCGTTTTGGCCGCCACCACCGGCGCGGGCCTCCTACACTCCCTCAACGGATGGTGATCGACGACGTCGGGGTGCTGGTAGGGTTTGGCTACTGGTCCGTCGGCGCCTCGGCGGTAGGCGCTTCGGCTGGCGCGTCGTATTCGATGATTCCGGTCACCGTGAGCCATACGGGAGTCGGACTCTCCGGGGCGCCGTGCCAAGCAACTCTTTCGAGCCGGCGGCCGATGGGTCTTCGAGAGGAGCCTCCGCGTGGCCGTCGTCTCGAAAGTCTTTCTGGCGGTCGGGGCGCTGGGGCTCGTCGCCTGCGCGGGCGGCGCTCTCTCGCGGGGGGAGGCGCAGTTCCGAGACGGGCACTACCCGGCCGCGAAGCAGGTGTTCCTCTCGCTCGAAGCGCGCCTCCCGGGCTGGGACGACGCCGCGCGGGCCGAGTACGGCGTCTATCGGAGGCTGACCTACGAGGCCCTTGGCGACAACGCCCGAGCCCTCGAGTGGCTGCGCATGGCCAAGGCGATCGGCGACGCCCGGCCGGGGGCCCTTTCCCCCGAGAACGCGAACCGCCTTCGTGCCGGACTTGCTTCGATCGAGATGCAACAGTGAGGAAGGCCTCACCGACCGAACCGGGTTAGGGTGCTGCGCCGAAGGAGCGCTCCATGGTCCTCCAAGAAGAGCAGACCGAGCTCACCACGCCCACGGGCTCCATGCGCACGTACGTCTATCGCCCGGTCGCTCGCGGTCGCTACCCGGGCATCGTCCTCTTCTCGGAGATCTTTCAGCGAACGGGGCCCATCAAGCGCACCGCGGCGTTCATGGCGGGGCATGGATTCGTCGTCGCCGTCCCCGAGATCTTTCACGAACTCGAGCCAGCCGGCGCCGAGTTGGCCTACGATCAGGCGGGCGCCGACAAGGGGAACGCTGACAAGGTCGGCAAGCCCGTCTCGGCCTACGACGCCGACGCCCGCGCTGCCCTCGCCTTCCTCGAAGCCTCGTCGCACTGCACGGGCAAGCTTGGCGCGATGGGCATCTGCATCGGCGGGCACCTCTCCTTCCGCGCGTCGATGAATCCCCAGGTGCTCGCGGGCGCCTGCTTCTACGCGACCGACATCCACAAGGGGAGCCTCGGGCTCGGCGGCGACGACTCTCTCTTCCGCGCGGGCGAGATCCGAGGTGAGATGCTCATGATCTGGGGACGCCAGGACCCGCACGTCCCGGCGGAGGGGCGTGCGAAGATCCACGCGCGCCTTGCCGAGGCCGGCGTTTGCTTCACTTGGCACGAGTACAACGGACAGCACGCCTTCATGCGCGACGAAGGCCCGCGCTACGACCCGGCGCTAGCGCTCTCTTGCTATCGGCTGGCCATTGATCTCTTCCAGCGCAAGCTGAGCGAAGGGGATCAGCCCGCGGAGCCGGCCACGCTGGTCGCGGAAACGCGGCATTGAACGCACGTGAGCCGGCGCCGGCTCGCTTTCGGCGAGACCTCAGACCGCCAGGCTCCGAACGCGTTCGAGCCCCTCGCGAAACTCGGTCGAGAGCGGGTGCGGCGGCGACGTGGACAGCATTCTCGCAAAGGCGTCGAACCGATCCATCTGCGTTGTCCGGCCGCGCTTGAACATCGCCCACGGGTCCCCGTGGTCCTTTGCGCACACGAGGATGGAAGCGAAGTTGTCGATCTTGTCGGCGGCGGCCACGGCCTGCGCGTCCCAGCTCTCCTTCGTGAGCCGCTGGAGGTGCAGGCGCTTGCGGTCCTCCCAGGGCAGCGACCTGTCTTCCTCCGACACCGCTTGCACCAGGGCCGCGACGCGCTCGCCGAACAAGCTCTCGAGCGTCTCTCGCGTCACGTGGCAGTCCTCCATCACGTCGTGGAGCGCGCCTGCGGCGACGACCTCCCCGTCGAAGCCGTGCCGGGCGAGGACGAGCGCCACGCCGGCGGGGTGGCTCACGTACGGGACGTCGGCGCCGGGGTATTTGCGCTTCTGATTCCTGTGCCACACGGCCGCGTGGTCGAGCGCCCGCTTGACGAGCAAGTTCATCTGCGTTCGCTCGTCTCGACGCGGATCGGCCCGGTGAGCGACTTGTGGACAGGGCACTTGTTGGCGATCTCGACGAGACGCGCCCGCTGCTCGTCCGTCAGCCCCGGCCCGACGAAGCGCACCTCGCGCGTCAGCACGAACGCGCCCTCCACGTGGTCTCCTCGAACGGTGACCTCCACCGAGCCGACCGGCCAGCCCTTGCGGTCGGCGTACATCTTCACCGTCATCGATGTGCACGCTCCGAGCCCAGCGAGGATCCATTCGTGCGGCTGGGGCCCGGCGTCATCGCCACCCTCTTCGGCAGGCTCGTCGGCGATGAAGGTATGCGGCCCAATGCGCACGGCTTGCCGGAACTTGCCCCCTGCGGTCGTGACGAACGCTGCGTACATGGCCGCGAGTGTACCCGGAGTCGGCGTTGCCCATGAGCGTCGCCGAAGGTCGTAGTATGCCGGCCCCATGGTAAGCCGCATTTCGGGTCGCGCGCTGGCGGCCGTCGAACGCCTCTCCCGAGCGCGGCCGGGGGCGCGCCTCGTCTACGAGATCCTGCGCAATGACCTCCGCATAGCGAAGCTCGACAGCCTTCCGGAGCGCCTCTTCGGTGAAATCCCAATCGACACGAGCCCGCGGATGGGCCGAGCGCCCCGCGCCGCCGGCGACGCGAGGCTGCCGCCTCCCGCCGCGCCGTGGAGCGCCTCGTCCGCGACGCTCGCTGCCGCGTACCGGTCCGGCGCCACGTCGCCTCCGGAGGTCACGCGGCGCGCGCTCGAGTCGGCGAGGGCGCTCGGTGCGCGAACGCCGAGCGTGGGGCCTCTCATGACGACGCTCGACGAAGAAGCGCTTCGCGACGCGGAGGCGTCGGCCGAGCGGTGGCGGAAGGGCGCCGTCCTCGGGCCGATCGACGGCGTGCCCACCGCCGTCAAAGAGGAGACCGCGGTGCGCGGCTTGCCGACTCGGGCAGGGAGCGATCTCACGGACGCGACGCCGGCCGCGCAGGACTCGTCGGTCGTCGCGCGCCTTCGCGAGGCCGGCGCCATCGTCCTCGGAAACACGCCGATGACGGAGTTCGGGATGACGCCGCTCGGAGTCAACCCGAAGCGATCGATGCCGCGAAACCCGCACGCAACGGGCCGGTCCGCGGGCGGATCTTCGACGGGCTCGGGCGTGGCGGTGGCGACGGGGCTCGTTCCATATGCGATCGGCTTCGACGGGGGCGGTTCGATCCGAACCCCTGCCGCCTTCTGCGGCGTCTTCGGGTTGAAGCCCACATGGGGCCGCGTGAGCCGCGACGGGGCGCTCGCGTCGGGGACCGTTTCGCACGTCGGGCCGTTAGCCTCGTCGACGCTCGACCTGGCACGCGTGCTCGAGGCGATCAGCGGTCCGGACGGCAAGGACCGTCAGGCGGACCTCGCGCCACCGCGACCGCCGGGGTCATTCGTGAGCGCGCTGTCGAGGGGCGTGCGAGGTCTGCGGATCGCCGTGGTGGAGAGCGAGTGGGCGGACGCGGCTCCGGAGGTCGCGCGCGCGGGGCGAGAGGCGATGCGATCGCTCGAGAAGGAAGGAGCGGTGCTCGTGGACGTGAGCCTCGAGCTTGCGCGCTGGGCCGCGCCGATCGGATATCTCACCATCGGCCTCGAGAGCCTGGGCGTGAACCGAGGACTCCTCCGGCGTGACGCTGCGTTCAACGCCGATCTGCGCGTGACGTACGCGGCGCTTGGGGCGGCGTCGGCGAGCGCCTACGTCTCGGCGCAGCGGCTTCGGTCGGGGCTGAGGCTCGAGATGGCGTCTGCGTTCGGGGACGTCGACGTCTTCGCGCTCCCGACGACGGCGACGACCGCGCCGCGCGTGAGCGATGTGGATTTCGAGAGTGGCTTCCTCGACGCGCGCGCGCTCGACGCCGCCTGCCGTTTCGCCTTCCTCGCAAACCTCACCGGTCTGCCTGCGCTGAGCGCCCCTATTGGACTCGACGAAGCCCGCATGCCGATCGGGCTGCAGCTCGTCGGCGACGCATGGGACGAGGCGACGGTGCTGGCGGCATCGGCGCACCTCGAGCGAATGGGCGTCGCGTGGGTCGCTCGGCCGGCCGTGGCGGTCCCGCCCATCTGAGGCACCGTCTTCGCGGGCACGTTGGCAGAGCCGCCCGGGCACGCACCGTGAAGAGCAGCGGGCGATGAGCCGAGTTCGATTCCCCGGATGGTGTGCGACGCTCGCGCTTGCGTCGTTGGGAGTTCTCGCGTGCGAGCGGGAGCCAGCGAGTGCGGCCAAGGGGCGGGTGGCCCAGGCGTACGAGGTCGACGCGGGCGGCGCCCCCAATCCCATGCCGAACAGCCCGTTCTACGATGCAGGCGTGGCTCCTTTGCCCAGCGTCGTTCCGAGCACGCCGCCCGGGGTTCCCAGCCCCGGATCGCCGCCCGGCATTCCTCCGGGAACGCCGATGAATCCTGGGACTCCGAGCCAGCCGGGCCAAGGCCCGACGGTCCCTTGAGGCGGCGTCAATGCGCGGACGAACCCCCGGAACCTGCCGCCGACTTCGGCTCCTTCTCGCGGGCGCGGAGGTCTCGTAGACCGCGCCAGTTCATCGCGAGAAACCAGCCCGACAGGAGCGCAGGCCACCACTGCCGTGCGACCGCCGATGCCGCGAGGGCGAGAAGCGCAACCGCGAGCGAAACGATCCTTGCCGGACGCTCTCCCCGGCCGCCCGTCAGCGCGTGGAGGGTGCTCGTCATGGCGTTGCCACCGTCGAGGGGCAGCATGGGCACGAGGTTCAACAGCCCCCAGCCGAAGTTGACCCAAAGAAGCCAGAGGAACGCACACTCGCCGAGCGTCCTTCCCTCCACCCTGCCCAGAAGGGCGTCGGTCACGCCGGGGAGCTCGCCCCACGTGAGCTGGGGAAACGCCCCCGTCGCCCCGAGCGCCACGACCGCTCCCCCAACGACCATGCCCGCCGCCGGGCCGGCGAGGCTGATCGCCACTCGCTTGCCCCATGAGACGCTCTTGCCGGCGGCCCACGACGTCGTGCCGCCGAGCCCGTGCAGCTCGATCTGCGGCCGCAGCCCGAAAGCGAGGCCGAGCCCCGCGTGGCCGAGCTCGTGCGCGAGCACCGAGAGCAGCACGACGCCTACCCATACGGCGAGGAGGCGCGCGCTCGTCTGTAAGAGGCCGACGTTGAAGATCAGCGCCGTGAAGAAGAACGCGGGGTCGATGCGGACGGGGATGGTGCCGATGCGGAAACGAAGGGCCATGGTCGCCGATCTCACGCTTAGTACAGCGCCCCAGAAGAAAGTATCCAGCAGAGAGGTGCCGTACTTCTATCGCCGGGAGGCGATTGGGGTGTGGGCGGAGCTCACCGAAAACGACAACTTCGTGCCAGGCACCTGCGCGAGGCGCGAGAAGCTCGCCGACATGGGGATGTGAAGCGAATGTGATAGAGGCCTCGGCGTGGCGGACGAACTGGATCGCTTTCTCGCGTTGGTCGTACGCGAGCTCGGGTGCGACGATGCACGTGTCGTCGATCCCTGTGGCACCGGCGAGCCGACCGCCGGACACGTCCTCTCCGCCATCCTGCCCGACGGGCGTGTCGTGGCCGCGCGTTTCCGAGAGCCGCCTGCCGACGCCGAGGCGACGCTTCGCCACCTCGAGATGCTGGTCGGCACCTTCGACGCGGTGGTCGGAGCGTCGCCTCCGGCGCACCGTTCGCGGCCGCCCGCGGCCATCACGCTCCGCGACGAGCTCTCGGCGCTCTGCGTACGCGCGGCGGCGCTCGATGCCGTCGTCATCGACGCGAACTCTCCCGTCGTCTGGGGCGCGGCACACCCCGAGGGTCTGGCCGCCCGCCGGGCGTTGAGCGTCGTGAGAAGCTGGGAGGACCTCGCCGCCCTACGCCGCGGGAGGCGCCTCCGGCGTGCGGAGCGGGAAGGGGACGCGCCGCTGCTCGCGCACTCCTTTGCGGGCATCTACGTCCTGGTGCTCCCGTTCGCCGGCAGCTTCGACGAGCTACGGGCCGAGCGTGCCGTCCTCGAGGCGTTGCCGCGCATCGAGCGGCTGGTTCTCGCGCTCCCGCCTCTCGACCCTCAGCCGCCCTTCCAGGGCGCCGCCGCCGCCGCGCTCAAGGGCCGGCGGAAGCGATGAACCCGCGCTCGACCCGCGCGTAGTCGACCTCGACGTCGAGGCGCGCAAGCACCGAGTAGAACCCGAACTGCAGCCGGTTCACGAAGACCATTTCGGGCGGCATCGTGAAAAACTGGGCTTCGGGCACCTTGCGCGCCAGCGCGGCCATCTCGCGCATCCCGCCGACGAGGTTCGCCGCAAAGGGCTTCGTGATGCGGTAAGGCGACTCGAAGAGCGGAGAGAAGAGTTTGCGCGTATACTGGACCGCGTGGCCCTCGAGCTGGCCGGGCTTCGCGCCGATCATCGCCGCGACGGCGCGGGCGAACTCGCCCTCGTCGCGCGCGAGGGCCGCGCCGTGCACGTGGAGCGCGCGCGACCGGCGCTCGCCGAGGGGCTGGACGCATCCGTAGTCGAGGAAAGTGACGCGTCCCTCTTCGTGAAAGACGTAATTGCCGGGGTGAGGGTCGGCGTTGAGCGTCCCGCCTACGAGCGTCCCCTTGAATACGAAGCGCCATAGGGTCTCCGCCCAGGCACGGCGCTCGGCGGTCGGAGCGGAACAAGCTTCTTCGAAGGCCGCTCCGCGGGCGAGCTCCGTCGTGAGGACGCGGTGGCCCGAACGCGACGCCACGAGGGCGGGTACACGAACGGTTTCGTCCCCCGCGTGCAGCCGCGCGAAGTGCTGCAGGTTCTCGGCCTCTCGACGGTAGTCGAGCTCCTCGCGGAACCGGGTACGGACGACCTCGAGCATCGCTCGTGAATCGAAGCGCCTCCCCGCGGCGGCGCCCACGAAGGACTCGAGAATCGACGCATTTGCCAGGTCGCTCTCGACGGCGCGCGCGACCCCCGGGTGTTGCACCTTCACCGCAACCTCGCGCCCGTCGTCGAGCCGGGCGGCGTGCACCTGGCCGATGGAGGCGCTCGCGATGGGCGTGTCGTTCCACTCGAGGAACAGGCGATCGATGGGCCCTCCGAACTCGTCTTCGACGAGCGTTCGGATGGCGGCGGGCGAGGATCGCGGTGCCTGCGAGCGAAGCACCTTGAGCGATGCTTCGAACGCCCCGGCGTGCTCCTCCGGCACGAGCCCGTCCACGTAGCTCGCCATCTGCCCCACCTTCGCGGCCAGACCTCGCAGATGCCCCAGCACCTCGGCGGCGTGCTCTGCCGCGCGCGCCCCGTCCCGGTCCGCCAGGATGCTCGCCCCCGCGCGCGCTCCCATCGCGGCGAGGCGCGCCAGCCGCCCGAGGCGGGACTCGGGGACACGGCCTTCGGACATCGGGTGCGCGAAAGGCTATTAGAGGCATCGCCCCGCGGGGGCAAGGATGCGCGTCCGTGAGCCACCCCCGTTTTCGCCGTGGCGCGAAGAGCTGCGGCGCGCATGGCGGGAGCTCCGCGGGCCGGAACCAACGGCAGCGCGGGTCGCGGGTGCAGTGTTCTTGGGCCTCTTCGTCGGGGCGCTCCCGATCTACGGTGCGCCGACCGCGATCCTCGCCGCGGCAAGCCTGTGGTTCGGGCTCGACGCGGCCCTGGCGTGGGTTTTGGCGAATGCCGACAGTCCCCTCTTCGTTCACGCCGTGAGAGCGGCGGAGGGCCGTGTCGGAGGGTCGTTGGGGGAGGGCGTGGGCGCCCTGGTCGTGGGCCTGGCCCTCGGGGCGTCAGGCGGTCTTGCGGCGTACGGCATGACGGCGGCGCTGCCGAAGCGCGCGCCGCGTCCCCTGTACCGTCTCCCCGACGACGCGCCCGCGTGGTGGAAGGCCGCAGAGCGCGTGGCGGCCCGATATGCGCGTCCATCCAGCCCCCGACCCCGAGAGCGCATGCGCTTTCACCAGATCCGGGGCAAGCTCCTCGCCGATCCCGCCCCGAAGCTCGTCGCAGATCTGGCCAGCAACACGCCCCTGGCGCTCGGTCGGGTCCTCGACATCGGCGCGGGACGCGGTCAGCTCGGCCTGTTCCTTCTGGAGCTCGGCCGGGCGGCTGGGGTCCGAGGGGTCGACTGGGATTCCGCCAAAATCGAAGATGCAGTGCGCGCGGCGGGGGCTCACGGCGGAGGCCCCAAGGCGAACGCGGAGTTCGCAGCCGCCGACGTCCGCCGTGTCCCGTTCGACCCGGCCGACACCGTGCTCCTCATCGATATCCTGCATTACTTCCTTCCCGCCGAGCAAGACGCCCTGCTCGACCGGGCCGCCGCTGCCGTTCTCCCTGGGGGGCGCATCCTCGTCCGTGAAGCGGAGGCGGGGCGTGGCGTTCGCAGCTGGACGACGTGGCTCGAAGAGAGGTTGGCCACTGCCCTTCGGGTGCACTGCGGCGAGCGCGTCCACTTCCGGCGGGCGCCGGAGATCGTGAACCGCCTGGAGCGAGCTGGGCTCGAGTGCGAAGTACGCGAGGCCTGGGGGCACACGCCCTTCTCGAATGTCCTCGTCATCGGGCGGCGGCAGAAATAGTGCATGGCCTCGGCCGGTGAGCCGGGCGTTCGTCGGATGGGCCCTGCGGTACGGCAGGGTCCTTTGGGCGCTGGCGCTCGTCCTGAGCCTGCCCGCGCTCGTCCGCACGGCCTGGCTCTACGGCCACCTCCGCAGTGAGCTCGAGGAGCTCCTGCCGCGCGACTCCCCCAGCGTCGTGGCGCTGAACGAGCTCCGCGATCGCGTCGGAGCTCATCAGTACCTGGGGGTCGTCGTCGACTCCGGGACGGTCGCCCATCTGCCCGCAGCCGAGCGGCTCCTCGATGACCTGGAAGCGCGCGTGCGGCGCTATCCGCCTGCGCTCGTCAGCAACGTGCGCACGGGGGACCAGATCGAGAGGGCTTTTCTCGACGAGCACGGCGCCCTCTACTTCGACGCGGCAGACCTGAGGAGCATCCGCGCCCGTATCGAGGCGCGACGCGACTACGAGGCGGCGAGGGAAACCGGCGCGCTCCTCGACGAAGACGTACCGCCCCCGTCGGTCGACTTCGGCGACATCGAGAACCGCTACGAGGCGCGCCTCGGGATCGACCACGAGCGCGGCCCCGGCGGTCGTTACACGAGCGTCAAAGACCACCTGACGGTGCTCGTCATCGAGCTCGGGCAGTACTCGACGGGCACGGCGACCGCGAGGCAGCTGGTCGCCAAGGTGAAAGAGGACATCGCCGCGCTGGGAGGCGCCGCTTCCTACGCACATGGAATGCGGGTCGGCTTCGCGGGGGACGCCGCGATCTCGGTGGAGGAGCTCAGCGCGCTCGTCAGCGACCTCTCGATCTCCTCGGTCGTGGTGATCGTCACGGTCCTTGGGGTCATCGTCATCTACTACCGATGGTGGCGGAGCCTGTGGATCGTGGGCCCTCCGCTCCTCGTGGCAACCGTATGCGCGTTCGGCGTCGCGTCGCTGCCGCCCTTCGACGTTCGGTCGCTCAATTCGAACACGGCCTTCCTGGGCTCGATCATCGTCGGCAACGGGATCAATTTCGGGCTGATCCTCCTGGCTCGATACGTCGAGGAGAGGCGCGCGGGCGAGGCGGTTCGCGTGTCGCTCGACCGAGCCGTAAAGGGGTCGAGAGGGGGTACGCTCGCTGCGGCCGCGGCCGCCGCCGCCTCGTACGGGTCGCTCGCGATAACGCACTTCCGCGGCTTCCGGCAGTTCGGGTGCATCGGCGGCCTCGGCATGATCTTCGCGTGGGGCCTGGCGTTCCTGCTGATGCCGTCGCTCATCGCCTGGTGGGATCGCGACGAGTCGACGCGCCCGAAGCCTCGCCCCGAGCGTACCCGCTTCTCCTACTGGGTCGCGGCGACTGTCCGCCGAGCTCCTTGGGTGGTGGTCGCGGCGACCACGGCGCTCACGGCGGTGGCGGCCTATCAGGTGGCCCACTTCCGGCTGGGAACGGACGTCGAGACGAACTTCTCGCGACTCCGTCGCCGCGACACGTGGACCCGGGGCGAGGGCTACTGGGGCAAACGAATGGATGCGGTCATCGGCCAGTACCTCACGCCGCTCGCGATCTTGTGCGACGGCCCCGATCAGGCGCGCGCCGTCGAGGCGCGCCTGAAGAGCGTCCAGGGCGCCCCGCCGTTCGCAGGCCGCATCGACTCGATACGATCGATCCGCGACGTCCTGCCGTCCGCCCAAGAAGAGAAGCTCCAGCTCATCGCGAGCATCCGCGAGGACATCACCCCGCGCGTCGAGGCGGCGCTCACGCCGAAACAGCGAGACTACGTCGACCGGCTCTTGCGATCGAAGCCGACGCGCATCTCGATCGAGGACTTGCCGCCCACCTTCACCCTCGGTCTGCGCGAGCGGGACGGGCAGTCGGGCGACACCGTCCTCGTGTATCCCGAGACCGGCAGCGACTGGTGGAACGGCCCCGCCATCGACGGGTTCGTCCGCGGTCTGCGCGAGGTCGCCCGCGAGTCGGCGCTGGGGGGGCGTCCCCCTCGCGTCGCCGGCTCGCTCCCTCTGTCCTCCGACCTCGCTCACGCCATCATGTTCGACGGCGCGCGGGCGTGCGCGGTCGCGTTCGCGGGGGTCGTCCTGGTCGTCGTCATGCTCCTCCGCCTCCGCCGCGCCACCCTCTACGTCGTCTCGGCCCTCCTCGTCGGGCTGCTATGGTTGGCGGGCGCGACGCACGTGCTCGGGATCCGCATCAACTTTGCCAACTTCATCGCCTTTCCCATCACGCTCGGCATCGGGGTCGACTACGCCGTGAACGTCGTCAGCCGCTACGAGCTCGACGGGGAGAGGGACGTGCTCGATGCAGTTCGCTCCACGGGAGCGGCGGTGGCCCTCTGCTCGCTCACGACGATCATCGGCTACTCGTCGCTCCTCATGGCGCAGAACCGGGCGCTCTACCTCTTCGGCTTCCTGGCCGTCCTCGGGGAGGTCGCGTGCCTCAGCGTGGCGCTCGCGGGCTTGCCGGCCTTCCTTCTGCTCCTCGGGCGCCGGCGCCGGCTGCGCGCAACGAGTCTCCAGACGAGCCCCTCAAAACATCTCCCCCGGCTCCTTCGTCGCCACCACCTGCACTTTCGGTAGCACCTCGCGCGTGAACCGGTCCCTTACTGCTTTCGCCCTCTCGAGCTCGTCCCTCACGGGGACGGCGACCCCCAGCACGAGGCACGCGCCCTTCCACGCGGGGTACGTGCCGTACGCCACCGCGTACGCGTCTCGAACGCCCAGCGTCGCCGTGCGCGCGACGAGGGACTCGAAGTCGGCGATTTTGCCGCTCCAGGGCTCCGCGCGCGGGGGGTCGTGCTCGATGTCCACCTCGAACGAGTCGACGAGCGGCTGAGCCCAGCGCTCGAACGTCTTGCCGCACACTCCCGGCGACGTCTCGTCGTCGACGTGCACCACGAAGCCCGCGACGATCGCGTGGTGGTCCTTGCCGTAGCGGAAGCCGACGAGGCTCTTGACGCCCCAGAACTTCACGCGCGTCCAATGCTGCGGGTCAGGCAAAGCGATGCGAAGGTTGCTCTGGCGGTCGAAGCGCCAGCCCAGCCGGCTGACGCGCAGCTCCTCGAGCGCGGCCGCGTGCGCCGTGCCGCCCTCGCCGCCCTGCGCGGGCTTGCCGTCGTCCCTCGGGGGGGGAGCAGGCGCGACTGCCTGCGGACGAGGAGGAGGCGCCGAGCTGCAGCCGGCCTCGAGCGCGAGGAGCGCCGCGGACGTGAGGAGGGACGGCGCTCTCAACCCCTTCACTATTCAACGCCGGGGCACCTCGCGCCATCCTGGCGCCATCCCGACGATGGGTGCGGGTGCGTGTGCGTGAGGATGGAGGTACCACGAATTCGTACCGTCGCTCGTGTTCTCTCGCTTGCGCGCGCCTCCGCGCGGCACACGCTTGTCGAAGGAGTCCCACCGTCCGATGCAGTATCCCACCGATCAATCCGGCAAACCGCTGACGAAGAGCGCAGAGCTCGTCCAATGGGTCGAGCAGATGGCGCGGATGACCAAGCCCGACCGCATCGTGTGGTGCGACGGCTCCGACGAGGAGAAGCACCGGCTGACGGAGGAAGCCGTCTCGAGAGGCATCCTCATCCCGCTCAATCCGCAGAAGCTCCCCGGGTCCTATTTGCACCGATCGAACCCGAACGACGTCGCGCGCGTCGAGCAGCTCACGTTCATCTGCACGCCCACGAAAGACGAGGCGGGGCCGACGAACAACTGGATGGCGCCCGACGAGGCGTACCAGAAGCTCGCCGCGCTCTTCGACGGCTCGATGAAGGGCCGCACGATGTACGTCGTGCCCTACGTCATGGGCCCCGTCGGGTCGGCGCACTCGAAGGTCGGCGTCGAGCTCACCGACAGCCTCTACGTCGTGCTCAACATGCGCATCATGACGCGCATGGGCCGCGTCGCCCTCCAGTTGCTGGGGGAGCCGGGGGAAGCCCACACCCGAGAGTTCAACAAGGGCTTGCATTCGACGCTCGACTGCAGCCCCGAGCGCCGCTTCATCTGCCACTTCCCGCAGGACAACACCGTCTGGAGCGTCGGGAGCGGCTACGGCGGCAACGCGCTCCTCGGCAAGAAGTGCCTCGCGCTGCGCATCGGGAGCTACCTCGGGCGCAAGGAGGGCTGGCTCGCCGAGCACATGCTCATCATGGGTGTCGAGTCCCCCGAAGGAGAGATGACGTACGTCGCCGGGGCCTTCCCGAGCGCCTGCGGCAAAACGAACTTCGCGATGATGATCCCCGCCAAGCGCTTCAAGGGCTGGAAGATCTGGACCGTCGGCGACGACATCGCGTGGATGCGCGTCGGCGAGGACGGGCGCCTCTACGCCGTGAACCCCGAGTTCGGCTACTTCGGCGTCGCGCCGGGGACGAGCGCGGAGACGAACCCCAACGCGATGAAGATGATCTCGCACGACACGATCTTCACGAACGTCGCGATGACCAAGGACGGCGACGTATGGTGGGAGGGCAAGGACGGCGAGGTCCCCGACGAGCTGACCGACTGGCGCGGGCGCCCATGGAAGAAGGGGTCCGCGGAGAAGGCCGCGCACCCGAACGCGCGCTTTACGACGCCGGCGACCAATAACCCCGTGCTGAGCAAGTTCTACGACGACCCGGACGGAGTGCCCATCAGCGCGATCGTCTTCGGCGGCCGCCGCGCGACGACGGTGCCGCTCGTCATGCAGGCGTTCAACTGGACGAACGGGGTCTTCTTCGGGGCGACGCTCGGGAGCGAGACGACGGCGGCGGCGGCGGGGCAGGTGGGCGTCGTGCGGCGCGACCCGATGGCGATGCTGCCCTTCTGCGGTTACAGCATGGGCGAGTACTTCGCCCACTGGCTCGAGATGCAGAGCCACGTGAGGCCCCCCAAGGTGTTTTTCGTCAACTGGTTCCGCAAAGGAAAAGACGGCAAGCTCCTCTGGCCCGGGTACAGTGAGAACATGCGTGTCCTCAAGTGGATCGTCGATCGGGCGCGCCTCCGCGTCGGGGGCCAGGAGACGCCGTTCGGGTGGGTACCCAAGGCGGGAGACCTCGACCTCTCGGGGCTGGACATCCCGCACGAGCAGGTCGACGAGGCGACGCACATAGACCTCGACGAGTGGCACACGGAGCTCGAGTCGATCGGGATCTTCTTCGAGTCGCTGGGGCCGAAGCTGCCGCGCGTGCTCGAGCTTCACCGCGAGCTTTCGCTCGAGCGACTGCGCGTGCTGCAAGAGGCGAGAAGGCGCGCGTGAGGGGACTTTTCGCCGCCGCCTTGGGCGCCCTGGCGCTGTCGCCCGTATCGCTCGTCCTCGGCGGGGCCGCCTGCGAGATCACGCTGCCGGGAGACGACGCGGGCGGCGCCGGCGGAGGGGGCGACGCCGCCGCGGCTCAGAACCAGACGGTGGGCGACCAGTGCTCGACGATCTTCACCGAGCTCTGCACGCAAGCCATCAGCCGGTGCGGCCTCGGCGGCTTCACGCTCGACCAGTGCATCAACGCCAACCTGCCCACCTGCTGCACGGGCAGCGCCTGCAACGACAAGTCGCAGTTCTCGGCGTCCGACGTCGCCGCGTGCACGGGCGCCATCGACAGCGAGGACTGCAATGCCGTCGCCACCAACACCACGCCGAGCGCGTGCACGGGCTTCCTCACCGATCAATAGACGGAGCTACCATCGCCTCGATGGCCGACCCCAACTCCTCCTCCGACACCATCGAGTCCCGCCTCAAGGAAGACCGCCGCTTCCATCCGAGCGAGCCGTTCGTCACCCACGCGCGCGTCTCGTCGCACCACGCGTACGCCGCGATGCACGAGTGCTCGCTGGAGGAACCGGACGCGTTCTGGCGCGAGCACACGGCAGACCTCGTCTGGCGCACGCCGTGGACGGCGTTCTCCGAGTGGAGCCCGCCGCACGCGGAGTTCTTCGTCGGCGCAAAGCTCAACGTCTCCGAGAGCTGCCTCGACCGGCACCTCACGGGGGCGAGGCGGACGAAGGCCGCCATCGTGTGGGAGGGTGAGCCGGGCGAGACTCGGACGCTGACGTACTTCGAGCTTCACCGCGAGGTCGTGCGCTTCGCAGCCGCGCTGCTCGACCTCGGCGTCGAACCCGGAGATCGCGTCGCGATCTACATGGGCATGGTCCCCGAGGCCGCCGTCGCCATGCTCGCTTGCGCCCGCATCGGCGCGCCCCACTCGGTGGTCTTCGGCGGGTTCAGCGCGGAGTCGCTTCGCGACCGCATCAACGACTGCGGCGCCAAGCTCCTCGTCACGCAGGACGGCGCGTGGCGGCGCGGCTCGGTCGTGCCGCTCAAGCGCATGGCCGACGTCGCGATCGAGCAGGCGCCCAGCGTCGAGAAGGTCGTGGTCCTCCGGCGCGTCGGCGACCGCGAGCCGGTCGACATGAAGCCCGGACGCGATTTCTGGTGGGGCGACCTGTTCGTCCGCCCTGCCTCCCCGGAGAGCCTCGCGCGCGCCAAGAAGCCGGACGCGTTCGACGCCGAGCACCCCCTCTTCATCCTTTACACGTCGGGCTCCACCGGCAAACCCAAGGGCGTCCTCCACACTTCGGCCGGCTACCTCGCAGGCGTCCACGTCTCGTCGCGCTACGTCTTCGACCTTCGCGACGACGACCTCTACTGGTGCACCGCCGACGTCGGCTGGGTCACGGGCCACAGCTACATCGTCTACGGGCCGCTCTCGTGCGGCGCGTCCGTGCTCATGTACGAAGGCGCGCCGAACTTCCCCGACTGGGGGCGCTTCTGGTCCATCGTCGAGCGTCACGGCGTCACGATCCTCTACACGGCGCCCACCGCCATCCGCGCCTTCATCCGCGCGGGGGGCGAGTGGCCCGGCAAGTACGATCTCTCGACCTTGCGCCTCCTCGGCAGCGTGGGCGAGCCGATCAACCCGGAAGCGTGGGTGTGGTACCACAAAGTGATCGGTGGCGAGCGGTGCCCCATCGTCGACACGTGGTGGCAGACCGAGACCGGGTCGATCCTTTTGACGACGCTCCCGGGAGCCGTGTTCTCCAAGCCTGGGAGCACGGGCCTCCCGTTCTTCGGCGCGGACGTGGCGGTCGTGAAAGACCGAGGCGAGCCGTGCGGACCGGACGAGGGAGGCAAGCTCGTCGTACGACGCCCCTGGCCGTCGATGGCGCGCACGCTCTGGGGCGACGACGAGCGGTACCGCAAGACGTACTGGGACGCCGTTCCCGGCGTGTACTTCACCGGCGACGGCGCCCGGCGCGACGCGGACGGCTATTTCTGGGTCGTCGGTCGCATCGACGACGTGCTCAACGTGGCGGGCCACCGCATCGGTACAGCGGAGATCGAGAGCGCGCTCGTGAGCCACCCCGCGGTGGCGGAAGCGGCCGCGGTCGGTAGTCCCGACGACCTCAAGGGGCAGGCGCTCGTCGTCTTCGTGACGCTGAAGACCGGCCAGAAGGTGGGGCCGGAGCTCAAGGCGTCTCTCACGGCGCACATCGACGAGCACATCGGCAAGTTCGCCCGCCCCGACGCCATCCGCTTCGCCGACGCCCTGCCCAAGACCCGCAGCGGGAAGATCATGCGGAGGCTGCTCAAGGGAATCGCAGCGTCCCCCAAGGGGGGCGGGGGCGAGGGGCCGATCGGCGACACCACCACACTCGAAGATTTCGGCGTTCTCGCGAAGCTGCGCGCGGCGCAAGACGACGAATGACGCCGCGGGCCCTCTGCGGGCGACTTCCGCGCTAAGCTCACGGCGCGTTGCCTTCCCCCCCCACGAAGCGCGAAGGAGCGGGGACCCTCGCCGCAGAAGCTCGGTTCGAGCCGACGGCAGGGGCCGTGCTCGACGGCAAGTATCGCCTCGATCGCGTCATCGGCGAGGGCGGGATGGGCGTTGTCGTGGCCGCCACCCACCTCGAGCTCGACCAGCGCGTCGCCATCAAGTTCCTGCATCCGGAGGCGGCCCGCAAGATGGAGGCCGTGGAGCGCTTCCAGCGGGAGGCGAAAGTCGCGGCCAAGGTGAAGACCGAGCACGTCACGCGCGTCCATGACGTGGGGCGGGCGCCGGGGAACGTGCCGTACATCGTCATGGAGTACCTGGAAGGCCTCGACCTCGGAGACCTCATCGACACCGAGGGCCGTCTCCCGGTCCCCGAGGCCTGCGAGGTCGTCCTCCAGGCGTGCGAGGCTCTCGCCGAGCTCCACGCCGCTGGGATCGTCCACCGCGATCTCAAGCCCTCCAACATCTTCGTCACGCGCCGGGCCGACGGCTCGCCCTGCGTCAAGCTCCTCGATTTCGGCATCTCGAAGTTCACCGTCCACCCCGACGACTCGAACGCCGATCCGTCCCTTACCGCGACCGCGACGATCATGGGCTCGCCGTCTTACATGTCCCCGGAGCAGCTCAAGTCGACGAAAGAAGTCGACGGGCGGACGGACGTCTGGTCGCTTGGCGCCGTCCTCTACGAGACGCTCACGGGCAAGCCCGCCTTCCGCGGCGAGACCGTCCCGCAGGTGTGCGCGATGATCGCGTCGGACGAGCCCGATCCCCCGACGAGCCTCCGCAACGGGTTGCCTCCCGAGCTCGACAGAGCCGTGCTCGGCTGTCTCGCGAAGAAGCCCGACGTGCGGCTCTCTCTGGTCGACCTGGCGAGGGCGCTCCTGCCTTTCGCACCCGAACGCGCGCGGGCGTCGCTCGACCGCGTCGAGGCCGTGGCGCGCGTCTCCGACCCGACGCCGCGC
>VFSW01003750.1_pt1 | contig 22775 bp, 26 predicted proteins | sample 5358111 | NCBI WGS metagenome assembly VFSW01 (sample SAMN11554181, study PRJNA540505) | mine drainage metagenome | isolation source: sediment from site ElyBrook_90M | place: USA: Ely Copper Mine, Vershire, VT | collected 2017
CATTCGGCTGTTAACCGAAGGGTTGTAGGTTCGAGTCCTACCTGAGGAGCCAATTTTCATTTTGGCCTTCTTCCAACCTTTCCGAGATCGGTCCTTTTTTCAAAGTTTCCTCCCAAGTGCTAAATAAATCAAATGGTTAACGGTACTGAACTGTCAGCTTTCCATCCTTCCAGCTTGAGTTCGATACCACGAATTTGAGGAGCCGCCTTTTTTCTCGCGCAGGCTGCATTTTGAACAGTTTCCCCGCATTCTCTGCGAGTTTGAGGAGTTCTATACCCGCTCGTACGTGTGTCTGTGACGTCGTCGCTTCTAGATCCTTGAGTCGGCGCTCGAGTTGTCCGAGTTCTGATCTCCCACTGGCCGATTGCCGGTCGTATTCCTCCCCGGTGATGCGACCGATTAGCCTGTCTTGGTACATAGTGTCCAGATTCTTCTGTAGCCGACTGTGCTCCGATTTGAGTCTTTTGGCCGCTTCGGCTTGCAGCTTTCTCTCGTCAACTTGTGTTTCGGCTAGGGCTGATGCCGCCCAATCTACCAGCATTGGCGGCAGGGTGATCTTTCAGACTATCTCTGTGAACTGCAACTCGATTACTTCTTCTCGAGCCCACCTCTTTTCTTTGCATTCTTCACGCTGGCCAGTGCAGTGATAGTAAATGTACTTGCCCTTCTTAATTTCGCCCACAAACGCGCACCCACAATCCCCGCAGCGAATCAGACCTGCAAAGGCAAGGTCATGCTTGATCACGCGGTGCCGATAGGTCAGACGAGAAGTCGCGATGGATTGGACGCGCTCCCATAGCTCGCGCGACACGATCGGTTGGTATTTGCCAACATAATGCTTCCCGTTCCAGTCGAATTCGCCATAATAAATCGGATTGTGCAGAATCACCTGCAAGGTTGCTTTATTGACAGGCCTCCCACTCTTGCGAAATGTGAGCCCAAACTCGCGAGCCCACTTCGCAAGTTGCTTCATTGAGTAATTTCCAGTGGCATATAGTTCAAAGCTGTGCTGGACAAAACCGGCTCGCTCAGGGTCTGGCACGATTCCGCGCTTCCCCGATTCGAGCTCGATATTTATGTAACCAATCGGAGCAACTGAAGGCCACATCCCCTTTTCGGCCTTCTCCTGCATCCCCTTGATCGTTTCCTCCGAGAGATTATCGGAATGGTTCTCCGCAACGGCCACGCGAATCTTGTGTAGAAATTTTTCAGATGCACGCCCTATCCAATTCGTGCTATTGCAGTCGATCCAAACTATGGCGAAGTTTATCTGACCATTCCCGACAGTAACGCGGTGATCACCGTTCCGTTGCCACCGCTTCCCACAAGCTGATCGGCCGTTGTCGCGTTGCGAAGAGGACGGTCCGCGAGCCGTCCTCTTCGCTGTTTCTACATCGAAGTAACTGAATCGTGGACGAGTTTACTTGTAAAATTTCGGAGAAAGGCTTGACAGTCGGCCGATGTGGATATCTGTCACCCATGGGGAGGAGGAGTCCAATGCGCGGTATCGCGATCCTGGCTGCCGGAGTCTTATTGGCCGGATGCGGTTCGTCTCCAAGTACCTCCGGAAATCATCAACCGCCTCCAAGCTATCCATTTTCCGCGGCAAATACCCTGCAATTTATTCACGAATTCGGAACCAACACGAATCCGGGTGCAACGGACGTACCGGGAGACGCGATTACCGGACTTCAGCAGGACGGCAGCGGCGATCTTCTTCTCGCCGGATACACTCACGGAAATCTTCCCGGCTATTCGAACGAAGGAATCATTAGCAAAGGCGCGCTGTACAAGCTGGACGCCAACGGAAACCAGATTTGGGCGAAAGAACTTTCATCTGGAGTCGGGGATGAACTAGACGGAATCGTCGTTACCGCATCGGGAATCTTTGTTTTGGGCGACACCTGGGGGGCGTATCCGGGGGCGTCGAACCAAAGCGGCATCGACGAGCCGTTTATCGCTGAATACGACGATTCCGGAAATCTTCTGTGGCTTAAACAGTATTCCTATCCCTCGTCGTCGCAGGGCTTATTCCTTGAGGTTCTGCGCGCCGATAGCACCGGGAACCTCATCTTCGCCGGAGAAATTGACGATAGCGTCGGCGGGCAGGATCTTTTTGTCCAGAAGATCGATGCGTCTGGAAGCGCATTGTGGGAAAACACCTTCGGAAATGGCGCATCGGACTTGATGAACGGGATGAGCACGGATGCCAACGGCGACATCTATGCGGTCGGGGCCACGAGTGGAACATTTCCAGGAAATCAAACCAGTACAATCTCAGAACCATTTGTCCTTAAGCTCGATGGCGCCACGGGCGCGACGGTATGGCTGCAGCAATTCGGCGACAGCACCACTTTCCCAATCTTCTATCCATCGGATGTTCAGGCAATTCCCGGAGGCAAGCTCGATGTTGCAGGAGGAAACGTCGTATCCCCCAGCGGTCTCCCGATGACGCAAATTGAAGTCATGCAGATGGACGCCACGACGGGTTCCCCCCTTTGGCATTTTCAGTTCGGCGGAGACGTAGGCGATATACCCGGACCCTTGATCGTAGACCCGAGTGGCAATATCTACGTGGCGGGCATGACGAATAGCGCCTTCGTTTCAGGCGTATCCCATGGGCAGGACATCTTTCTGGCAAAGATCGATTCCACCGGAAACGGAATCTGGGCGCAGCAGTTCGGAACCGGACTCGATGGCCCTCCTTTGATAGAGAGCTTATGGGCTCCACTGTATTTGAGCCTGGACAACCAGAGCGTTTACATGGGCGGCATGACGCGGGGACAGTTTACTGGTTTCAGCAATCCCAATCAGTACACCAACCTTTTTCTTGCGAAGTTCGGGCAATGACGGCGTTCCTTGGGGCTCTCGGCGAAGATTTGTAAGGCGCCAACGGCACTGCATGCGTCACTGTTGCAGCCAGCGCCATCGTGGTCGTCGGCCATTGCGCCGCTTCAAGTACCGCAGTTCTTCATCTTGCTCTGTGTGCGGTGGAACATCGTCCGATTTGACCGGAGTGCGGTCCAGCCCCTCACCAAAACCGAGCTGCATCTGAACCAAGTTGCCTTCCGATTGCAGTCGGTCGGCGCCACTGAGCTTTATCTCAATTGCCTGGATGCCCAGCACCAGTGCCGGACGCTTCGTTTCCCCATTGCGCGCCGCTTCCGCTTCGCGAAACCGCCTCTACGAAGCAAACATCTGCGCGACTGGCGATCCGCGCTCCTGGTAAATACCGCCTTGCTCTTACCGCTGTCCCATTGCTCCGTCACCAAAACCGTGCACCTCCACCAAGTTGCTGCTTTGTGACTCATGCTTTTAGAGTGCAGCCTTGCGCCTTGCGAGGCAAGATGGGGTTGATTTAACGCTCACCAAATTGCAAGCAATTTGCGCACCATTCTGAATGCTTAAATCTGACATATATGCATTTCCTCCGTTGCAAATTTGAATTTGAGCAGTTTGAAATTACGCATAAAACGCGAAGTTCTAGGCTTCGAAAAGACTGAAAACGACACAATGCGCAAGGGCGGTAGGAGCGATTGATATAAAGAAACACTGCGAAGCTTTTTGCAGCAATTCTGAGATGTCGAGGGTGGAAGGGAACACACTATTGCGCTCCCTTTTGGCTAGACCTGAGGAAGTCTTCGAGGTCCTGCGGGAAGAACTTCCAGCGGCCTGGCAGGTTCCGAGAGATCAGTCGGCCAGAGGAAATCCAGTTCTGAATTGCACGGACGCAGACATTGAAGAGCTTTGCGACATCGCTGTTGGTGTACATCGGTTGAAGGGGCAGGTCCTGGATCGCTAGGATCGCGGCCAGCAGTGGGTACTGGGGTGCTTCTGAATCGTTCATGACTTCTCCAGTTCGGTCGCCGAGGCACACCTCGAGTGGTGCGCACCCGAGAGTGCGTCGGGAGACCGGTTATCAATTTGGAAACGGTGGATTCGGATCGGCGCTGGATTCGTCAGATCAAGCCCCTACTGGGGTTGGCGAATCGGGCTACCGAAGACCGAATTTCGTGTCTCTTGAGGGAAGAGTAGGGCAGGTGTGGAATGAAACGAATAGAGGGAACAACTTAGTCGTCGAAGATTCTGTGATCAGGACTTCGAATCGTCGGTGGCCTCCAACTCCATCAGCTTGTTTTCATTCACGAAGATCACGGCGGCGCCGTAATAGGCGCTGAGAATGGTGAGCCCGCCGAGCCTGCGCAAGGTATCGGGGTTCAGATCGTGAGCCATACCTGTGTCCGTTACCCATACGACCTGTAGACCTGAGTCGAGGCGATCCAGGAGGTTGGGGAAGTCAAGGCCCACTTCGACCTTGAGCAGCGTGAGACGCCGGTTAAACTCCTCTGGACTGATCGTCCGCGGTATCACCTGTGAAGACGGGGTGTCATTTGCGTTTTCGTTCACCTCGGTGATCACGCAAAAGCGGCCATCCATGTAAGTCTTATGTCAAGAGAAAAGCACAAGATTCCTGGGCGCGCTCGGGAGAGCGCGCATGTGTACGGCTCAAGAGCTTCGATTTGCGCACGTGTGCCTCTCGGCAAAGGTCCCTGCATCCCGCAGGACCGGACATAGAGAGGGGCCGAAGACGTGATTGTTTTACCTTGCCGGCGTGTATCTGCGCAAGGCGAAGCGAGGCGCGTTGATGTTCAGACCGTTTGATTGCGTGTTAGTGTTGTAGTCGCTCTGCCGGGGTCGCGCCTTGCGGAGTGATCCAGGGCCAATGACACGGGGCTGGCTCCGAAGGAATCGGTGAACGAGACCCTCTACGGTTTGTCCGATGGACTGACTGGTAGAGGGTTTCGTGTTTCTGCCGGTATTCCTATGGTGAGGCTTCGTCGTGGGAGGCTTCTGGATCCCGAGTCGCGACGCCGCCGGGCGTTCTTTGCCCGGCATCCTTTTCGTATTTGCTTTCATTGCGCATCTCCAGTGCCGCCGGTCTTGGTGCGCCAGCTGCGCGGGCCGCACTTGAGAACGTGCCCATGGTGCAGCAGCCGGTCCAGCATGGCGGTGACGGCGGCGCTGTCGCCCAGCAGTTTCCCCCAGTCATCTACGGGCCTGTTCGAGGTCAGAAGCGTACTGGCGCGTTCGTAGCGGCGCATGATGATCTCCAGCAGTTCCTCGGCGGCGGTCAGCGGCAGTTTGCGCATGCCCAGGTCGTCGATGATCAGCAGCGGCACGGTGGTCAACAGTTCCATGTGCTCCTTGCGCTTGCCATCGAGCGTGGCGTCGGCCAGTTCTTCCAGCAGTGTGTGAGCCTCGCGATACAACACACGGTAGCCCTGCTGGATGACGGCGTGCCCTATGGCCTGCGCACAGTGGCTTTTTCCGCTCCCGGGCGGCCCGAGGAACAAGGCATCTTCACGCTTTCCGATCCAGTTCGCTGTGGCCAGTTCGAAGACCAGGTTGCGATTCATCCGGGCATTGAACTGGAAGTCGAAGTTGTCCAGGCGCTTGTCCGCGTCTCGGAACTGCGCCTGTTTGTGGCGTCTCTCCAGCAGGCGCTTGCTGCGGCAGGCCAGCTCGTCAGAGACCAGCGTGGAGATTAGATCGATGGGCGCCATGTTCTCCGATTGCGCCTGCAGAAGGCGGGTTTCCATCACCGCGGCCATGCCGCTCAGGCGCAGTTGCACCAGGGAACGATTGAGTTCGATCAGGTTCATGATTGGGATTCCTCGAAGTGGATGCGTTGCTGGATCAGGTCGCGATACTGACTCAGTTCACGGATGAGCCGGTCGACCTGTCGCAGAGTGAGAGGGGCCTGCTGACTGCGCTCCAGATAGCGGCGCACGAAGCGATACTCGGCAACACGCAACTCCAGCGCCGCCGCACAGGCGTCGTCCGAAGCCGCGCTGCCATATTGCTTCACCAGATGGAGAACACCCTGGATACGGCGCGCTCCGAGTTCACCCTGGCGAGCATGGATGGCGTCGCAGACGGCGCCGATGTTGGCTCCGGCTTTGTGCGCACGAGCCAGCAGTTGAAGCAGCTTCGGCGGAGTGCGCCGTGGACGATCCGCATCCCGGATGCGGTGGCCGCCGCGCTTGCCGCTCAGATGTTCGCGCAGCAACTCACCGGTGCGGGGATCAAGCAGCCGCACGAACATCGCGTCCCACTGCACGTGGATCTTCCGGCCGATCCAGCCCGGCGGCGCGCCGTAGTAGGCAGCGTCCACTTCGACACAGCCGTCCAGATGAACCGTGCGTTCGCCATACTGGTAGTAGCGGAACGGCTCGAGCGGAAGCGGCTGCAAGTAGGGCTTCTCTTCGGCGAACATCGCTGCTACTTGCCGCTTGGTCCGGCCGTGGATGCGCTTGTCGGCCCAGTGCTCTTCCCAGTGATCCAGGTATGCCTGCGCCTCTTCCAGGCTCTCGAACTTCTTGCCCTTCAGCGGTGTTTTCTGTGCATGAGCTACACCCGATTCCACCTTGCCTTTGCGATCCGGATCGCGCACCTTGCACGGCAGTGCCGTCACGCCGTAGTGCGCCAGAACGTCGCGATACAAGGGATTCAGACCAGGATCGTAGAAGTCCGGGGACAACACTCCCTCACGAAGGTTGTCCAGAACCACGACCCGCGGCGAACCGCCAAGCCGGCGAAACGCCTTCTCGTGAAGCTCGGCCCACGTCCGCGCGCTGGATCGGAAGACCAGCAGCCGAACACATTTCCGGCTGAAGCCCAGCGTCAGGACGAACAGCCGCGTGCGGCGGTACTTACCACTGTCCGGATCGCGCACCATCGGCCCGGTGCCGTAATCCACCTGGCACTCTTCGCCCGGCCGTGTTTCGATGATCGCCCGCGCCTCGGGCGTTGCGGCGCCGCGCAAATTGCGCACGAATCGCCTCACGCTCTGGTAGCCGCCCCCGAACCCATGGCCGTCCACCAGATCCTGCCAGATCCCCATCGCGTTCCGGCCACGCTCCAACTCCAGCGCGATCAGTTCACCGTAAGGTTGGCAACTGCTCGGCGGCCCGCAACCCGGTTTCGCCGCTAAAAAGCCGGTGATCACTTCTATGTTTGAATGCTAAGTCGAGGAGGAGCACGAGGTGTTGCATAAGCTGAACTCAGCGGCGACGCTGATTCAGAGAACAACCCCGGAGGCTCCTCAGAAACGATATGTACTACATCGGACTTGACGTTCACAAGAAAACGATCAGCTACTGCGTGAAGGATGCTGCTGGTCATGTGCACCGGGAAGGCAAGATAGGATCGACCCGGCGCGAACTGGATGCCTGGATCGAGACGTTACCCCAACCGCGGATGATTGCGATGGAAGCGACGGTCTTTACCGGGTGGATCTATGATCACCTGCTCCCGTGTGCCGAAGCGGTGAAGGTTGCTCATCCACTGATGCTACGGGCAATCGCCGCGGCCAAGAAGAAGAATGACCGGATCGATGCCAACAAGATCGCTGATTGCCTTCGTTGCGATTTCCTGCCGGAGTGCTACATGGCTCCAACTGAGATTCGGGATCGACGGCGGGTGATGCGGTACCGCAACTTGGTGGTCAAGCAAATGGTACAGACCAAAAATCGTGTATCCGGCTTGCTGATGGAAACCGGAGTCAGCTATAACAAGCAGCGGCTCCATAGGGCGGGCTACTTCACTGAGCTGCTTACCGCAAACCAAGATATCAGCGAGAGCATCCGGCTGCTGCTGAAGCTCGGCCGCGAACAAATCATCCGGGCGCAGCGGCTGGATGACGCTCTGATTAGTTCTCTCGAAAAAGATCCGTTGCTGTCAGAGCGCTTGAAACGGCTGAGGTCCATCCCTGGTGTTGGCCCGATCACGGCTCTCACTTGGATTCTGGAGATCGGCGACTACTCTCGCTTTAGATCCATCAAGCAAGCGATCAGCTACTGCGGACTGTGTAGCTCCGAGAAATCTTCCGCCGACAAGGTGATACGAACGCCGATCTCGAAACAGAGAAATAAGCACCTGCAGCAAGTGTTGGTTGAAGCAGCGAAACTGGCGCCCAGGTACTCGTACGACCTCGCCCTGATTCGAGACAGAGAGCTGAAAAAAGGGCACCGCAATCGCGCCACCTTGGCCGTCGCCAGGAAAATGGTGGCCTATATGCTCGCGGTAGAACGGAGGAAGCAGGACTTTCTGGCCACTGAGCAGATGGCAGGCGAGGCGGTAGCTTGAAAAGATCTATCGAAAGGCACAGTACCCAATCTTGCCAGGTCCCGCATAAACCGGCCGGGGCGACGAAGACAACTTCCGAAGCTCCATCCTCTATGTTTCGGGACTGGCAATCAATCAAGTGCAATAAGGATGCCGGGCAAAGAACGCCCGGCGGCGTCGCAATCTCGGATCCAGAGGCCTTCTACGGCGGAGCCTCACCATAGGAATGCTGGCAAATGCTTCGCCAATACCGAAACCAACGCACAGCGTGGTCGGAGTTCTCGACCGATCGTGCAGGGGATTCGTATTGGCATTGCCAGAGATGAACAGAATCAAGATCTATCGATGCGCAGACTGCCAGGTCCCGCAGAAAGCGGCCGGGGCGACGAAGGCGACTTCCGAGGCCCCCTCTTCTATGTTTCGGGACTGGCAGAGAACCCAAACTCAATCTTCTGCAACGGCTCTAACAGAGCCTGAGGCAGCAAATGGATGTCCGGTCCTGCGGGATGCAGGGACCTTTGCCGAGAGGCACACGTGCGCAAATCGAAGCTCTTGAGCCGTACACATGCGCGCTCTCCCGAGCGCGCCCAGGAATCTTGTGCTTTTCTCTTGACATAAGACTTACATGGATGGCCGCTTTTAACCCGATCATGTATGGCCGGATTTAACCCGATCACCGAGGTCGTTCATGGGAATGTCCTTTCTTGGGTTAATGGTTTGGTTAACGTTGGCGCAGGGCGCCTTGGTGAGTTCCGCGGGAAGGAGACTCCGGCCAGTGGTGGACGAGGTACTCTTCGGCAAGATCAGACAGGGATATTCTCAAGACAACGTCGAGGGAGCATTCCTGTTTATGTTGATCAATGGATAACGACGTTGTTGGATCAAACGCCGGCCCTGAGTGTGGCAGCGATCCACCCGCCGGGCACTTCCTTGAGGGAGGCTATAACGGCTTGTGGGCTGGGCACCCCGCACCTTGCGGGCCCGCCGGAGCCAGTCGGTTAAAGTTGGCGCATAACAGCCTCATTAGCCTGCACATAAGAAAAGCCTTGGTCGCGATGGCCGAGGCTTTGTAACTATACACGGAGATATTGGAATGGTTCCTGACCAACTGGTCGCTCATTCGCATCAACGCACCAGGGTTGTGCGAGGTGCGAACTCCAGCACCTCAATTCCGTCGAATACCCCTAGCTTGCGGACAGAGTGCGTCGCAGCCGCATTCTGTGCGAGCCAGTCAAGAGTTTTGTAAGACGGTTGAAATGCAAGAGCCAGAAAGCGTTCATGCTTCTGTCCGGCTTCTTGCAGAAACCGTGAACCGACGCGTTTCGCTTCATCGTTGAGCGCCCTTGGCAGGGGCACCACCGGCACGCTTAGTTTGTAGTATGAAAGTGGCATGAAAAGGACGCTGTCTTTTGCTTCTTTCATTGGCATGTCGACGTAGTCTGATTCAGGAAGATCGCTGCAGATTAGGACAGGAGCATCATCAACAGATGCGTGATGCTCTGCAACTTCCAAGGCATATTTCCATGTGTAAAAATGCTGTTTGAAAATTGGAGAACTGTAGTCTTGGTATGCGGTAATAGCTACGAATACCACACAGAACAACAGTCGCACCGCGCGGGAGCGAAATGGGCTGAGGAACAAAGCCGAAGAGAGCGCGATTCCTGGAATAGCGACTAGGCGGTGGCGGAATACAAAAGTGTGAATCGATGTTCCAGTGCTCACGCCATAGAGGAGCAGAATTGGCATCAGCGCCAAAGATGCGCAGATCAGGATATGCCAGCTTTCAAGACGATATGACGTGGAACGCCACCACCTGGCTCCGAAGGCAAGAAAGGCAAGAAATCCGGCACCGCAAAAGATCAAGAAAGGCCACCCGGGTGCGAGCGTCCAAATCAAGTCTCCCAAATTCGGAGCCACTTCAAAAACGTGACTTTTGCTGGTGCGGACCACGTAGAGCAGCCCGGGTATCACCGGCAGGAATGCCAACACAAACACAACGAGGGCAATGCGGAATTGTTTCCATAGTGCCTTACGGTGGCGAAACTTGACAGCGATGAAGCAAAGAACGAGAGCCGGCAGAATCACTCCAAAAAGATAATGGAACCAGACAATACATGCGGCTGTGAGACCAAACAGCGCCGCCAGCCAATTTGAATTATTGTGCCGCAAGCGAAGCAGGATGAGGATGGCCGCATTCGTCACAAGCACTGCGAAGGCGTAGGGCCGAACGTCAATGGACTCGAATATGACAATAGGATGGAGACAAAAGCTAACGGCAGCGATGATGGCAAGATCGCGCTCGAAAAGCTCGCGCGCGGCGCGGTACAGAAGATAGACCGCCGCGAGCATGGCGAGGATCGATGGAATTCTGAGGGCGATCTCGCTGGTTCCCATCAGTTTGGTCGAAAGCCAAAGAATATAGGAATAAGCGGGAAATGCCATAGCCTGAAGTTGACGCGGCCATATTCCCGAAAAACCTGCACTGATCTGCCAATACGATCCAGTCTCATCGAGCCACAGCGGCGCGCGGACTGGTATGAACCATACGGAAATAGATACGATGAGAGCTGTGGCGTAAATTGCATAGAATATGTGAGCCCGGAACCGCCAAAGGTTCCTAGCCTGCGGGTCGCTTTCTTCAGGTTCAATGATTTTGGATTCTGCATAAGCGCCGACGATCTTCATAAGATATCTCCTCGCAATGTAACCGGGCAGCTATGCAGACGAATCTGACTAGCCCCAGAGACTATCATGTCGCTCTTCGCGCAGAAAGTAGCAGATTTGAGGGCCAGCCGGCTAGTGACACAGATGTCACCTTGAAGTTCTCCACTCCTGCCTTTGCAGCAAGCAGCCTCAGCTGCGAGGCGGAAAGCAGGTTCAAGTTATCTTCAGAGGCAAAGGAATCTAGGCCTCTCAACTTGCACAAATTCCGGAAAGCAGATGCCGGAAGCCAATGTGCCAAGGGCATTACAGTGTGGGTCTCGATCGGGAACCACCGGTTTGGTGTAGTGACAAATATCCCTTTACGTGCAACGCGCCATGCTTCACGGAGGAAGATCGCCTGCTTCTCTCGGCTACCAACATGCTCCAGGACTGCGCTCGAGTGAACGTAGTCGAATTCCTGGTCTGCAAAGGGGAGATTCCGGCCATCGGCGCGTACAAACCTCAAACCGGGATGCATCTCTTCAAGAAATGTTGCGTCATCCATGCCGCTTGCAGTAATCCGATTTTTGTGTGGGTACCAGGATTCGAGGTAATTGGAATGGCTATAAGTCCGGTCACTCGTGACTCCGATGTCAAGCACCATATCTTGCGATTGAATTCCGGTCGCGGAGAGAAATGCATCAAACATCTTGCGTCGCTGGTATACGGTTATCTTGATCGAGATCGAGTCAGGCGCAGCAAGAGTGTATTGAGCGTTTAGGTCCACTTTTCCTCCTTAGACGCAACCTGAGGTACTTAACACTCAGGGTGGCTGGCAACGAACACGGTTGAATCCGGCCTCTCCGCGGCCAGAAATGGAATGGAGAGGTAGGCCATCCTTTTTGCTTCTTTGCGCGCAAGTGCGACAGAATCCAGTATTAGTCCGCAAGCCAATGACAGGAACGAAAGCAACACAATCCCCATGCATAGAATGGCCGTCGGAAAACGTGGCACCAAGCCAGTCTGGTAGTACTCCACGAAGACGGGAATGCTGAGCGTGCATCCAAGCACGAACAAGACCAGAGCAGCAATGGAAAAGAACTGAAGGGGGCGCTCCTGCTTGATCAGCCATACGATCGTTCGCAAAATGCGAAGTCCGTCAGAATATGTTCGCAGCTTGGAAGCGGTACCCGCCGTGCGTTCACGATATGGAATCTCCATCTCGCCCAAAGGCAGCCTGAGCTCGAGGGCATGAACCGTCAATTCTGTCTCGATTTCGAAACCGGACGACAAGGCCGGGAATGACTTCACAAAGCGCCTGGTGAAAACTCGATAGCCAGAGAGCATATCGGCGACGCGGTCACCGAATACCCATGCGACAGTTCCACTCAACAGAATATTGCCTGTGCGATGGCCGGCTCTGTAGGCATTCTTATGGCTACTCACCCGCGTGCCATTCACCATGTCAAGACGGTTCTGCGAGAGCATGCCAATCATTTGGGGTGCCGAACTGGCGTCATATGTGCCGTCTCCATCCACGAGGACATAGATATCGGCTTCAACATCAGAAAACATGCGCCTGACGACATTTCCTTTTCCCCGAAGCATTTCGCGGCGAACATGCGCTCCTGCCTGCAATGCCTGAGGGCCAGTCTCGTCCCGGGAGCCATTGTCATAAACGTAGATTTCAGCGTCAGGCAGGGAACTGTGGAAGTCCGCCACCACCCCTGCAATGGCGGCAGCCTCGTTAAAGCAGGGGATGAGCACAGCGATTCTCAGGCCACCGGTGTGCATCCGGTTTCGCTGCGAGTAACCCGTCTCGTGAGTGCAATAGTCCATGCTTGGCGCTCAGATTATCGGTCAGTCAGATGCAGATATGGCGAAGAGTTGCGAGCGCCTTGTGAACTCATACATTCACGGTCTCTCGTTCGTTCAGACACTGCATGACGACAAATAATCCAACTTGTTTTCAAGAGGCAGCTAGCTCATCCATTTTGCTGTCGAAAACCATGGTAGCGGAAGCTTCAGCTCGAATCTCGGTCCCAACAGCGCAAGGGAACCTGTCTGGTTAGCCGTGGCATGGTTACGCGGGGCGGGGCCCCTGAAACCTCCAATTCGTGCGTCCTAAATGCGCTCTGTTTATCGGATTACGACTGCTTTTCATGGTCTAAGGTGTCATCCGCCGACCTGCATGCTGTTGAAAATACGTTAAATCGTTGATTCGAGTCCTACCTGAGGAGCCAATTAAATCAATAACTTACGAAATATTGGCTCGGCGCTCTACCCCACAAAACCCCACACATTTTAAACAGCCACCCGCCCGGATTCCGCTTGCGGCTGTTCCTGCCTCATTACCATCTGCACCACTTTGGAATTGGCCTGTTGCTTCGCCTTGAGCGTGCTGCTTCCGTACACATTCATGGTCGTTGCGACGTTGCTATGCCGCATCAGCTTTTGCTGTACGCCTACCGGAGCGCCCGTCTCGTCTAGAAGCGAACGATACGTGTGCCGGAACGTGTGCCACCCAATACCCGCGATCCCGATTTCTGCTCCCTTGGGCCTGAGAATCTGGCGCTGAATCATACCGGCGTGGTAGCAGCGACCCGTAACGTGCGACGGGAACACTAGCCCGCTGGTACGACTGCCTTTCCAGTCCTTCAGAACGGCGGCGAAGGCCGAGTCCAACGGCACGTAGTCGTGCGACGCCTCGGTCTTTACTCTACCGATGCGACCGTTCACTCTGGCCGAGGTAGGCCAATTACTGCTACTGAATGAAGCGCGCTCCTGCAAAAGCACACGAGCACTTGCTGTTCACAAACTGGAGCTGATTGACAGCAAGCTGGCTGATTTGAAGGCCGTGCGGCAGGTACTCGGCAAGTTGGCGCGACAATGCGATGCCGGCGACGGAGCAGAGTGCCCCATCATCGACGCATTGGCCGATGGTGAGGCTCACGATCGAACGATTGTGCAGGCTACCTCCAGAGCGCGGAAAGACCGCGGATGAATTTCCCCGATTTTCCCTTAAAGGCCTGCTCCATCGCCATCTTTGTAGCGAGAAACTGCACGCCAGAGGAATAGGTGGGATAGGGGTGAATTGTAGCCGCAAGATCGGCGAGCTTCAGGCGATTCCGGATTGCGACCGCCAGTTCGGTGATGGTCTCGCCGGCTCGCTCCCCCACGATGACCGCGCCAAGAATGCGTCCATTGCGCAGAGCGATGATCTTGAGAAGACCTACTCTGTCGTCTTCGTTGACAGCCCTGTCTACTTTCGCGATGTCGAAGGTCATTACCTGCAACCGATTCTCGGCATACTGCTTTCGTGCCTCGCGCTCGGTCAAGCCCACCTGGGCCACCTCGGGCGAAGTGAACGTAATGCGCGACAGCGACGGGCACATGCCCTTGTTTTTGCCGGGCAACAGGGCGTTGCGAACCGCCTGAAAGCCCTGCCAGCCCGCGAGATGAGAGTACTGCGGCCCGCCAATCACGTCGCCTGCTGCATAGATGTGGCGTACCGAAGTGCGCAAATAACTGTCCACTTCGATGCCGCGCTCGGAGTAGCGGACGCCGGCCGCTTCGAGTCCAAGATTACGAACCAGGGGAGTGCGACCGGTGGCTACGAGAAGCATATCTCCCGTGGTATCGCCAACGGCGGTGCGGACAACGATGGAGCCGGCTGTCCCCGAAACGGACTTTGCCTGTGCGGCAATGCGGACAATTCCTTCGTTAGCAAAAACACTTTCCATGAGCGCGGAAACTTCTTCGTCCTCGTGGGGAATCAAGTGCTCGGCGACCATCGTGACTCGCGCTCCCAATCGACGGTAGGCCTGCGCGATTTCGCAGCCAATCGGACCGCCGCCGATGATGACCAGATGTTCGGGCATGCGGTCGTTCTCGAAGATCTGTTGATAGGTCAGGAATGGAACCGAGGAAAGCCCTTCAATTGCGGGTAGTCTCGGTTCGGCTCCCGTGTTGATGAGGAACTTGCGCGCGCGGATTGTGCTGTCGCCAACGCGAAGGGCGTGGGGATCGACAAACGATGCGGCTCCGATGAGCACATTCATACCCCTCTTTTCGAGATTCTCCGGCTTGGTCGGTTCGTAGATTTGTTCAATCGTGCTGCGCAGGTAAGCGCGCACCTTGGTAAGGTCTAGCTGCGGCGCGGAAGAGTCGATGCCATAATCCGAAGCGACGCGAACGTGATGCGCTACCGTGGCCGCCTTGATCAGCGACTTACTCGGAACGCAGCCGGTCCAGGTGCAATCGCCGCCGATCGGACCTTTGTCGATGAGCGCGGTTCGCGCGCCCAACTGGAGGGCGAAGTCCACGGCGATCAGCCCAGAAGCTCCAGCGCCGATAATCGCCAGATCATATTCCGGCGCGTTCATAGGATTCCTCTCTTTGCTGCGATCCACTCTCTGAGACCCAGTGCAGCAGAAATAGTGAAATGACGGCGAGAATCATTGTGCCGAGCAGCAAGCCATCAAAACGGAGTGCATTGCCGAGCCATCCTGCCAGGAGTGAACCCGCGATCGCTCCAACCCCGAGCAGAACGGAATAAATGCCCATGGCGACGCCTTTGCCATCGCTTCCAATCAACGACTTCGCCAGCCATCCGAGCGCGGCTGGAGTAAACCCGCTCTCAATCATGACGATCAGGCTTGTCATGGCCAGCACAACCATCCGCATTGTTGCCGACCAGCCTGTGGAGTGATTGATGGCATACAAAGCGACGCAGACAAATGGCATTGCCATCAGCGAAATCCTCATGGCGGAACGGACAGGAAGATGCGGAAGCACAAAGCTCCATGAGAGCACACCTACACCGAAGACCGCCGAATATCCGAGCAGCATCCAGCCGACGTGGGTTGGGTTTGCCGCGAAGACGCCATCAAGATATTGAGATGTGGTTCGTTTTTGCGTGAGCAAATAGGTGGTTGTTGGTCCAAGCCACAGGCCGACGATTGCATTCACGCAAAGCCACACTGGAGCCAGGGAACGAATCTCCGGACTGCGAAGAGCCTGTTTCAGGCCGTGAACTGCCGCTTTTGATCCGTGGGCGCGGGCGCCCTTCGCGCCGGCGAAGAGCAGAAGAGCACAAGCCGCGTAGACGAGCGCCAGCAGAGAAAAGGAGCGTAGATGAAGGTGCGTCCAAAGCTGGCTGCCGACCACTCCGCCCAGGGCGAGACCAGCGAGAAGTGAAAGCTCAAAGAAGCTCATGACGCGGGCGCGCAGGCTGGAACTATGCGCCGTAGACTGTGCAAGGTACGCAAGCAGCGGCGGCGTAACAGCCGCGACTCCCACGCCCTCCAAGGCCCTGCTGAAGTAGAAGATTCCCGGATGTGGCGCCAGGGCGAAGATGCGAACAGCCACGGCCCCTGTGAGTGCTCCACCCACCATGAGCCAGCGAGGCGAAATTGCATCGGCTGCCAGACCGAAGGGGATGGACGCAACGAGTTCCGAAGCATACGCGACGGCTCCCAGCATTCCGATCAGACCGGCATTGATTCGGATCTCAGAGGAACTGAGCCGGGCCAGATAGATACCGATCAAGACCGCGCTGGCGCCGCTGGCGATACGCAGGAATCCATGACCGAGGATTGCCGCCGTCAGGTCCAGCGGTCGTGCCTTTACGGATGGATCAAGTACGGGTGCGCTGTGCAGAGAACTTCTCCCTCCTGTAAGGACTACCTGGACTTTGCACTTGCCACCAGCGAATCGACGAAGTTGTGGAGCCGCGTCCCATAGCCCTCGGGAACCTCGAAGACCTCTTCGTCGCCCATGATGACCAGCATCTTGCGTGTGCTATCGTACACGGCTCTGCACCGCCGGCAGCCGCGAAGATGACGCTCGATCTTGTCTTTCATCGCAGCCGAAACGTTTCCGTCCAGGTAATCAGAAAGCTGGCCGATTATCGTCTTACAGGTGACCATGGATTCATTCCTTTCCAGCGTTCCCAAAACGAGAGTTGCGGCATGCCAAAGGTGGGCGCTAGTGCTTCACGTAGTTTCAGTCGAGCGCGATGAAGCCGCGTCTTTACGGTTGCTTCGCTTACGCCAAGAATGTCCATCGTCTCCGCCATGTTCAGTTGCTCTACATCGCGCAGCATCAAGATCTCGCGGTAGCTTGTGGGAAGCGATTCCATCGCTTTGGCGAGTGCGGCGCGCATCTCCTGCTTCTCCGCGGCTTCGCTCGGCAGGTCACGCCAGTCGGCAAAGTCACGCGGGCCACGAAAGGTCCCACCTTGCCCGTCCTCTTCGCTTTCGTCAATCGACTCGTACTGGTTCTGCCGCCGCTTGCGCCATAGTAACTTCGCTTCATTCTGGACAATACGCATGCTCCACTGCTTGAAGCGCTCCGGTTCCTTCAACTGATCGAGTCGGGTAAACAGGAGGACGATCGCCTGCTGAACGGCGTCCTCAGCATCCTGCTGGTTGCGCAAAATGCTGAATGCCTGACGATAGTACATCCGCTCATAGGGGCGGATCAGCTCATGAAAGACGCTCTGTTCGCCGGCCAGAAATCGCTGGATCAGGGCAGATGCTTCCATCGCGCAGTCCGTGGCATTCGCTTGCTCGTTCGTCATTGCAACAAACCCACTCCATGATAACGAGTAGCCGCTGACGAAAAGGTTACAAACAAATCCCTTGAAGCCGGCAGCGGGTCCGAATCTGGCTGTAACCTTTTCGAACTTCTGGAACTCGTTCCACCCAGGAGGTGTCCAATGACGAGAATTTCAGTAAGACTCATTTGGGCAGGGGTCGCGGCAACCGTTGTGATGACCGCGATGATGATGTTTGTGGCGCCGATGATGGGCGTGCACATGGATATTGCAGCCAGCCTGGCCGGTATGATGCATATGCCCTGGGCAGCGGGTTTGACCGCTCATATGATGCTCGGTGTGATCGCACTTCCGCTCGTGTACGCTTTCGTGTTCGCAAATCGCTTACCCGGCAGTCCCGCCGTGCGGGGAGTCATTTTCGGATTTGTTCTCTGGTTGACGATGGGAGCCGTTGTGATGCCCATGCTGGGCGCGGGCTTTTTTGGCATGAACGGTCCTGGCATGATGGGAGCGGTGGCGGCATTGGTGGCCCATTTGGCATACGGTGCAATCCTTGGTTTTGTCGCTGCTGGTCGCACGAGTGCGGCTGAACTTCAGGCCGCCTAGCGCGTGGAATATGACCGAGTATTCCAGGTCGGTTGTTCCCTTCATCGATTTGGAGAGTGATGATTGGCTGCCTGATACTGGTAGCTCAGAGAGATATTCAACTGTGATTCCTGGCAAGCTGCTTTCAAGCGCCGAACAATTTTAGGAGCGTCGAAATGCCTATTGAACTGGGGTCCGGTCCCGCGCCTGAGGTGGGACCGGCTTCGCCCGTAAAGCGGGACGCGAACTACGTCTTCTATGAGCTGACTCGCAGTATCTGTCCGAGCTGCCGCCGTGTTATCGACGCCAAGATCCTGCTGCGCGATAACAAAGTGTATATGTCCAAGCGGTGTCCGAACTGCGGCCCTTTTGAGGCACTCGTCTACGGCGACGCACAGGCCTATACGAATTTTTCCAAGTTCAACAAGCCCGGTACCATTCCGCTGGCGTTTGGCACTGAGATCAAGGATGGCTGCCCGCATGATTGCGGCCTTTGTCCGGATCATCAGCAGCACGCATGCCTGGGCATCATCGAGGTGAACAGCGCCTGCAACATGGATTGCCCGCTCTGCTTTGCCGATGCTAAGCCCGGCTTCAGTCTGACGCTGGAAGAAGTGGAAGCGATGCTCGACGATTACGTTCGCACAGAAGGTAATCCCGAAGTCATCCAGTTCTCCGGCGGCGAGCCGACCATCCATCCCCAGATCATCGATTTTGTTCGTGCGGCGCACGCTCGACGCATTCCGTTTGTCATGGTGAACACCAACGGAAAGCGGATCGCTCACGATGACCGTTTTTTGGAGCAACTGGCAGAGGTCCGCCCATCTCTCTACTTTCAGTTTGATGGTTTTGACAGTGAGACCTATCGGATTATTCGAGGCGAGCCGGACCTTCTGGAAGAGAAGCTGCGAGCGCTGGATCGTCTTGCCGCCGCCGGGCTGAACGTAACGCTGGTTCCCGCGATTGAACGCGGCGTCAACGACCACGAGATCGGACGGATCATCGAACTCGCCATCGGACATCCTGCAATCCGCGGCATCAATTTCCAGCCGGCCTTCCATGCCGGTCGCCACATGCAGCACGATCCCATGCAGCGCATGACCATCCCGGATATCGTGCGCCTGATTGAGGAGCAGACCGCGGGCAAATTCGTCGCCAGCGACTTCATCCCGGTTCCGTGCTGCTTTCCCACCTGCAATTCGGTCACATATGCCTTTCTCGACGGCGAGAAGGTCACGCCACTTTCCCGCATCGTCAACGTCTACGACTACCTGGACTACATCACCAACCGCGTGATGCCGGACTTCAGCCTTGAAATCAAGAAGGCGCTCGAAGGCCTCTGGTCGTCGTCCTCCGTTTCCGGATCGCAGAAGTCGGCAGAGCAGTTTGCAATCTCCTGTCAGGCATGTGGATTGCCGGAGAGCCTGACCGTGGGTGACATCGCCAAGAACATGCTGATGATCATGCTGCAGGACTTCATGGACCCCTGGACTTTCAATCAGAAGAACCTGATGAAGTGCTGCAAGGAATTTCTCCTGCCGGGCGGTAAGCAAATTCCGTTCTGCGCCTATAACTCGGTTGGCTATCGTGAGCAGGCGCGAACGCAGCTCGACGCCATGGAATCGAGGCGCAAACAGGCCCGGCGGGATGGGCGGTCCTATCAGCCTGAGCCCGTGGTCTTCGACTTCCACGAAAATGGCAAGCAGCCGACGAGCCCACCCCTTCTCCAGATCGGTAGACCGGACACGGAGTCATAAGTCGCGATGGGAAAAACGAACATCAAACAGTGTTGCGCGACGTTCTACGGCAGTGATCTGGCGCGCATGCTGCTGGGTGACAGCTTTCATCCTGGGGGATTACGTCTCACGCAACGGATCGGAGAACTGCTGGGGCTCACCCCAACCGCGCATATTCTGGATGTGGCGGCAGGACCGGGAACCAGCGCTTTGCATCTGGCAAAGTCTTTTGGTTGCCGTGTGACTGGAATCGACCTGAGTGAGGCGAATATCTCTGCTGCCCGTGCTGCAGCCGACGCACAGGGGCTGAGCCAACTCGCGCAGTTTGAACTGGCCGACGCCGAGCGCCTGCCGTTCCCCGATGCGACATTTGATGCGATTGTGTGCGAATGCGCCTTCTGCACATTTCCGGGCAAGAACATCGCCGCAGCGGAGTTTGCGCGCGTCTTGAAGATGGGCGGCGGCGTTGGGATCAGCGACCTGACGCGAACGGCGGCACCGCTCCCCGAGTTGGAAGGTCTGCTCGCATGGATCGCCTGCATTGGGGACGCATTGCCTGTGCAAGAATATGCGTCCATTCTCACGTACGCTGGATTGTCCGTGGAGGAGACAGAAACTCATGATGAGGCCCTGGAAGAGATGGTGCGCGGCGTTCAATCCCGGCTGCTTGGTGTGGAGATTTCTTCCGGTCTGGGAAAGCTGGACATCCCCGGCCTCGATCTAAGCGCAGCCAAACAATTCGCAAGCAAAGCGGCCGAAGCCATTCGCGGTAAAAAGCTTGGTTACACGATCCTCATTGCAAGAAGGCGTGCTTGATCATGCCAAAACGTCCTCATCAACCTGTGATGCAAACACACCAGGAGATCATCCCATGCGCTCTTCCATCAACACCCCGCAAAACAAAGAGGCCTTCCGCCTATCGCCGCGCATCATGAAGCCGGCCTTTCTTGCTCTCGTAATCCTGCTGATTCTCCCGTTCACCGCGTCTGCTCAGACCCCTGCTGTCGGATCGCAGGCCCCTGACTTCACACTGCGCACTCCTTCCGGTCGAGCCGTTCGCATGTCCCATTTGCTCGGAAATGGTCCGCTGGTGCTCATTGTGCTGCGCGGTTACCCAGGCTATCAGTGCCCCTTCTGCCAAAGGCAAGTGCACGACTTCATCGTTCACGCCGGGGACTTCGCCGCGAAGCACGCGAAAGTTCTTCTCGTGTACCCAGGTCCGCCGGCTCATCTTGACCAGCGTGCGAAGGAGTTTCTGGCGACAGAATCTCAGTTGCCAGCCAACGTGGTTCTCGTGGTTGACCCGGATTACGTAGCGACCAATCTCTATGGGCTGCGCTGGAATGCGCCTCACGAAACCGCATATCCGTCGGCCTTTATCCTCGACAAGAAGGGAAAGATTCTCTTTGAAAAGATCAGCCACAGCCATGGCGATCGTTTGTCTGCCGAGGATGCCTTGAAGCACCTTTGAGAGGGACACGCAACGGAACAATAAGCGATTCGCTCGGCAGCGCCGCTTGGGTATATTCCTTCAAAGAAGCGTGAACTTGTGGGCAGTACTCACACGTTTCTAACATCCAGGCACTTTGCTGGTTCACGCCCACAGTGCGCTCATGGGGATACCATGCAGGTTGGAAGCAAACGGTACGACGTCTCTGCCCCCATAGAGAATCACGCCACGCGACCAGTGTTTCCCAACGGTGTCTGCCAGTTCACGAAGGCCGCGAGCATCTTGACTGCCAAGGGTTGCGGAAGCCTTAACTTCCACGCCGACTACTTTTCCCGCACGGTCTTCCAGAACAAAGTCCACCTCCACGCCGGAGGTTGTTCGCCAGAAAAACATCTCGGGCCGGGCAGTACTCCAGGCGCACTGTTTGCGCAATTCCATCATGACGAAGTTTTCGAGTGCCGTACCGGCCAAGGTTCCTTCTGCTTTAAGGCGGTCCGCGGTGGCTCCAAGACTATATGTCAGCAGTCCGCTGTCATTGAAGTAGACCTTGGGAGTCTGGATCACACGCTTCCCAAGGTTCCGAGCCCAGGGACGCAGCAATTGCACGAGAAACGTCCCCTCCAGCAGGGCGAAGTAACGCTTCAGCGTGGTCTGCGGCAGTGCCATCGTCCGCGATAGGTCGGCAAAATTGAGCAGGCTTCCAGCGCGGGTGGCCACAACGGAGAGCAACCGTGGGATGGCAGTTGAGTCTGCAATGTTGGCCAGATCCCGGATGTCTCGTTGCAGCATCGTCATGATGTAGGACTGAAACCAGGCATCGCGTCGCGAGGGGCTATGCCTCGCAACCGCCGGAGGGTATCCCCCGGCAACGAGATGTTCCAGCAAGGCTTCCCATTCGAGCGTTTGGAATTTGCCGGACCAGGTCACTGGCTTGGGGGAAAACAACGCATCAACAAAGCTCTCGTGGTGATTCTTCATCTCGCCTTGGGAGAATGGCCAGAGCGTAAGGATTTCCAGGCGTCCGGCGAGGGATTCCGATATTTTGGGCAGCAACATGACATTTGCCGATCCGGTGAGAAGGAACTGCCCGGGCTGGCGTCTGCGATCTATAGCGGCCTTGATCACCGGAAAGAGCTCTGGGATGTGCTGGACCTCGTCGAGAGTGACCGGAAGCGGTAAACCAGCAAGGAAACCATTGGGGTCACTGCGAGCAGCGGCCAATATCCCAGGGTTGTCGAAGGTCAGGTAGTGGCGGCCACCTTTCGCTACTTCCTTGGATTGGACCAGTGTGCTTTTTCCGGTCTGACGAGCGCCATTGACGAGAACGGCAGGGGTATCTGCGAGTGACTCTATGAGCTGGCCTGTGAGATTGCGACGGAACATGGCTCTATAATCGTCCATCTGCTGGTGGATAATCAACCATCTAGTGGATGATTATCCACCATTTTGAAAGATCGTCAGATGAGAAAATGTGAGGATTTTTGTGGGTGTACTCGTTCAAAATAGCGCGAAATTGTGGGTAGTCCCCACAGTCTGGAAAAATTTCTCTACGTCTGCAAGCCACTGATAATGAGCGATATAGAGCAATTCTTAGCAATACTGAACGGGCCGAATTTTCAACTGTTAACCGAAGGGTTGTAGGTTCGAGTCCTACCTGAGGAGCCAATTATTCAAT
>VFSW01003751.1_pt1 | contig 22775 bp, 24 predicted proteins | sample 5358111 | NCBI WGS metagenome assembly VFSW01 (sample SAMN11554181, study PRJNA540505) | mine drainage metagenome | isolation source: sediment from site ElyBrook_90M | place: USA: Ely Copper Mine, Vershire, VT | collected 2017
GAACCGAAGGTCCGGCCAAGCCTCGCTAGGTCAGTGAAGGGGATACCCATTTTCCAAGAATGAGTAACCGCCAGCCCAGCCAGTTCCTCGACCAGACGGCAGCTCGTCTGAAGGTACTGGAAGCCGAGATCGCCAAATTCGATTGCAAATTAGTCGAGCAGGACATCGCTGCTCGCCGCCTCGAAGCCGATCTGGGGTGGGAATTTGCCCAAAGGGTTGATCAGATCGAGGCAGCCCTGAAGGCATCCGGTCGAAAACTGAATATTGAGCAGTGGTGTAAGCAGGTTATCGGTGTCGATGCCAGCACCATGCGCCGTCGCAAACGGCTCTATCGTAAGTGGAAAGATTATGAGACCGAGCGTCGCAGGGTCGGTCAATGCGGGCAAAGTGGTCTGCTGTTCGCACTGTCTCTGATCCGAGATACCTTCACGGAGGCGGAACGGACAGGCAAGCCCCTGCCCGTTCGGTTGATATCCAGAACGAGAACAACCAAATCGTTTTCGGACAGTCCGGTCATCCCTGGCTGCCGGTTGATCACCGGTGACGCCTTACTGGAGCTTCCAAAACTTCCTACCAAATCAGTCAATGCGATTGTGACCTCGCCACCGTACTGGCCCACAAAGCGTCTCTACGACGGTGCGGGAGTCGGTTTTGAGCCGACCCTGGAAGGATACATTGCCAACCTAGTGGATGTCTTCCATGAGGCGAAGCGAGTGCTACGAGATGACGGTGTGATGTGGGTCGTGATAGACGACTCATATGCGAACGCTGGCGGAAAATGGAGGGGCGAAGGGTATCATAAAAAGCGTCCCGGCCGTCAGAAGTCGACCACGCCTGATGGACTAGAATACCCTGACACCACCACCGTTCGGCCGGCGGGCAACTTGCTGCTGGTTCCGGCCCGGCTCACGATGGCCTTGCAGGACGATGGCTGGATTTATCGGGCCGAGATCATCTGGCAGAAAGGGGCGGCAGCCCGACCGGAATCGGTTGGCAGCCGGGTGACGAAGAATCACGAGAAAGTCCTGATGTTCACGAAGAAGCGGGATTACTTTTACGACCCCGACCCAATTCGGGAGCCACTCGTGCGACCGCATGAAGTCAGTCGAGACCTCCAGGCACGCCTAAATCCCATGGGCCGCAATGCAGGTAGCGTGTGGCAGATTGCGCCGCCTCGATATCGAGGGAATCATCCTGCCACCATGCCAGAGGAGCTTGTCCGGCGATGTCTGCTGGTCTCGTGCCCTGAAAATGGTCTGGTGTTGGACCCCTTTGGCGGCGCAGGCACTACGGCGCTGGTCGCCTTGCGGATGGGTCATCGTGCCATCTCCATCGAGATCAGCGATACGTACACGAAAGAAGCACAGGGGCGTATCTCTAGAGAACTGAGTGTTGCTCCATTTGAACTCGCCGCAGATTGATCTTGGAACCCGGTGAACTTCACCGAGCGTTCCCACGACGATCCGGGCGGGCCGTCTTTTAGTGGTTTCCAGACCATTGGACGACGCTTCGGGGGACTTCCCGATTGTTCCGACCAGTGCCGCAGGGAACGGTTCTCCAATTTATCTTGGACGATCCGACATGGGTTCGTTGACGAAATACGTTTCTATGGTAGAAACTCTTTACGGTTTCCATTCTCCTTGAAAGCCCCACCCCCGATGTCCACGTTGACCAGGAGTAATGCAAAAACGGTTCCAGCCGCCAGAAAGTCCGCAATGCGGACTCTCGCCGTGCCATCCCTGGCACAAATGATTCGGGACGGACGGGAAAGTGACCGGAAAATAAAGCGAGCCAGCAAGGAAGCTCTGCAAGAATGGTTCAAGCAATCGGAACGGCTCAACATCGCCAGAGTGCACTACAAGCTAAGAGGTGATCGTTTTCTTGACTTTGCCAGGAGGGTCGGTCTTGACCGTACGACTGCCTTTGACTTGGTGAAGCTCTGGAAACATCGGGCTGCAATAACATCCCGATGCCTCGATGAAGCAGAAGCCGCCGCCAAGCGTGGCGAGACGTTCAGTTACCCAGGCTGGCGGACAGCCTTGGGTTGGTTTGACAAGCCGACGGTGACGAAAGCAAAACCGAAGACACTGGCTGACGCCATCCACTACATCCAACAGGTTGAGGCTCAGAAGGCCGAGCTTGAGGAACGGCTATCGGGACCACGACACGGCAAAATGGGAAGGGCGAGAAGTCAGGAGAAGGAAACCCCCAATTGGCTTTACCAACGCTTCGACAAAGAATTTCACTTCACGTGCGACGCTTCTGCATCCGTGAAGAATTATAAGCACCCAAACTATTTCACGAAACAGCAGGACGCCCTGACGCAGGAGTGGCGTGGCGTAATTTGGCTTAATCCGCCCTGGAACGAGATTGAGCCGTTTGTCAAAAAGGCTTACGAGTCGGCACAAGCCGGCGCAACAGTAGTCTGTCTCGTGCCGCTCTGGTCGACTGAAGACTGGTTCCTTGTCTATGCTGTTCATGCCCACATCCGAATTTTGAGCGACCGAGTCGCATTCGAAGGATATGATGGGAAGGCACCTCAACCCCTTAGCGTGGTCGTTTTCACCAAAGGATCACGCCGCAGAACCGATGGCAGTCTGTACGTCACCGTCGAACACATCGAGGCACCGGCCAAGCCGAGGTATAAGGACAAGATTGCAGCCGTCATGTCCCGTGGATTCGCAGTATTTTGACAGCGTGATGTGCAGAACCGGCGGCAGACGGTCCCCAAACCATCCGCCGCCGATCTGCCGAACGCTCCGGTGTCCGTTGGTGGGTTCTTTTGCGGAGCGTCTTCGACAGTGCGGTGCCAGAGCCAGAAAATGGCCGCTGAGATCGGGACGCACTCAGGGCGTGCCTTCGCTGATCTTCCGCTCAAGCTGTTCCCCGACCCAAGCCTCAAGGCCAGCAAGGTTGGTCGGAGCATCGACGCTCACCTCAAACGTCTTCTCATGGATGATCGTGTAGGTCTGGTAGAGGAAACCGAATGGATTGCGAGTTCTGGCCTTTGCGAGTCGATACCCAAGCTTGTTCAACCTACGCCGGAGCTTGGCCTCCCGTGCGGCCACATCAAGCTCGGTATCTCCTTCCAAGAAGCGGTCGAACGGTAGGTACTTGAGCCTAGCGCAGAACCCAGGCACGACCCTCGCCGGTTTCCGTCCACGCTGGTGCGCCACATCGCCCAAGGTTTCTACGAGAACCTGCCCCAGAGACGATGTTCCGTGGTCAGGCCCGGCGGGCTGGCTGAGGTAGTCGCCCACCATTCCGCAGGAAGTGGGGTCAAGCGGTTCGCCAGTGTCCTCAATCGCACAAGCGAGGGTCTCAGGGTCGAATGTGTACCTGTAGCGAGTTCCCGTCAGATGACGGACGATTAGCTGCCGAGCAGCATCCAGTAGAATAGCGTTTATGTGCGTCATTGGAGAAATCCTGTGTAAGTCGTTAATTCGTGATGTGTGAAGATGTGAAGCGCAACCGTGTCGGTCACCTTCCCAAACCCGGCAGGTCAAACTCGAATCGCCTGACGATCCGGGCAATGGCAATTTTTACATCGTCGGAGATTCGCTCTCCATCGACACGAACGTCGAGCAATTTCATCGGTGTGGTCGAGGTGCCGGTGAATTCGAACCGGTTTTCGTCATGCGCTGGGTATTCGCTCATTGGATCGAAATCCGAATAGAACCGACCTTCGAGTTCCAAGGCCATTGCCTTTGCTGCCTCCAGATCGTCAGCAGAAAAACATGCAGTAATAAGGGACCTACTAAAAAAGGTCGCTGAATAAGTAGGCACGATATAAGCTCCTATTTGAAAGTTTAGGTGGTCTGGACTGACCGCCGAGGTTCTTTCTGACTCATCTCTACTGTCCAAGTCAACGAAATTCTTCAAGAACCCTTATTTTAATAGTTTAGGGTAAATGTTACGGAACGATCACTTAGAACTTTGCGTTATGCATGCCTTTCAGGCGAATTTGGTCCTGCGGTGGCTATTTTATGTTGAAGCCATCAGTGCAATTCTGATAAATAGAAGCAACCGGAGTAGCTACCGGCACTTGCCTCATCCTTCGTCGAATTTCCCCCGGTCAATCAGGACCGGGGGACAGAAGGAAAGGCGGTTTGATGAAGAAGGATATTAAGATGAGGCATCCATGTCCCCGGACATCCGATTTACGTTCGGTATAAACCGCTTTGACACCCAGTGGATCGGTGGGCAAAGGCACTATGTCTCTCCCGAACGGTTTTCAGCTTCCTGGTCGGAATACGTTGATGTTCTGCGTGGTTACGCAGCGATCCCTCGGCAGCCATGGGAGAAGGACAAATCTTGCCCGTGGACATCGCCGATGCTTCTTGCCAGCGATGGCGAGGGGCGAGGTATGGATAACGTCATCGCCGTTGGTTCCTTTGCCTGCGTTGATCTCGACGCATCCGGCTGGACGCTCGGTAGACTGAGCGCACGGCTGGACGGGTTCGAGCGGCTTTTCTACACCACCACCAAAAGCCGGCCACAGCACCAGCGTTGGCGCATCATAATCCGGTTGGACCGTGAATTGACGGTCGAGGAACACGGTGCAATCTGGAATTTTCTCAACGATCTGTTCGATGGTCAACTCGACAGCCAAACAAAGAATGTGAACCGCATCCTCTACGTACCGGCACTATGGACCGATGCCGACAACATCTTCGAAGCCTACGATGGTGATCCTATCAGCGTTGACACGATACTGGAACACTACGAGCCGGTGGAGATCGCTACATACCAGCCAATAGTGTCGTTGCTGGGCGACGTGATAGTGCCGGATGGCACCGAGATTATCACATCTGGGATGATCCAGAGCTTTGCTGCCGCCTCACCAGGGGGGCGGTTCTGGAAGCTCTTGTGCGCAGCCGCCGCACGATATCGGAGACAGGGTTGGGCTTTGCCGGCTGGTGATCTGTGTGAAGAGGCTCTGCGGGTCTCCCTGATGTATGCTCCCAGCGTACGTCGGACCAACCCACTTCGTGAAGCTACCCGTGCTTTGGCCTGGGTGGACGCCAACATCCAATTCGAGCCACCGCTGATGCGGGCGCAAAACCGCATCAAGTGGCGACTACGACATTCAATATTTTGAGGATTTTCAACCATGAACGACAAACTTCTTATACCACTATTTCCCAGGAAGGAGCAACAAAAGAGTGAGATTGATCTGCTCGCAGAAGCCGCACTCTTTTTGGACCAGCACCCGATTTATTTCGTGTTGAAGCAGGGGGTCTACTTCATCAGGAAGCAGAATGGCGAGTGGATGCCGGTGAAGCCGACTTCGATAAAGCACCACTTCCCGGAATGGAATATCAAGGGATTTCCCCTTGCCGTGACGGTCGTGCTGAATGATCGTGGTTGGACATACAGCGACGTAACCTACAGTTTTCGAGACAACGTTCCTTCTGATGTCATCAATCTTGCGGACCGGTCTGAATGGTTGGTCCCTGACGTTGGCGAGCACCACTGGATTTTCAACGTACTCGTCCAATCCATCGGCGGCGGCAAAATCGAAAATATCGAACACCTCAGGCGAGTGATCACATTCAAGTATCTCTATCCATATGCATACACGTTGCCCTGCATCGTCGTCCACGGAGAGGGCGGCGTTGGCAAAAACCTTCTCGTAGATCACGTTTTGCATACTATTTTTGCGGGTCAAACACTGTCTGCCAAGGCTGAGCATGTCGTCGGGCAGTTCAACGGTCTGCTGAAGGGCATGGCTGTAGTGATGCTCGACGAGACTGAAAATGACAAGGTGAACGAGTCGGCATTGAAGCACACCCTTGGTCGTGAGAAGCTGACCATCAACGAAAAGGGTATTCCGCAATACGAGATCGACAACACGCCGCTGTACCTGATCTCCAGCAATAAAAGCGAGGGCGGCATCTGGCTGGACCGATCCCAAGCCGACCGACGTTATTCTGTTTTCCATGTTAAAAAAGGACAACCGCTCCAATACTGGATCGCTCGTTACCAGGGGTGGATCAGCGAGGAACGCCAGTTCCTTAGTGAAGATGATCCTGCGTTCGTAAGAGCATGGCAATGGCTCCTGAGCGAAGGAGCAGCGATCCTCCGCAATCCTTCCGAAGTCGCCAAATGGTTGGGCTATCTTTTAATAGAGTATGGCGATTACCCGCAACCACTGCCTCTTCACGGTGCTGACTTCGAGCGGTTGATGGAAATCCAGACCCCGATGTGGGAAAGGATTACCCAGGCGGTGTTCAGCGACCCGGACTTCAGCCATATCGAGCGGAGCGTTCTCTATCGGGGTTATCGGGCTTTGTGTTCTGCCCTCGGTCAGCGACCGATGTCTGACAAGAAATTCTTCGAGAAGGTCAGGGAATGGCTGGAGCGACATCATGCTGAAATCACCGAGGGCAAGGTTCGCCAGGGTTGCGCCCGGAACCCTCACCTCTGGTACAGCACCATCCGATCAGATACCGTCCGGCGGCGGGATAATGCTGATCGCTATGTGGTCAAGGATGGCTACGCAGACCATTGGACGGGTCCAGAGGTCTGAGCGACAGATGCTGTGCTCCATCTGCTCCATCTCCCAAAAAAAGATGGAGCAGAAAGATGCAGGTATTTACTTACTTGTTCCACGTGCTCCATCTGCTCCACCTTTTTTCAATGTTGAAAGAATATTTTACAAAAAAGATGTAGTGGACTTTTTGGACGTGGAAACGTGGAGCACGTGGAGCACATGGAACATGCTGGACCGAGCACCCAAGACGGACGAGCCGGAACATGCTGGACCGAGCACCCCAGACGGACGAGCCGGAGCCAGTTGCCGCAGCATCGTCACTGCCACCCGTGGTCAGGAAGGACCCGAGGCTAACCAGGGCACTGTTGGCGATTGAGGCCGAGAAGAAGAAAATCCATAGAGAGAACTATCAGCAGCGTGTCGAGGCGGCTGTCGACCGATGGAGGCAGCATCCGAAGGAAACTGGCAACAGGGCGTTCTTTGATCTTGCCGTGGCTCTGTTTGGCGCTGGCATTGAGCGGACCGAGATCGGGCGTACGCTCCGTGACGAGGCGGTATATGCACATGGCACCAAATCTCAGAGAGACCGGCGAGCAGCGATACCCCACATCATGAGGAAGCTGAAATGTGCGGCTTGACCCCGATCAGAGAACGGCGTGACCGTCCCAGCCAGAGGCCGCTACGGACTCACCGAAGAGATCGGCGCCGCTGCCCCCGACCGCTTCTCCGTCATAAACGCATCAGCCCGATCTGTGGCCAGATTGCCCTGTGCAATTGCACCGCCCATCGCTTCGTGGGCACGTAACATCAACACAGACTTCACGGCGGGATCAGCGATCTGGCTCTCCAGATATTGGCTAAATTGGAAGAGAGCCTGCTTCTGACCTGTCAGGCTTGGCAAGTCCATCACTGCCATCGGGTCAGAGACGGTCGGTGCAGGTGGTATAGCTCGTCTCGGTGCCTGCAACCAAGTCAGGGAATCGAGCGGCGAATTCGCCTGTGCCGTTCTTGCGCCAAGCGGCTGCACGCCCGGCCAAAGCTGGCAGGCCATCCTCAGGATACTGGTGTGATCGAACTGCGTCCCGATGAACCCACGGTCAAGCCAGGGTGAGATCAGAATCGCAGGAACTCGTACGCCTAGGAGATTGAAGGCAAATTTCTTGGTGTTTCCATCTGGTGCAACCGTCGTGGGTGGCGATACGTGGTCATAGAAGCCGCCGTGCTCGTCGTACAGCACAATGAGCAATGTCTCTTCGAATAGCTTTTGGTTGGCATGCAACGCATTGAAGACCTGGGCTACCATCAGGTCTCCACGCATGATGTCCTGTGGTGGATGTTGGTCGTTTTCATCCGTGCCAAAATAGTATGGCTCGATGAAAACATATGGTGGCAGATCGCTAGCCTGCACATCGGCTGTCCACCGGTCGTATTTCCGGTAGTGATCAAGTTTGTCCCACTGGTGGACCATCAACAAGGATTGAGGAAAATCCCCGTGGTAAATCCTCCAATCCACATGTGCGGCATCAAGCTCGTCGTAGAGCGTTCTTTGATCATACCAGTGTAGGCTTGGATTGAAAACGCCTTCGGGCATATCTACATGGCCGAGCGAAGTCCCACTGTGGACAAAGAAGCGATTGGGCCGTGTCGGACCGGGAACCGATGAGAACCAATGGTCGCAAACGACGAAATTGTAACCCAGAAAATGCAGGGCTGGTAGGAACTGGCAAGGATACCAGCCCATGATTTCTTGACGCTCCGGGAGCGCAGCCTGGGGATACATTTGGGCGAAATCGGCTACAAAACCCTGGTTGTCGCCCGCCAACTGTCCCAGCACGTTGTCCAGATCATGACCCGGATCGTTGGCGATGTTCCGATTACGAGTTTCAGCCTGAAACACCGTGCTGATCGTGGTTGGATAGTCTGGGTTCCAGCCAGGGTTGTTTGGATCGACGCCTTCCAGTGCGGGGTAATCAGCCTTCATCCAGCCCAACACCCGGTCGAACGAGTGGTTTTCCATCATCAGGACGACCACACGGGTAATAGGGATCGGCATCCAGTTCCTCCCTCGGCTGTGCGCTCAGATGACTCCTGTCGTTGTCAGGCAGCATATCTGATACCTTGCATGGCTGAAAGTACGAATTGAGCGTCGCTCGGTGTTTTGCGCCACGCAGAACTGGAGCCGGTCGGCACCGAAGGCTGGAGGCCGCTCACACCCCCACCACGATTTGCCAGAAACCGTGCTATTATCCCAAGGCGGTAACGGAGACCCACATGGACGAGAAAAGGTATCAGGAAATCCGCCGGGGCGTGATGAAACGGCGTGTTGCCGAAGAGCGCCTGCGGAAATTGGCGGAAGCTGAGATCGAGAAAATCTTGGCGGAACCCGGCAAGATGACTTTCGATACGGCGGATGAACTCATGACTTACTTAGATAGTCAGGTGACGCCAGAAAGTCTTCCGGCAAAGCCACGCAAGAAGCGGCGGTGACATCGACGGTACGATGCCATGCACCTCCTGCTCATCATCATCATCCTGCTTTGCGTACGGATCAAGGATGACTGAGACCTATAGCTCGTTCAGCGCCACCCGTCTATCAAGAGGGTCTTTATCTCCTCATTAGCGCACGCCACGAAGACGGTCATCATCCCGTCCTTGGGTTCGTCATGACCAACGATATTCACATCGGTATTGCGTTCGCCGGAGCGGCAGAAATTATAGAAGTCTATAACGTTGATTGTGATGAGTGCCAAAGTGGGGTGAGAGGCGGGCATTCTTATAACAGGAGCTTCTTGCATTCTTGGTTCTTCCATAGAGAATGAGGTGTGCCGATATTTATGCCCGCCGTGCTGAGCAACAGAGGGCCGCCTGATCAATCACTCAGCACTCGGCTGCTGATCGTCTCGAATGGCTTCAGACGCACGAGGTCGATGCGATCCAGCGTCGCCTCGATAAGTTCTTTCCACAGGGATGTCAGAACCTCGATGGCATCCGCCGGGAATTCTGTGCAGGCGAGTGGTAGGTGTGGTGTCCAGATGCCACGCTCGAAGCAATGTCGGCCAGCAGCCTGAACCAGAGCCTCATCCACGATGAAATGTCGTTCGAGCAATCCGGAGATCGGGATCGGCAACAGTGACAGCCCACAAGGCTCCCCCGGAAAGACGGCGATCCCGACGAGGCTAATCGACAGTTTCTTCCAGGTGCAGACAGCCCTCGCCAGAGCCTCGTCCAGTCCGGCGACATCGACCTCCTCACCATAGGTCGCCAAACGGATGTGCGGCGGGTGCCTGTAATGACCGGCGGCGAGGAGGTCGGGCAGAGCCTCTGCCAGGACCGTGATCTGGTCTGTGGTCGCCTCGTCAGGTCGAAGCACAACGGCGACCGGCATGGGCTACGCCGCCTGCTGGCTGAGGCTGACAGCCATCGACCGGCGGATATTCACGACGGTGCCGGGTGAAACGTTGAAGTTCTTGGCAGTGGGCCTGATTCCGTGACCTGCTGCGAGACACGCCTGGATACGATGGCGAATGCTGGGAGGCACCTCAGGACGCCCGATGGATTTGCCAGCCTCCAACGCCTTTTTTTGACCGGCTTTAATGGCCTGGGAAAGCTTGGCAGCACGGTATGCCTCGACGATCCCCAGCAGCGAGAATGCCGACCCGTTGCCGGTGTCGATACCTTCGTGCAGCAGAAGAAGCCCAACCCCGTGGTCCCGAAGGGTTCCGAGCAGGCGGAGCAGGTCTTGGACCGTCTTGCCAGGAAGGTCGCCCGCCGAGGGGACGGCAATCTGATCCACGCCATCGAGGGACGCCAGCAAAGCCTTCCAGCCAGCCCTGCTGTGCCGTCGCTGACCCTCGGCACAATGGTCGGTGAAGGTCCCGACCACGAGATCGCCACTGGCTTCGACCTGCTTCCGCAGATCAAGTACAAGTTCACCAGAAGTTCTTGTCAGGCAAGTGTAGATGGCGGTACGATTCTGCATGGTCAGAAGGAACTACAAAAACTAGATTTGTCAATGTAAATATGGCCCGTATTTACGGTATTCGGAATTGTTCTTCAGATGACCGGAAACCGGCGGTCCCAGGGTCGAGCCGTCAGGAAGCCCGCCGGAGCCTTTCCGCCGAGGGGGTGCCCGCAAGGTGGTCCAAGGCTCCCAGAGGCGGCCAGGCGCTTCTCAGAGGTTTTTTGCACGCCTTCTGGACGGCGATTGGCGGAGCCGGATGGCAGACGGGTCGGGAACCGGTCCCCCGGCACCATCTTGGGGTGGTCGATCCCTGTCTCGCTGGTGGCGCTCACCACGGCGCTGTCAGCCGGCTTCCATGGGTCCTGGCTGCCGTCTGGTCCCGATACCAGCCAGACACCATTCCGACCTACGATCCTGCCGAAGCCGTCTCAATCGGGAGTCGACTATGGCATCGAGCATCAGGGCGTTCTGGCGGCGGCTGGATGGCCCAGCATCCTTCGACCAACGGGTTAGCCGCATATCTCGAATTTGCAATGCTCCAGTTCGCCGCATATAAGGGGTCGTTACGAGTGGCATTGCAGTAGCAGGCGGTCCAAGCATGGCTGCGAGTGACGATCCCAAGGGGTACTACAGAGTCCTCGGCTTGGCCCCAAACGCCAGCCAAGCACAAGTTCTTCACGCTTACCGGGAGTGGGCAAAAAGGTATCATCCCGATGCAAGCGGGACCGGGGATGCATCCGAGTTCATTCGAATAAAGGAAGCATACGATACCCTAAGTGACCCGGCCCGTCGCCGGAGGTATGACAAATCTCAAAGCTCGGCTGATGCCGAACAAAGCTCAGCCAATGAAGCGCCCTCGGCTCGGAACACGGCGGGCGATAGGGAACCGTCCACGAAAGTAGAAGCGATCAGATGTTCAGATTGCGGTGCCATAACGGCGCAGCCACGGTATTGCGTGTTCTACCGAGTATGGAGCGTTCTCCTGTACACACGCATGGAAAAGCCTCACGGAGTTTATTGCGGCCACTGCGCCAGGAGGAAATCGGTCATCCAATCGGCATTTACTTGGCTCCTCGGCTGGTGGAGTGTGCAAGGAATATTTTGGACCCCACTGGCTCTTTGGAAAAATCTCATGATTGGCGAGAAGCCGAAACTTGCTAACGCTCATCTACTGATGAACCAGGGGATATACTTTGCTCAGGAAGGGCAGTTTGATGTCGCCCACGCCTGCTTCGACCAGGCCAAGCAGTTCGCCGAGGGCGAGACGATGAACGTGTTGCTGGGGATGCAGCGGGCAATACCATCTGCGCCACCAAGAATCCTACGGGATCAGTGGATATGGAACCCGAAGACGGTCTGCATCCACATGGCCCCTGTGGCACTGTTGGTAGCTGGAGCGGTCTTGCTCTCGTACGGCTCAATCCCTAACCTCTCTAATGCCATCCACGCTCCGCCTGACATTCGATACGTTTCTACCACATCGACGGCCGCCTGGGTCCCTGCTGCAAGCGGATACAGACGGGCCGGGGTATTACCCGAGTTCACCACACTCCAGGTGATCGGCATATCCACCGATCCAAAATTCATCGTCGGAAGGACCTACGACGGACGCACCGTGACAGTGGCAATGTCAGCCTTGACCCAGGGCGATGGTCGTCAGGCAAAGTCTCGTTGGTGCAGCGAGCGTGTTCAAAGCCCGCCGACGAACAATGAGGTTCTCAATCGCAGGTCATCCGGTCCGAATCAAGTCACGGTAAGAAACCTCGGAAGCTTCGATGCGGTCGCCCAATTCAGGGGCACCGATGGCACTGTAGCTGTGTCACTCTTCATCGCTGCAAATTCAACCGCTATCATAAGCGATTTTCCCGATGGGCGCTATCGGCTGGAATTTGCAACAGGGCATGGATGGAGCCGTCCGTGCAACCTCTTTGTTCAAGGTATGACGGCTCAAAGGTTTCCTGATTTTGACGATTTTATAAGCACCCGGACGATGCATCGTATAGCCGAATACACGATAACGCCCGTGCCAAATGGCAACGTCCATCCGGTGTCTATGGATGTAGATGCCTTCGCATCGAGTGGGGAGTAGCTCGCACGCCGAGCAGTCCCGCTCCATTGCTAGAATCCCGGCTTGATTCCTAACTGCGACACCGAGCCGAGGCTAAATATTTGCCGAAAGAACGCAGTTATGACTGACACCGACATCATACCCTGTAAGCGACACACAAAGCATTGCTGACAGCGTTGGAGGATCGTCGGGAACGGTTCGCCGTAGAGATGCCCTACATCGAGTTTTGAGCCTTCACAGTTTGAGATCAGTGTCTCTAAGAATCATGTTCAGGACCTCATTGTGGTTCACATGATGTCCGGGTACCTGGGTGGTAATTCGCAGAATGGTCAGGGCCTTCCCAATGTCCGCACGCCATTCCGCCTGCTGCGCCGCCCGCAGACACGTTCCCCTATAGTAGTACGGGAACGGGAACTTGCTGTTGTATGTAATGGTCGAGCCAAATGCGTTCAGGGCTTCTGGCGAGCAGTCCCACCGGAGTAGCCCCCCATCGGTATGAACGTAGCCGCCGATGATGTCCTTGATTGGGGATCGTTCTTGTAGCCCGGCGCCCGCTGAACCCGTCGTACCGAATACGTCCAACCGTGCTACATCGGAGTATTCGACCTTGTTCCTCAAATCAGTCGAGCTTTTCCTGTCGACGTAGAATCGCACTATAAGCACAAGCAGCCCACAGAGACCCAGGATGAATATGACTGTGCTCGGCGTTCTTGCTCCCTGAATCAACAAGTTGGTCGCCAGAATTGAGAAGGTCAGCGCAATGCCCACCCAGAACATCACGAGGGACCATGATCGACGCATACCGTCAGCCTCTATCTCAAAGAATCAGCGGAGTGCCACTGAGCTTCATTATATCTGAAGATTTACGGAATAAATCTCACAACCGAGGTTCAGCCCCACGTATCTTCTGATAGAATTCCCGCATCATCGCATCCAGCATCATGCCCCGCAGTTCCTCATTCGCCATAAACTGTTCAGTGATGCCGTCATTCCGTTCCATGCGATTGATGACCGCTTCCATGGCCGCCGGATTGAATGCGTGCCGGAAGTTGGTCATCGTGTTGGTGCGGGCTTGATCGGCCAAGTCCTCATTTCCGGCCAAGTCATTCACCACCTGCACCATCAGCAGCTTGTCGTTCTCGGTGAAGTCGGTGCCGAACCGCTCGTTGATGAGGTCGATCACCTTGGACAACGGCGATAGTGCGTCGTCCTTGGCCTTCTCGGTGCCGACCTCGGTTGGACCGGTGAGAACCTGTGGCTCACCAACCGGCAGCATCACCGCTCCATCGTAGGTCTTGTCCATCCGGTAGTAGGTCAGCGTCACATCGTCATCGAGGTCGAGCCTGCCGCCGCCCTCACGCCTGGGTAGTTTCATCCGCAGCAGGCGACCGAACGCATACAGCTTCTCAAGTTCAAGGTCGCCGAACGCAGCGATCTGGCTGACGAACCCATATAGCCGGACATAACTCAGCAGCAGACCACGGAACTCTTCCCGCCGATCCTCATCCTGCTCTGCCGTGAACCTGCCCACAGCGGGGGCGAGAGCCGCATTCAGCAGCCCTTGATCGGATGGGCGCTGTTTGGCCTTCGGCTTGAAGAAGACCTTGGCGAAGTCCTCCACCTCCTGCTTCCAGAAGAATTGGAACGCTTCGAGATTGGTCTTCAACGTGTAGAGTTGGTTGGGATCGGTCGGCTCGTCGATCTCTGGGCGTTCATAGTACGGGGCGAATGCCTCAAGCATTTCGTCTGCGTCGTTCTCGAAATCGAGCACGAACGTATCCCCCTTGCCAGGACACATCCTGTTCAATCGTGAAAGCGTCTGCACCGCTTTCAAACCCTTGAGCCTCTTATCCACGAACATCGTATGCAGCAGCGGCTGGTCGAACCCGGTCTGGTATTTTTCAGCCACGATCAGCAGTGGGTAATCGTCTCCTTCGAACTCTTTGGGACGTTGCCTTTCTGAGAAACCGTTCATCCGGCTCTCAGCGAACTCCACATTTTCGTCGATAACCGTGCCGGAGAAGGCCACCAGAACACCAAGATCGGTGTATCCCTTCTCCTTGATGTAGGCGTCGAACGCCCGCTTGTAGCGCACGGCATGAAGGCGGGATCGGGTGACGACCATTGCCTTCGCCCGGCCACCGATCTTTTGCTGGGTATGAGCACGGAAGTGCTCGACCATCACCTCGGTCTTCTGCGCCAGATTGTGAGGGTGGAGGCTGGCATATCTGGCAATAGCCCGCTTCGCCTTGCTTTTCACCACTTCAGGGTCATCATCGACCGCCTTGGCGAAGCGATAATAGGTCCGCCATGTCGTGTAGTGGGCCAACACGTCGAGGATGAACTCTTCCTCGATAGCCTGCCGCATGGAATAGAGATGGAACGCCGTGGGCTTACCATCTGGTCCTGGCTGACCGAACAGTTCCACGGTTTTCTTCTTCGGTGTCGCCGTGAATGCGAAGAAGCTCAGGTTCGGCTGGCGTCCACGTACCGAGATCGCCTTAAGAACCTCGTCCTCGGTCTCATCAACTGTACCGGTATCATCCTCGGCTTCCGCCTTTTCCAGGCTGGTCGCTGCAAGGACTTTCTTGAGGTTGCTGGCACTCTCTCCAGTCTGGCTGCCGTGGGCCTCATCGACAATGACGGCGTACCGCCGATTGCCAGCCGCCGCCACCTTGTCGAGCACGAAGCTGAACTTCTGGATGGTGCTGATGATAATGGGCCGTCCGGCGTTCAGGGCAGCAGCGAGCTTGTTGGAGTCGGTGTCGATCTTCTCGACCACACCCTGCTTGTGCTCGAACTGGTAGATGCTGTCCTGCAACTGCTTGTCGAGCACGAGGCGGTCGGTGATGACGATGACGGATGAGAAAATCGGCTTGTCGGCGGCGTCGTGCAGGCCGGACAGTCGGTGCGCCAACCATGCGATGGAATTCGACTTCCCTGATCCTGCACTGTGCTCGATCAGGTAGTTCTCACCCACACCACGGGATCGAACGTCGGCCAGCACCTTGGTGACCGCATCCCACTGGTGATACCGGGGGAAGATGATGGCCTTGTCCTTGCCCTTGTCGGTCTTCTCGACGTGGATGAAGCGGGCCAGGATGTCGAGCCAGTTGTCCTTCGTCCAGACCTGTTCCCAGAGATAGGCCGTCCGGTAGCCGTTCGGGTTGTCTGGATTGCCTGCGCCCGTCCCTCGACCTCGATTGAACGGCAGGAAGGTGGTTGCCCTTCCCGATAGCCGGGTGGTCATGAACACGAGGTCTGGGTCCACGGCGAAGTGGACCAGGGCACGTTGCTTCCATCGAAGAAGCGGCTCAGTTGGGTCTCGGTCGTGCCGGTACTGGTACTTGGCGTGCTCGATATTCTGACCAGTGAGGGGGTTCTTCAATTCTGCCGTAGCGACTGGTATCCCGTTCAGTGCCAGGACGAGATCGAGCGACAGGTCCGGGTTCTTCGTCGAGTAGTGGACCTGTCGGGTGGCGCTCAGGACGTTCTTGCCATAGAGGGCAAGCGCCTCCGGGTTCAGGCCAGACACAGGCTTGAAGTAGGCGAGGTGCAGCCTCACGCCACTATCGGTGACCCCGTGGCGCAGCACGTCCAGGGTGCCACGCTGATCGAGTTCCTTGGCGACGAGGGCGACGACCTTGCTGTCGATTGCAGCACCGTGGAGCTTGGCCAGCTTGCCCCAGGCGTCAGGTTGGCTGGCCTTCAGGAAACCGCCCAGGGTGGAAGGCCACAGGGCACGTTGCGGATCAAATCCTGCCGGATCGCCTCTGGTGTATCCACCAACACTGAGCAGACTGTCCTCGATGGCAGTCTCGAACGTCTTCTCGGTGTGGATGGGACTGTCAGGCATCAGGCTGCGGCCTGTTTGGGCGCCGATTGGGTCACGTCGATCTGGCCGGTAACGGCGGCGGTGATGAGGGCAGAGCGGCGTTCTTGGAGTATCGCAACCAATGTTCTTGCCTTCTCAGCAAGTGCAGTAGTCCGGCTGTCATGACGTGATATGGTTGCCGCAATTTGGACCTGTTCAGAAACAGGGGGAAATGGTAGGCGGATGCGAGCCATCACGTTGTTCATAAGCTTCGGGTTGATGTCAGGGCGAACCTCTTCCTTGGTTGCAAGAGTTAAAGCATATCTCAGATAAGAAAGGTCGCAGACTTGTCTTGCTTTCATAGTCCCGCAAACGTTTGTACAGTTGAATTGACCGCTCCTGCGAAAAACCGTTCCTGCGTTTGCGCCGTCCGTTGTCCAGGTCAGGTAGTCACCATCAAACATGAAAGTTGCAATAAATCCGAGAACGCCATCGTTCTCGGTCTGCGATGAATATACCGGATATCCCCCTGGGTTGTCGGCGATCTCCCCTTGACTGATAACCCTCCCTCTGCCTAATGCAAACAATGACTGAACGCTTCTAATCTGCCAGTGGCGTGGAATTGATGGAAATGCGCCGACGCCCGTCTCCTGCATCGGCATCGTGGGATCAAGACCCTTCGTAACAGCCTCGATGACCAGAGCACGGCGATGTTCGTCGAGCAGTGTGAGAAACTCAGTCTGCTTCGCAATTAGGGCATCGATTTTGGCTGTTTCACGGTCGAGGAAATCCGCAATCGATGTCTGGATCGCCAAAATTGGCAATGGCACTCGGAGCGACCGTACTACTTCTTGATTGATGTTTTTCTGGCCGCCTCCGGTAGCCAATTCGACGAGATGCTTCCGGGCAGCCAACAGGACATAAAAAGCGAAGGATGGGTTGATACCTTTTGGCTCGGCCAATGCACAGCAAGCCTGATTGGTTGTAGCAGGGATGTTCAGGACGCCGATCCTACCAATCGTTGCTCCATACATTGCAATTAAAATTGTCTTCGGCGGATATAACCGAAGCGCAGTGAAGAGATGCAAAGCTTCGAGTGTGATCGTCCTTTGAGTGGCGTTGATAGCTGTCTCACGCAACTCGGAAGTGGTGACCCATGGAATGTCGCCACCGTAGTACTCGCCGGTCCCACTTTCCGGTGTTGTCCCACTCGATATTATCCCGAAGAGATACGAGAGTTTTGGCGTCTCCCACCTGGATGGAACCCGACCAAACCAGTAGAGGTCATCGCTCACGCTGCAATCTCCCGCAGCATCCCCTGAATTTCAGTGCTCAACCGTCGCAGATCGGCGTCGATCTCATCCAGCGGACGAGGTGGCACGAACCGATAGAAGTGCCGGGTGAACGGTATCTCGTATCCCTTGCGTGTCTTGTCGTGATCGATCCATGCATCCGGCACGTGGGGCAGCACCTCCCGCTCGAAGTAGGCTTGGATGTCCTCCTTGAGCGGCACGTTTTCCGTGTCACAAAGATCGGGATCAGGTTCAGGCGACCCGCCCTTCATGCATGGTTCGGCTGTCTCGTCCCGTTCCGACAGTCCTGCGACGATGCCGTTGAACAGTGGTGTTGGTAGCTTCTGCCCGGCACGCCGCAGGATCGTTCTCAAATGCTCTGAGAAGGTCTCTCGATCCTTCCATACCCTGTCGCTGCTCGCACCGGTCAGCGCCTTGATGATGGCCTTCTGGAGAGCTTGGCCCTCTACCACCTCCTGCGACCCAGCAGTGCCCTTCTTCTTGGTTCTCGCCAACCCTCGGAAGGCTGAGACCTCCTTCATGGCTTCGATACGCTCTGGGGTGATGGCGAAGTTCAACCGCAGTGGACGCTCGACCGTGATGCGGGAGTAGCCGAAATCCTCGTTGTCGAAGACCTTGGAGTGCTCGCCCTCTGCCATCTCACCGAACAACCGGGTTATCGTCTTGATGGCTTCATCGGGGATCAGGTTGCGCTTGTTGCCAAGCGACCGACGCATCTTCTCGAACATTCCCGTGGCGTCGATCAACTGCACTCGCCCACGACGGTGCGGAGCTTTTTGGTTGGTGATGATCCAGACATACGTGCTGATGCCGGTGTTGTAGAAGAGTTGGTCGGGCAGTCCGATGATGGCTTCCAGCCAGTCGTTCTCGATGATCCAACGCCGTATCTCACTCTCGCCTGATCCGGCACCGCCAGTGAACAGCGGTGAGCCATTCTGCACCACGGCAAGGCGTGAGGTGTTGCCGTCTTTGTGGAACTTGGAAATCATGTGCTGCACGAACAGTAGTGAGCCGTCAGACACACGAGGCAATCCGGCGCCGAAGCGCCCGCCGAAGCCACGCTTTTCGTGTTCCTCGGTGACCTCACGCTCGACCTTCTTCCACTCGACGCCGAACGGTGGATTCGAGATGCAGTAGTCGAAGGTTTTGCCGGGGTGCCCATCCTCGGAGAACGAGTTGCCGAAGGCGATCCCCGCTGGGTCCTGACCCTTGATGAGGAGATCGGACTTGCAAACGGCGAAGCTCTCCGGGTTCAACTCCTGACCAAAGGCAACCAGCTTGGCCGAGCGGTTCAGTTCCCGCAGGTATTCCTCGGCGACCGACAGCATCCCGCCCGTGCCACAGGCCGGGTCGTAGATGGTGCGGATGGTGCCCCGTTTGGTCAGCGCCTTGGTGTCCTCGCAGAGCAGGAGGTTGACCATCAGCCGGATCACCTCCCGTGGGGTGAAGTGCTCACCGGCTGTCTCGTTCGACTGCTCGGCAAACCGCCGGATCAGTTCCTCGAACATGTATCCCATCGCAAGGTTCGAAACCTTGTCGGGGTGCAGGTCGATCTCGGCAAACTTGGAGACGATCAAGTAGAGGAGGTTGGCGCCGTCCAGCTTGGCGATCTGGGGCAGCACCTCGAACCGCTTGATGAAGATGTCCCTGACGTTCTCCGAGAAGCCATTGATATAGTTCTGCAAATTGCCCTCGATCCCCGCTGGATCGGCTTTCAGCAGGTCGAAGGTGAACTTGGAGGCGTTGTGGAAACTCTGACCGGCGGCACGGTTCAGCAGCATCTCCCGCATGGCGCTGTCGGCCTTGGCAGGCAGTTTGGCAGCCTGTGCCAGGACGGCCTTCTTGGTCGGCTCCAGCAGGCAGTCGAGGCGCCTCAGGACCGTGAAGGGTAGAATGACCTTCCCGTAGTCCGATGCCTTGTAGTCGCCCCTCAGGAGGTCGGCTACCGACCAGATAAAGCTTACCTTCTCGGAGTGGCCTTCCACGTGTGCTTCCTGCCCTGGCTGTCCTGGGCCGGACCCTACCCCCTCAGAACTCAGACCGGAAGCGGTAAGAGGCCCGGTAGGGTAGTCGCTTGCGAAAGGGATGGAACCGTTCTGACCGTAATCCTGGCTGCGGCGCACGATTCGGCTCGCCCGAACGTCCAAACGGCGCTATTATCCCCTCGAAAAGGGATTCGTCGGGTGCCCTGGATCAAAGTGCGTTTATATATGGCTCATATCATGCGTGTGACGGCGTTGTCTCCGCTGTCCCTACCTTTCGGCGCACCATGACCGGTATCATCGCATACATGGACGACAGCGGTACCCACTTGCAATCCTCTGCAATCGTAGTAGCTGGGTGCGTTGCGTTGACGGAGCATTGGGATGCTTTTGTGCCTCACTGGTCCAGCATACTCGCTGATTTTGGTGTGACTTGTCATCACAATGTGGACTGCGTTCATAGGCATGGAGAATATGAAGGATGGTCAGATCAGAAGCGGTTAGATTACTTCGTGAATCTTGTCGATGCGATAGGTGAGGTTTGCTGGTTTGTGGTTGGAGGCGGTATACTTAGGAAGGATTATGACGAAGTAGTTCCCCAGGAGTTCAAGACCGCAATCATTGACCCTTTTTTCTTTCCATTCCAGATAGGCATAGAGTCGCTACTCACGGTGCTGACACCAGAAATAGCCGATAATGAGCAGGTTGCGTTCGTCTTCGATCAGCAGAAAGGATTAGAAGGAAGGGCGACCAACAGCTTTCGGATACTCAAGGCGACACGTGACCAGCAGGACCGATTGGGTTCCATAGAATTCCGAGACAGACGGGAGGCTGTACCACTCCAGGCTGCCGACCTTATAGTAAACGAAATATTTATGGACTATGGCAGAGAACGATCCAGGCGAAAGTCGATGAACTACCTCCTTCAGAAAGTGAATCCCCTGGTGAAGCACATTCCGAGAGAGGGTCTGGTAGCACTGGTAGAGCAGATGAGGCGTTATCATTGTCGTATTCGTGCCGCACTTGGTACAAAGGAAAGCTGACTACTTGGCATCCGTTTGAGACTGAACTCTTCGCAGTCATGGGCGAGACGGTGACACACTCTGACCGTCAACCTGGGCACACCCGGACGGCCGGCTCTGCCCGATCTGGCCTCGTCCGACCGTCCGACAACCGTTATGATCCCTTTGAAGGGGGATTTGGTGCATGTCCTGGGTGAACGATCTGGCGTCAGGGTTGGGGATACCGGCGGCGCACTCGTTATGCTAGGATAGCTGATCTAAAGTCTGGTGCGGCTGGTGATCTGACCGGCCTTTGGGTGAGGGCAATAAGAATTCATTATTTGATTCGCATTACGTCTCGTCGCATTCGACCTTTACCAGCCGCTCGAATAAGTAGCCGCCGCCCCCTTGTGTAGAAATCGATTATCGTCTTTCGGTGGTGGTGGGGAACTCCGTGAGCACTGAGCAGTGCCCAGAGTTGGTTCGGTTCAAGCGGGAGCCGTCTTGACCATACGAACCCGATCAGATCGATGAACGCCTCCCATTCGAGAACCCATCGGGTTCTGCCTCGCCCAGCCTTGCAGAAGGCTACTACCTCTGAGTCCAGGTCTGCGGCGAACCGCAACTTCAGCGGCGGATACCATGTCGGCATGTCCTGGGCGGGGATCGGCTCTATGAGGTCGCTCGCCAGTTTCCGAAACAGCTGACCGGCTGGCTCTCCGTCCACACGGGCAAGACGTTCGCCCCGGAGAGACACGCCATCGCCATTAGGCACGAGCACGCCTGTTTGCCCGGCGAAATGGCCTGACAGCAAGCGGAAGCGAGTGCCTGTGGCCAATCGGGCGTGCGATGCCGCTCGGCAGAATGGACAGCCTGATGATGCACCGAACTCAATACCGGCCTGCTTCTCATCCATGGCGCAATAGGGCCGTTCAGCTATGAAAGCCTATCCGCAACAAATCTCCTCACATCTCGGATCATCGCTGACACGTCATCCTTCCCGAACTCATCGGTCTTGCCGTGTGCTGCGCTGTTTCTGATGTCTGCCCAAGCTGTAATCTGCTTCTGCAAGAGCTTGTTGATGACCCCAACCTTGGCCAAATCGGCGTTCATCTTGTCCAACTTTCCAGCCCCAAGCTGATTGTCCTCGCACATTTGGCGCAGCGTGGTCTCAAGAACGACGCCAGCGACGACTGCGGAAGCCGTATGGTATCCGGCTTCTAGTAATTCCTCAGCTTGCTCCAGTTCGTTGTCAAAGACCTCGGCACGAATAAGATTGCGAATGGTATTCAGATAGCCGCCTTCATAATCTTCTTTAGCGGCCAGTAGGATTGACCTGAGCTTCTGGAGGGCATCATGGTTTGTGTCATACGCTATGGGCTTTTCGTTCTCACGAAAAGTCGAAAGTTGATGTGAATTCGCTCCACAGACAGAGGTGAGCAGTTGCCGAGCCTTCACTTGCCAATTCAATAGGTCACTGGCGTCTACCTGAAAGCCAAGCCCTGCAAATTCGCCCGTTAGCCTAGTCTTCTTTGCCTCTATGGTATCGGCTTGCTGAATTAGCTCAGCAAACCTCCGTCCAAAGTCCGCAGCCATCTTGATTCCTCCTACGAGCGGCAGCCAACCAGATAGCAGCCCAGGCCCTTACACTGACGCACTGCGGCCTTCTGCGCCAGGACAGCCTTCTTCGTCGGCTCCAGCAGGCAGTCCAGGCGTCTCAGGACGGTGAAGGGCAGGATGACCTTCCCGTAGTCCGACGCCTTGTAGTCGCCCCTGAGCAGGTCGGCGACCGACCAGATGAAACCGACCTTCTCGGAATGGCCGTCCACGTGTTCCCCGCCCTGGCTGTCGTGGCCGAACCCTACCCCCTCGGAACTCAGACCGGAAGCGGTAGGAGGCTCGGCATGGTTGCCTCTGGCTCTGATGCCGCCGGACAGGTTTCACCGAGCTTTCGGATCGGCCTGGAAGGTCGGCTCTGCCCAATCTCCACCTCCCACGACCGTCCGAAAACCGTTATGATCCCCGTCTGAGAGGAATTCGGCCAATGCCGTGGGTTAACGACCTGGCCTCATCGTTGGGGATACCGGCGGGTGCAGCGACGCTGGCTGTGGCGATGTATGCAGCTTGTGTTGCAGCGGAG
>VFSW01003752.1_pt1 | contig 22769 bp, 16 predicted proteins | sample 5358111 | NCBI WGS metagenome assembly VFSW01 (sample SAMN11554181, study PRJNA540505) | mine drainage metagenome | isolation source: sediment from site ElyBrook_90M | place: USA: Ely Copper Mine, Vershire, VT | collected 2017
GTGCCCCCCGCCGCCCGTCCCCGCAGGCGCGCTCTGGGGCGGCTTCGAGAACTTCGCGTCGTCGATGGGCTGGTTCTGCGTGGCCTCCTGAATCTGGATGGTGAACCGCCCGTTCACCCGCGACAGCGTCCACCGGAACGGTACCTTTACCCCATCCACCTCGCGGTAGTCCGCATAGTCGATCTGCGTGGGACTGCGGCCCACGGGCGTATCCGTGTAGCGCACCAGCCGCACCAGCAGGCCGGTTGACGGGTCGAAGTAGAGCCGCACCGGCGGCTGCCCCTGGCGCATGGCGAACACCACGTAAACCGGCCGGTCGTCGATCTTGTCCGAGCGCGCCCGGAATCCCGTGAAGATTTCCTTCAAGTGCGTGGCGAAGTAGAAATCCGCGTCGAGCCTGGCGGCGTCGGCTTCCTGGCCCGACATCTCGCGCGCCGGACGGCCCGTGCTGCCCAGCCAGCCGCTATGCCCGTCGAACGCCGTAATGCTCTCGCCGCCGCCCATGTGCGAAACCGACATGCGCTTGTCCGGAGCCTTGGCGTACACTTCGATGGGCACTTCGCGGCCGCCGAACAGAATGTTGCCCTTCTCCACCCGGCTGGTGATTTTGTGGATGGCATCGGCGCCACCCAGGGCGGCGACGTACTTGTCCAGGATCTGGGCGGCGGCTGGAGGCGCGGCGCCGGCCGCGGTGGTTTCCGCTTTGGCGTGCGGCTCTTCGCCGGTGGCCACCGGCGGCGTCCCCACCGGATCGTTGTTGCCGCGGTGGCAGGTGTAACAAGTCACTTCCTTGCGGCCGTTGAAGCTTTCCTTATTGATGGCCAGGGTCATGGCGATCATGCGCCGCGCGGTCTTCTTGGCCGGCTTGTCGTCGGCCTCCATCTTGCCTTGCACGTGGCAGAACTCGCAGTCCACGCCCAGCGCGGCGGCCATGTACTGCATCGCGGGAAACAACTGGTCCGCGGGCGTGCCCTGCAACGCCTGGATGTTCTTGAAGGCCTGCTCGGCGGTTTTGCCGGAGGCCGATTGAGCGCGGGCCGGCGGACAGACCGCCAGGGCCAACAGCGCGGAAGCGCAAGTGAGTGCGGGAGGCGAGAAACGCATTCATTGAGATTAGCATTTGCCGTCGCGGCGCGGACGCGGCTCCTGATAGAGTGGATATTGTGCATGAAGGCGGCCATCCTGTTTGTAACATTCCTGTATCTCGCCCGTCCGCTGCGCGGCCAAACCGCCGACGCCCCGGCTTTCGAGAACTGGAATCTGTACTATCAGGCCACCTCCATCGGCCAGACCCACGGCGCCTTCAACTCCCCCTATAGCGGACCGTTCAGCCTCCAGGATTATCGCGAGAACGACGTCTCGCTCACTTCCACGCTGTTCTTCGACGTGCGCCTGGCGCCCAATTTGCAGCTCGTATTCGATCCCGAAATCGCCGGCGGCCGCGGATTCAGCGGCGTCAACGGCCTGGCCAATCCTTCCAACGGCGAGTTGCCGCGCGTGGCCACTGCCACGCCCAAGCCCTACATCGCGCGCCTGTACGTTTCCTACGACTTCGGTTTCGGGCCGGAGAAGGAACACGTCGACAGCGACGCCAACCAGCTTGCGGGCGACCGTCCCATGGTCCGCTACACCATTACCGCGGGCCGCTTCTCGCTCACCGATTTCTTCGATAACAACGCCTACACGCACGATCCGCGCTCGCAGTTCATGGCCTGGGCCGTGATGTACAACGGCGCCTGGGATTATCCCGCCGACACGCGCGGCTACACCTGGGGATGGGTGCACGAACTGCACACGCGCAACTGGTCGTTTCGCTATGGCAGCGGCGCCGAGCCCCGCACCGCCAATGGCGGGCGCTTCGACCGCCGTTTGTTCGTCGATCGCGGGGATGTCTTCGAACAGGAGCGCCGCTACTCGCTGGGCCGCCACCCCGGCGCGGTCCGCGTGCTCGAGTATTTGAATCACACCCACGCCGGCCGCTACGCGGACGCCATCCGTCTCGGCGAACAGACCGGCACGGCGCCGGACATCAACGCCGTCAAACAATACGGCACGCTCAAGTACGGAACCGGCGTCAACCTGGAGCAGGAGATCGCGCGCGATATCGGCGGCTTCGTGCGCCTGGGCTGGAACGACGGCAAGACCCAGGACTTCGCCTTCACCGCCATCGACCGCCTAGCCAGCGGCGGCATCTCCGTGAAAGGCACACGCTGGAAGCGCCAGGACGACGTGGCCGCCACGTCCTTCACCGCCAGCGGCATCTCCGGCGTCCACGCCCTCTACCTGGCGCGCGGCGGCTACGACTTTTTGATCGGCGACGGCAGCCTGAACTACGCGCCGGAGTACGTGTGGGAGAGCTACTACAGCGCCCGCCTGTTTCCCGGCTTCTACGCCGCCCTGGATGTGCAGCACGACAGCAACCTGGCGTTCAATCACGACCGCGGGCCGGTATGGATCGCCAGCCTGCGGCTGCACATGGAGTTCGGGCTGCGTCCGGCGGCGGCGAAATAGAAGCGCGCGATAATGGAAGTTGATCCTGCGAGACATGCGTGTGGCCGTGCTGGCCGTGGGCCTGGCGGCCGCCCACGCCGCTGTGGGTACCGGGCCGGACTACTTCGTGCCCTCGCGCCTGGTTCCGGGCATCGGCGCCGGCCGGCGGGAATTGACCGGCGACATGCTGGCCCTGCGCACCGAGGCCATGATCCAAACGCAGACGTTCACCATCATGCGCGAGCCGCAGGCCGCGCCGGGCGCCGGGCGCATCAACAGCCCCCGGTTGCAGCGCATCTTCCGCGACGCGGAGAAGCACACCGGCTTTCCCGCCGCGGTGCTGGGGGCCATGGCCTACCTGGAAAGCTGGGGCGTGGCCAACGCGGAGAGCCCGGCCGGCCCGCGCGGGATCATGCAGATCTCCGAAGCCACCGCCCGGCGCATCGGGCTGCGCGTCGCCTACGCGCGCCGCCGCCGCGTGGTCAAAACCAGGACCGCCGTGCGCAACCGGCGCGGCAAGCTGGTGTACCACACCGTGCGCCGCAAGGAGACCTACACCGTGGCGGTGCGGGACGACCGCCTCAACCCCGAGCGCGCCATCCGCGCGGCGGCCGCTTACCTGGCCGGCATGGAACGGCGCTACGGCGGCCGCGATTGGGCCATCTGGGCGTATCATTGCGGCGAAGGCTGCGTGGCCGACTTCCTGGCCCTGGCCCGCGCCACGCCCGGCCTGGACAACCCGCCCGCCAGCGTGGCTCAAGTCTTCTTCGGCTGCGACCCGGCATGGCGCCGCGACATCTGCGAGGGCCTGCATGCCCAGATGCAGCGCGACTACTCGCCCACTTACTGGTTCCGCGTGCGGCGCGCCCAGCAGTTACTGGCCATGTACCAGGACGATCCGCCGGAGTTCCGCGACCTGGCCGCGGAATACAAATCCGGCGCGAACGCGGCCATGCGCGCCCCGGACCGCCTGGCCGTCTGGCTACGGCCGCGGGACCTGATCTTCGATAGCGGCGCGCGCCTCCGCGGCGAGGAGGACGGCCGCCTGGCCCGCGTCCCGGACGACGCCGCCTTCTTCGGCTACAGCCTGGATCGCGAGGCCCTCGCCGCCGCCGGCGAGGACTGGCGCGCCAAGGCCCTGCCCGCGGCCATCGGAACGCTTGCCTACATCGCCTTCGAAACCCGCCGGTTGTATCAGGCTATGCGGCCGGAGGAAACCTTCGTGCCCCTCCCCGTGACGGCCCTGGTTCTGCCCGGCGACGATCCCGGTTTCCCGGACGGCGGGCACGCCGCCCGCGCAGTGGAGCACGCCAGCGGGCAGGTGTTCGATCTGTCGGAAAGCGGCTTGCCCCCGGCTGAGCGCGAATGCCTGCGCTTCGTGCTCAACGATCTGGGCTGGGACGGATACTTGGGCTTCATCGAGCAACCCGCCGGCGGGCAGACTCTGCACATCGGCTGTTCCCCCTCCTCCCGCGAGTTCTTCGCCCAGGTCTTCGACGACATGCAGGCGGCCCTGCGGGAGCGCGCCGCGCCGGACGCCGCCCCGGTGGCGCATTAGGGCCGCGGTGTTCTAGAATCAAAGAGAACCCGCCGCTTGGGCGCGTAGCTCAGTTGGTTAGAGCGCCTGCTTCACACGCAGGAGGTCACAGGTTCGAGTCCTGTCGCGCCCACCATTAACAAATTAAAAGACTTAGATGCAAAACAAAGCCCCGAAGAACGCATCTTGAATCGGGCATCTATCGGGCAGATACGACGATTCTTTGGGTCCAAAGACAAGGCAGGGCGCGAAGGATCCGACCGGCAGACGGGCAGGAGCTTCGATAGCAAGCACCCGGAGTGTCGGAAGCGCTTAATTATTTCCGCGACGGCGGGGGCGAGACTCGATAATACCTGAGACTACGGAAATGCTCAAGGTGACAGCCAGCCCAATGGACACGAGCAGTCCGGCATATAGCACGGGGGCTGGAGCGAGCGCCGTTAGCGAAAAGGCCGACGCTTCCGTGGTCGCACGGTACGCATACCAATCCCATACGTCACTGAAATGCATCGGGGCCGAACCGCCGCCCGAGTACATCGGAAACAGCTTGATGATCCAGGTTGCGAGTAAGACCCAGGTCCACAACGCCACCGTGGAAATGGCGATCCCAACTCCGACTCTGCGCCAGCGGGACATGCCGAGATACGCTAGCGCTAAGACTGGCACAAGCAACACCTGCGTATACCAGGGGCTAGCCTCTCGGAAACTGCAATCACGGCACGCGAAGGCGGAACAAGCAGCATAAGCCATCGCCAAAATAAAAACGGCGATACCGGCGAATACAGTTCGTTCAGCGGGTCTGATTAAGCTCCTGCGGCTTGCCCATGCAGTCATCCCAAGGACAAGCAGGAAGAGGACAATGCTCAGCGTTGTCCGTGAGAAACTTGTGCCGGAGTTATTTCCCATCCATAGCGATCCCCTTGCCAGGATGCTTACTGTGGCAGGCCAGTTTATGCCCGGCACCGCTGCGAAGGCCTCTTTGATTCCAATCCCTGTGAAGGCTTCGTACGTTCCGCTTACGTTCCCGTAAACAACCAAGTTGCGCGCATACCAGGGGCCAGCCACGGCTGCAACGAGAGCCGCTCCTATGAGCACCGGCTTATGCTTGCTGTGTCCCAGCCACATCACGAGCGCTGCAATCATGGCGGCCCAAAAGGCGAAAGCGAGGAAATAGGCTTTGGTGAGGAGTCCGAGGGCAAGCCAAACGGCGGCTGGAAGTGATCGACGAAGGTCAGGCTTATTAATGTATGCGGCCACAGCGGCGAAGCACCATGTGGCCAACGGCACGGCAAGCCAATCATTTGCAATGTGAGCGGTCGTGGCGTAAAACAATAACTCTAGCTCGCGACCGAGCGCGACGCCGCCAAAGAAAACCAGTACTGCCGAGGATATGGCGGCAAAAAGCCGAAGCACAAGAATGCGGCTTGTGATCGGCGATTCGGAGATGGAACTGTCAATCAAGGAGAGCGGGGCATACGCAAGGGGCGGATGATGTGCCTCATAGTTGGACTCGCCGCTAGCCGCCATGTCGGGTCGGAGAGCTTTGAGTTCTGCGCGACGGTGCTGCCTTTCGGTTCCTGACAATACGAACCACTCTTCATATGGGGTGTTTTCGGGACGCCATCGATGCATGAGGTAACTGCCCGGAGCAAAGCGGAACGAGGCGACGACGTCGTTGGGAAAGTTCGTGCGTCCGAGTACGGGTAGGTGATGCGTTTGCCATAGGGATTCGACGTAGCCATAGTGAGCCGGTTCGTCGAAGCCCTCCCACAAAGGAAGAAGGGCGCTGTACAGCGATGCATTAACGATTCCGAAGGACAGAATGACTATGCGGAGCCGGGTCACAACAGCAGTTTAGCGCGGCGTGGTCGCTGCGCGGGTGATTCGATAAGAGCAGCCAGCGGGATTCGAGAAGACCCAGCGCGCCGCGGTGGCTTGCGGCGAGCGACGCTTCGGCGTCACTCCGATCGAAGTTCGATCTCGCCACGATGATGAGCAAGTATAAGCTTCATCGCTTCGACGAGTGTCCGTCCAAAGCCCGGCTTCCCTGATGGTGTCCGCTCCGCTACCAGTATCCCGCAATGTGATGCGGGATTTTGTGACGTGGATTGTGACGTAACGCGCCTTAGAATTGACCAATTCGACCGATTTTGCGCCACTACTCGTTGGTGCTCGACAACGCTCAGAAACCTTGCGAATGCCGGCGAAGCCAGCCCAACTCAGGCGCTTCGCCGTCATTCGCGATCACCGCCTCTCGCCGCGTCGCATTCCGCCCAGCCAATTCACACGCGGGAGGTCACAGGTTCGAGTCCCGCGAATGGCCTTGACATCGATCGGCTTCGGCCAGACCTGCTCCAGCTCAATCCTGCCCCGCAGGTGGCTGGGACCGGTTTCTTCGCGCCGGTTTTCTTGGGCCCATCGCACCTTTCGCACACCGCCCGATCCAGATATCACGTCGCAGACATCGGGATGGTCAATTCGAGTCAACTCCTCTGTGCCATCCGCGCCGATCGGCTCCTGAGAGCGCCCTCCGGGAATCCCCACGCCGCCGGATCGCGGAGGCAGGCACGTCCGGATGACATAATGAACGTAGAACGCTCATCCATGATTCAGGCACACGGCCTCACCAAAACCATCGACACGGGCGCCCATCGCGTGGACATTCTGAAGGGTATCGAGCTGCATGTGCCGCGCGGGCAATTCGCCGCCGTGATGGGACCTTCGGGCAGCGGCAAGAGCACGCTGCTGGGGCTGCTGGCCGGACTGGACACGCCCACGGCGGGAACCATCCTTCTGGACGGCCAGGAAATCACCGGCCTGAAGGAAAACGCGCTGGCGCTGGTGCGCGGGCGCAAGATCGGTTTTGTGTTTCAGTCCTACCACCTGATCCCCACGCTCACCGCCGAAGAGAACGTGCTGCTGCCGATGGAACTGGCGGGCAACGGCGGCGCGGATGGCACGGCCCGCGCGCGCGAACTGCTGGACCGCGTGGGCCTGGGGGAACGGCGCGATCATTATCCCGTGCAGCTTTCCGGCGGCGAGCAGCAGCGTGTGGCCCTGGCGCGCGCCTTCATGGTGCGGCCGCCCATCCTGATGGCCGATGAGCCGACCGGCAACCTGGATTCGGAAAACGGGCGCGTGGTGCTGGATCTGCTGCTGGCGCTCAACCGCCAGGAGGGCGCCACCATGCTGCTGGTGACCCACGACCAGGAACTGGCGGCCAACGCCGACCGCCGCATCCTGCTGCGCGACGGCCGCATCGTATGACCGCGCGCCCGCCAGCCACGGCCCTGATCGCCTGGCGCGACGCGCGCTCTTCGCCCGCCAAGTTCCTCTTCGTGATCCTGGCCGTGGCGGTGGGCGTGGGCGCGCTGACCGGCGTGCGTTCGTTCAGCCGGGCCTTTCACACTCTGCTGCTGCGGCAGGCGCGCACGCTGATGGCCGCCGACGTTTCCCTGCGCGTGTTCGCCCAGCCCACGCCGGCGCAAACCGCGGCCGTCGAGGATCTTGAAAAGCGCGGCGTGCGGAGCACCTCGGTCACCGAAACGCTCACCATGGCGAACACCGCCGGGACGCCGGATCCGGTGCTGGTTTCGGTGAAAGCCATCGACCCGGCGGTTTATCCTTTTTATGGCGAGGTCAAGCTGGACCCGCCCGGGCCGTTGCGCGCCGTCCTCGACAGCCGCTCGGCCGCGGTTTCCGAGGACCTGCTCATCCGGCTGAAGGCGCGGCTGGGCGGCAACCTGCGGCTGGGCGGGCAGGACTTTCGCATTGCGGCGCTGCTGATCTCGGAACCGGACCGCATGACCGGCAGTCTCAACGTGGGCCCGCGCGTGATGATCAGCCGGGAGGGACTCGGCCGCACCGGGCTGATCAGTCTCGGCAGCCGCGCCGCCGAGCGCTACCTGTTCCTGCTGCCGCCCGGAAGTCCCGATGTGGCGCAGGTGCGCGGCATCCTGAAACAGGCGTTTCCGGAGGGCCTGGTGGCGGACTACCGGGAGACGCATCCCATCATCACCCGCGGGCTGGACCGCTCGACCACCTTTCTGAGTCTCATCAGCCTGATCGCGCTGATCGTGGGAGCGCTGGGCGTAGCCACGGCCATGCATGCGCACCTGCAGCAGAAGATGGACACCATCGCCATCCTGAAATGCCTGGGGGCGCGCACGGGACAGGTGCTGCGTATCTACCTGGCGCAGACGCTGGCGCTGGGGCTGTCGGGCGGACTGCTGGGAATTGCTTTCGGCACGCTGGTGCAGCGCGCCTTTCCGGCGCTGATCGGGCGCTTCTTCCCGGCGCCGCCGCACATGGGGCTGGACCTGGTCCCGGCCGCGCAGGGCTTGGCCATCGGCATCCTGACCACGCTGCTGTTTACGCTGCCCACGCTGCTGGGCATTCGCGAGATACGCCCGGCGGTGATTTTCCGCCGTGAGATGACCGAAGCGCGGCCGGACTGGCTGCGGCGCTGGAGCCGGTCGCGCCAGGCGCTGGCGACGGCCGCGGCCATCCTGGCGGGCATCGGGCTGATCGCCGCGTGGCTGGGCGGCAACACGCTGCACGATGCGCTGCGCCTGGGCGCCTATTTCGCCGGCGGCCTGCTGGTGAGCCTGCTAGTGATCGCTGGCGTGGCCTGGGGACTGTTGCGCGGGTTGCGCGCGCTGGTGCGCGGCGCGGGGCGCGCGCTGCCGGCGTTGCTGCGCCAGGGCATCGCCAATCTCTACCGGCCCGGCAACCACGCGCAGACCGTGCTGATCACGCTCGGCGCCGGCGTGATGTTCACGCTCACCGTCTACCTGGTGCAGCACGCCGTGCTCGACGAGATGACCCAGAACGCCCCGCCCGGCATGCCCAACGTTTTTCTACTGGACATCCCCGGCGCGCGGCGGCAGGAACTGGCGGACCTGCTGAAACAACAGAAGGGCATCCGGACCGCGCCGGAGATTCTATCCTCGGTGGCCATTCGGCTGGTGTCGGTGGATGGCGTGCCGGTCGAGAAGATGGGCTTGCAGCAGTGGGGCCGCCGCTTCCTGCGCACGCGCTCGGTCACCACCGCGCCGGAGCGGCCGCGGGAGACGGAGGTTCTGAGCGGCGCCTGGTGGGACGGGCGGCCAGCGGCGCCGCAGGTGTGCGCCTCGGAGGAAACAGCGCGCATCCTGCGCCTCAAGACCGGGATGACGCTCGCCTGGAGCGCCTGGGGGCGCAGCTTCGAATCGCGCCTGGCGTGCATCCAGCGCACCGATTCCGTGCGCATGTTCGCGCGTTTCGAATTCATCTTCAGTCCCGGCAGCCTGGACGGCTTTCCGGCGATCTACTATGGCAGCATCCGGGTGCAGCCGCGGGACGTGGCCGCTTTGCAGCGCGCGGTCTATGAGAAGATGCCCACCATCACGGTGGTCAACATGGCGGACGTGCTGGAGATCGTGCAGCAGGTGGTGGATCAGATCGCCATGGTGGTGCGCTTCATGTCCGCGTTCACCATCCTGGCGGGCGCTATCATCCTGGCGTCCAGCGTGGCGGGCACGCGCTTCCGCCGCATTCGCGAGGTGGTCATCCTGAAGACGCTGGGGGCCACGCGCCGCCGCGTGGCGGGCATCTTCTCGATCGAGTTCCTGGTGCTGGGCGCGGCGGCGGGCCTGCTGGGCAGCCTGCTGGCCACCGCCTTCGCCGCCGTGGTGGTGAAGCGGCTGATGAACGCCCAGTTTCACATCGACGCGATGGCGGACCTGTCGTCGGTGGCCCTGACGGCGCTGGTGGCGGTGGCGGCGGGGTGGCTGGCCAGTTACCGCATCCTGGGCCGGAAGCCGCTCGAAGTGCTGCGGGACGAGTGATGGGCGGCTATCTGCTCTCGCTGCCCGAACGCGCGCTGCGTTCCATGAGCGCGCTGAGCGCGGGCCTGCTGCGCGAATTGAGCGAGGTGGTGCTGCCGCGCGCCGTGCGCCGCACGCGGCTGTATACCGAACTGGCGGAGAACACGCTGCGCTTCCTGATCGAAAACGTGGGACAAGTGGAAGGCGCGTACCCGGCGCAAGGCCAACTGGCGAACGATTTCGCCATGCGGCGCCTGGCGGGCAACGGCGTGGAACTGATCGGCCTGCTGACCTTTGGCGCGTCGCCGGTCTGGGTGCTGGCGGCGCTAGCCGATTTATCGGGCGCCGGCGGGCAATTGATCCGCGAGATCGGGCAAAGCCTCAAGGACGAGGGGCTGCTCGCGCCGGGCGCGGAGTACGGCACCATGCCGCAACTGCTGGATGGTCTGGAAGCCGCCGCGGGACGCCTGGCCCAGACCGCCAACACGCCGCCCATCGACATGGCCGGCTTGCGGCGGGAGTGGGCCGATGTGCGCCGCGAGGCGGCCAGGATTCCAGCGCCGCGGCTGCCCTCGGCCGGCGCGCTGCGCCGCAGTTGGGAAGAACTGCAAGCCACCGCCGCCGCGCAGGGCCGTCCGGTGTTTCAGGTGTCCACGCTGATGGCCGTGTCGGCGGTCAGCCGGATTCCGGAAAACGTGCTGTGGCTTTCGCGTTGCGCCAGGGGCGCCGCCCGGCGCACCGGCCGGATCTTCGCCGGTGTTCTGCTGGATCATTACAGCGCCACCCTGGCGGAGATCCGCGGCGCGGGCTACGCGGCGTATTGGGTGCGCGAGTACCGTCCTTACCTGAAGGCCGCCGCCGCGCAATTCTCGCCGCGGCGCAAAACGCTCACCGAACGCGTCCTGCGCCGCGGGTGAGCGGACCGGCATCCAAGTTTATCTTTGTAAATACAGTACCGCCAGTCCTTGCGGCACGCGCCGCCGTTAGCGTACTATGGCAGGGACACGAAGAGGGACACGGCCACGGGGCAAGTCAAGGGGGTGGCCGGATCGGGTCGAGTGTAATCCATTTCAAACACGAGGTTCAAAAGAATGAAACTAAAGGCATTGGGCGCGGCAGGTCTGCTGTGCTCGTTTCTGACGTTGGCTTACGGGCAGCAGGCCACGGGAGTCACGCCGACTACGGGTGGGGATAAACCGCCGGATGGGATCACCGGGGCTCGCAACACCGGAATCATCTACCACGGCGGTCCGGTGCTAGGCACGGTTTCGGGGTCGCCCGTGCACCTGTACTTCATCTATTACGGAAACTGGGCGGGCAAGGATCCCGGCGGGCCGGCCATCATGCACAACTTCGGCGCCAACCTGGGTGGGTCGCCCTACTGGAACATCCTGACCACGTATAAAGAGCCGAAAACCGGCACGACCATCAAGAACGCCATGACCCTGGCGGGCGAATACACCGACACGGGATCGCAGGGCAGCAGCCTCAACGACACCACCCTGCAAACGGTGGTGCAGACGGCCATCAGCGGCGGGCACCTGCCGCTGGACCCCAATGGCATCTACCATGTTCTGACCAGCCCGGAAGTGAACGAGACCAGCGGCTTCTGCAGCTCGTACTGCGGGTTCCATAACCACATGACCTACCAGAGCAAGGCCATTAAGTACACGTTCGTGGGCGACCCGGTGTTCTGCACCAACTACGGCGGCGTGGCGGATTGCCAGGGCGATTCCAACAACATCTCGCAGAGCCCGAACAACGATCCGGGCGTGGACGCCATGATTTCGGTGATCGCGCACGAATCCGAAGAGACGACCTCCGATCCGAGCCTCAACGCCTGGTATTTCTCCAATGGCGAAGAAGACGGCGACAAGTGCGCGTACACCTATGGGACCACCTTCCCGGTCGGCAACGGCTCGGATGCCAACGTGGTGCTGGGCGGCGCGAACTATTTGATCCAGCAGAACTGGATTGGCCCCGGCGGCAGCGGCGGCGCGGCGGGCGAGAAGTGCGCGCTGAGCTATCCGTAGACTGAACGGCTCTCCAGCGCGGTCAGGCAGGCCTTCGGGCCTGCCTTTTTTTTGACTTTCTTGGTGAAGGTTGCGGCGCGCCGGATGGTGGAGTATAGTCGGTGTAACGACTGAATCGTACCCAAAGGAGGGTTTCATGAAGAAGTTGGCACTGGGTTCCACGTTTTTGCTGGCGCTGGCGATGACCGCCATGGCCGGAGAATTCTCGGGTTATATTTCCGACTCGGGTTGCGCGGCCAAGCAGGGCGCCAAGGCCGCCAGCGACGGCCACGCGGGCTGCGCCAAGGGCTGCATCAAGCGCGGCGACAAGGCCGTGCTGGTGACCCCGGAAGGCAAGGTCTACAACATCACCAACCAGGACAAGGTCACCGAGCATGCCGGCGAGAAAGTGACGCTGGTCGGCACGGTGGACGGCGACAACATCACGGTCACCGAAGTCAAATCGTAATCCGGCGGGAGAGGCGGCTATTGCAGCTTCCCTCTCCCGGCCACCTCCCAAACCTCTTCCACTTCCCCGCCGCGGATTCCATACACGCGCTCGTGCAGGTTCACGGCCACGCAGATATGATTGGGGACGATGCGCAGGCGTTCTCCAATGGCGAACGCGCGGCCGCAGCGCGTCACATCGATGTAGCCGTGCTCCTCGTTCAACTTGTGGAAGACGGCCGCCGGCGCTTCGACGACATGGCCGAAGGTGGCGTCCGCCGACCCCGCCAGGCGATCCGAGGAGAATGTTTTCGATCCGCCATCCACGATGATCTGGCCGGGCCGCGCCGTGGAGACCACCGTCACCAGCAGCGCGGCCGCGCACTGTTCCGGCGCCGCGGCGCCGCTGGCCACAGTGTTCCAGTCGTTGAAGACGTAGGTGCCGGGGCGAATTTCGTTCAGGCCCCGCAGTGCGTGCGAGTGGAACAGGGCGGGAGTGGAGCCGCCGCTGACGATGGGAACCTGGATGCCGGCGCGGCGGAAATCGTCCAGGATCGTGCCCAGGAGGCCGCCGAGGGCGGCGAGGGCCTGGCGGCCCTCATCGCCTTGGTCCTTGATGTGGCCGGGATAGAACGCGATGCCCGCGAACTCGAGGCCCGGCAGGCCGCGGATGCCGCGCGCCAAGCCGAGCAATTCCGGGCCTGGTGAGACGCCCATGCGTCCCAGGCCCACGTCGGTCTCCGCGAGCACGCCGGCTTGGATGTCCGCGGCCCGCGCCGCTTCGGAAAGCTGGCGGGCGGCCTCCAGGCTGTCAAGCGACACGGTCACGCGCGTGCGCCGCGCCACCGCCATCAGCCGCTCCAGCTTGGCCCGGCCGATCACCGGGTAGGCCACCAGCAGGTCCGGCGGGGCCGCGTCCAGCATCACCTCCGCCTCGCCCACCTTCGCCACGGTCAACCCCGCCGCGCCAAGGTCCAGTTGGCGCCGCCCGATGCGGGGCGATTTGTGGGTCTTGGTGTGCGGGCGCAGGCGCAGCCCGTGCGTCCGCGTGTAATCGGCCACGCGCCGCAGGTTGCCCTCCATGACGTCCAGGTCCACCAGCAGGGCCGGCGTGTCGAGATCCGCGACGCGCATCAGCGCTCCTGGCGGAAGCGCATCACGATCTTGTCGCCGGTGAAATCGTAGCGCAGCTCCAGGTCCTTCACTTTCTGTTTCTCCATGGGGAAGTAGAGCAGGCCCGAAACAGGCTGATCGGTTTTTGTTTCGGGCAGTTCCTTCTTCTGGAGCACGCCCACCATGGGATCCTCTTTTTCGTGGGCGGCGGTGCGGGTCTTGGCCGAGGCTCCATCCGGGGCGCCGGCGTCGCCCACGCCGTTGCCGCCCAGGCGGCGCGGCGGCCCGATGGAACCGGGATAGCCGTCCCAGATAGGACCGGTGTTGTCGCGCATGGGCGTGGCGCCGTCACCGCCCGTCTGCCGGACCACCATGACGCCGTTGCCGGCGATCTGGCTGGGGGCGAACGGCGTGGAGCGCTCACCGTCCTTGTCGGTCTTCAATACGAAATCGTCCGGGGTGACCGCCACCTGTTTGCCGAAACGCGGCGCCACCTGGACGGCCACTACGATGTAGTGTCCGCCGAGATCGGAGCCGAGCACTTCCTTCACCGCTTCGGGCTTGGCGTAAAGCGTCGCGGTGATGACCACCGATTCATTTTCGCCGCGCGCCGTAGCCGGCTGTTGGTTGCCGTTCTTGCGGGCCGCCAGGGCGCATGTCAACGCCAGGGCCAGCCCCACGATTCTGCCGCGCATGACACAGCCTCCGCAGGCATTATAGCGTCCCGGGAGGTGCGCGCGGGTGGGGCCGCGCGGCGGCGGTAGAATGAAGGACTGTGCACCGTTTCGTTCTGCATAACGACGCCATCCGGGAGGCGTCCAGCCGCCTGCTCGGGGCCGGACAGGTGGGCCTGCTTTCGGGCTGGGGGGTCTTCAGCACCATGCGCGTTACCGGCGGCGTGTTGTTCGCCTTCGAGCACCACTGGGCGCGCATGTGCAAGGACGCGGCCGCGCTGCGGGTGGCGCTGCCGCCGGATCCCGAGGTGGTCCGCCGCAAGCTGCTCGAACTGGTGGAAGCCAACCGGGCCTTCGACGCCACCATGCGGGTGGTGGTAGTGCGCAATACCGGCGGCCTTTGGGAAGGCCCCGCAGGCGGCCGCGCCAGCGACCTGATCGCCCTCACCGCCGCGACCAAGGAATGGGGCGCCGCGGTGCGTCTCTGCTACACCCCGCGGGCGCGCTACGCCGCGGGCGAATTCGCCGGCGCCAAGATCCTTTCCTGGGGGACCAACCTGACCTGGCTGGAGCGGGCCCAGGCGCGCGGCTTCGACGAAACCATCCTCCTGAACGAAAACGGCGAGGTGGCCGAGTGCACTTCCGCGAACATCTTCGCCGCCCAGGGGCGCGAGGTCTGGACGCCGCCGCTCGACTCGGGGTGCCTGCCCGGCGTGACTCGCGAGTTGCTGCTCCACGAAATCCAGGTGCCCGGATACACCATCGCCGAGAGATCCCTCACGCCCGCCATTCTGGAGAGCGCCGCCGAGGTCTTCATCACCTCCACGACGCGGAACCTGATGCCGGTGGCCGCCATCGAAGGCCGCGCCATAGCGCAATCCGGCGCGGCCTGCGCCGCCCTGCGAGCCGCCTTCCAGAGATACGTGGACGGTTATGCCGCCCGGCACAAGGAAGCGCCCGCCGCGCGGCTATGACGGCGAGCTGTCCCAGTTGCGGGAGCCGTTACCTGCGGGTAAACCCATGCCGGACGTTGCGCGAAAAACTGCGGGACCTGGCCGGCGTCTCGCCCCTGTGCTGCGGCGACTGCGGAACCCACTTCGTGGCGCGCACCTGGGACCTTTCGTTGTGGGCTTACAGCCGCTGCCCGAAATGCCTGCGCCGGGACCTCAACGCCTGGACCGAAGAGCAGTATTGGCCCAGTTCCTTCATGAAGCTGCTGATGCGATTGGGCGCGCACCCCTGGCGGTGCGAGTATTGCCGTCACAATTACGTGGATTTCAGGCCACGGCTGGAGCGCTTCAGCTTCAATCGCTGGCGGGAGAGAGAGCAAGCCAAAAACAAAATTGGTTCCAAGTGATCCGAAGCTCAGCCAAACCCGGCGCCCGCATGCACGGCCCGGAGCTTCGCGGCCGGAAGGACCGGCAATCACTCCTCGGCTCCCCGCCGCCCCTTTTGAGGGCTGCGGATTAACGCCTCGGAGGCCGCCCGGCATCTTACCCGGCTGGAACCAGCGCCTCGCAACGGCCTTTCGCTCCCCCGCCACGACCGCCCGTTTCCGGACCGCCATTTCAGGATCACAGTTCCCGGCCTGCCGTTTCGACGCTTTGCTGGACCTTCGTCGGGACCGTTCGGCTCACGGCTCCTTCGCTCTTTCCGGTTGGCCCCGGATTGGGCGAAATCGCCGCCGCAAGCCCGTTTCCCGGCTCCGGCCCGGCAATCTCGACCGGCCCCCGGATCTCCGCTCCCCCGCGGGGCCTTTTGGACCCCCCGGGATCGATGCATACAACCCGGCCACCGGTCAAGAGGCTCGCTTTACGGATGCGTCCGATGGCCCTTCGCTCCCCGCCGCCGCTTCTATTGCTAGTTTCGGCCGCGGATCAACGTTCCAGGCTCGCCTCGCTTCCGCTTGGCTAGCTGTTCCTCGAACCTCTTGGAACCAAGAGATATATTCACTCAATGCCCGCGTGCAGTCAAATTGTTTTCGCGTTTCCAGGCCGGTTTTCCTCAAGATTGTTCTGGCCTGTTTTGTTACAGTTGCGCGACACCGGCGTTGGATTGATTGTGGATAAAACATGGCGCGCCGGGACTGTTTCCGAGCACCCGGCGCGCGGCGCGGCTCGCGCCCGGCGGTGTGCCATGTCCACCGGTCCACGCCGCTCACGCGCGTCCGTCACGGCGCGCCGGAGCCTATAATGGTTTCTTTCGGGAAACCCTTATCTTATGTCTGAACTCACCCGCCGCGGACTTTTCAAAGCCTCGGCCGCCCTGCTCGGCGGCGCGTCGCTAAGGTCGGGGGCCAAAGCCACGCCGGCTCCAACACCTTTTCAAAACGTCAACACGCATTCCAGCCCCTCCACGCTGAAGATCACCGACCTGCGGGTGGCCACCGTGCGCAAGCCCGGTCCCAGCCCCTGCACCCTCATCCGGCTGGATACCAACCAGGGCGTCTACGGAGTCGGCGAAGTCAGGGACGGCGCCAGCGCCACCTACGCGCTCTTCCTGAAGAGCCGCGTGGTGGGCGAGAACCCGCTCCAAATCACTTATATCTTCGAAAAGATCAAGCAGTTCGGCGGGCAGTCGCGGCAGGCCGGCGGCGTGGTGGCCGTCGAGGAGGCCCTCTGGGATATCGCGGGCAAGGTCTACGGCGTGCCCATTTACCAGATGCTCGGCGGCAAGTTCCGGGACAAAATCCGGATCTACGCCGACACCGTGGAAAGCGACGACGCGGCGGAGTATGCGCGCCGTCTGAAGGCCCGCAAGGAAGAGATGGGCATCACCTGGCTGAAGATGGACCTGGGCATCGAGATGGTCGCCAAGATTCCCGGCGCCGTGACGCGGCCTTCGGGACTCAGCCGCTGGGAAAGCAACTTACTGCCGCACCCCTTCATTGCCTCGGAAGTTACCGGCAAAGGCATTGAGAAGCTGTGCGAATACGTAGCGGCGGCGCGCGAGGCGGTGGGCATGGAGATTCCGCTATCCATGGACCATCTGGGCCACCTGGGGGTCCAGTCCATCATCCGGCTGGGCAAAGCTTACGAGAAGTACAACCTATCGTGGATCGAGGACGTGATTCCGTGGCAGTACACCGACTTACTGCGGCGCATCACGCTGGAGAGCCCGACGCCCATCCTGACCGGCGAAGATATCTATCTGAAGGAGGGTTTTATTAACCTGTGCGAGAAACACGCCGTCAGTAAGATCCATCCGGATATCTCGACATCCGGCGGGATTCTGGAGACGCACAAGATCGGCGACGCCGCCCTGGAATACGCGGTGCCGATGGCCATGCACTATGCCGGCCTGCCCATCGGGGCTTTGGCCAGCGTGCACTGCGCCGCGGCCACCGAGAATTTCCTGGCCTGCGAAAATCATTCGCTGGACGTGCCCTGGTGGCAGGACCTGGTGGAAGGCATCGAGAAGCCCATCATCAACAAGGGGTTCATCACGGTTCCCGACAAACCCGGACTGGGAGTTACGCTGAATGAAGACGTAGTGCGGCAGCACCTGGCGCCGGGCAGCGGCTTTTTCGAACCGACACCCCAGTGGGACCGGGAGCATTCCTGGGACCGCCTATGGAGCATGACGCCAAGATCGCACGCCAGCGCGGGCTAAGGTGGTGGCGCGCGCGCGCCGCCGTCTGGCTGGCTGTGCCGGCCCTGGCGTTGTGCGCGGCCGAAACGCGCCAGGTGTTCGAACAGGGGCAGCACGCCATGGATGCGGGCGACCTGGGCGCCGCGGAGAAGGCTTTTCGCGCGGTGCTGGCGGCCGAGCCCGAGAACGTGGGCGCGCACGGCAACCTGGCCGTCGTTTACATGCGGCGCAAGCAGTGGGAGGCGGCGTTGCGGGAGTTGCGCGCCGCCGAACAACTGGCGCCCCAGCTGCCCGGCATCCGGCTGAACATCGGACTGGTCTACTACCGCCAGGCGGACTACCAGCACGCCATCGCACCCTTCGAAGCGGTGGTCCGCGACCAGCCGGAATCCACCCAGGCGCGCTATCTGCTGGGCCTTTGCTATTTCTTCAAGGAGCGTTATGGCGACGCCGCCAGGACGCTGGAACCGCTGTGGCCGCGCGAGTCAGAAAACCTGAACTACCTGTATGTGGTGTCCAACGCCGCCAACCGCGCCGGGCTCGCGGACCTGGATCGGAAGGCCACCGCGCGCCTGATCGAGGTGGGCCACGATTCGGCGGAGTTTCATTTGATCGTGGGCAAGGCGCACGCCGGCGCCGGGATGTACGACCAGGCCATGGAGGAGTTCAAAACCGCCGCTCGCCTGAACCCCAAGCTGCCGCTGGTGCACTATTTCCTGGGCGCCGAGTACCGCAGGCTGAACGACAACGAGCGCGCCAAACAGGAATTTCTCCAGGACATCGCCATCGCGCCGGACGTGGCTTACGACTATGAAGAGCTCGGCGCGGTGTGTTACGCGCTGGACCAGATTGACGACGCCGAACGCTATTACCGGGAGGCGCTGCGCCTGGATGCCGGCCTGGGGGCTTCCGACTACGGACTGGCCAAGATTTACAAGCAGCAAGGCAAATACGCGCAGGCGCTGGAAGCGCTGCGGGCGGCCGGAGCCATCGACCCCCGGAGTTCCAGCGTCTACTATCTGCGCGGCCAGGTCCTGTTCGCCATGGGCCGCCGCGCGGACGCCAAGGCCGAATTCGACAAAGCCGCCCGCCTGAAGCAGGCGGTGCGGGACGAAATGGAGCGCCGGATCAGCGGGCAGCATCCGGCGGATCCGCAATTGGCGCGAGAGGAGCGCTGACGGCCATGCCGGTCTACCTGGATTACAACGCCACCACGCCGCTGGATGCGGAAGTGGCGGCGGCCATGCGGCCTTACCTGGAGGAGCATTTCGGCAATCCTTCCAGCAGCCACTGGTACGGCGCACAGCCGCGCGCGGCGGTGGCCGAGGCGCGCGCGCAGGTCGCCGAACTGCTGCACTGCGCGCCCGGCGAGGTAGTGTTCACCAGCGGCGGCACGGAATCCAACAACTACGCGTTGAAGGGCGCGGCGCTGGCGGCCCGCGCGCGCGGCAACCACATCGTCACCAGCGGGATCGAACATCCAGCGGTGACGGAGGTGTGCGTCTGGCTGGCCGCGCAGGGCTTCGAAATCACCTGGCTGCCGGTGGACGGGCGCGGCCTGGTGAGCGCGGCGGACGTGCAGGCGGCCCTCCGCCCGGAAACCATCCTGGTGAGCATCATGCACGCCAACAACGAAACCGGGATGGTGCAGCCTATCGACGAAATCGCGCGCCTGGTGCGGCCCCGGGGCGCGCTGCTGCACACCGACGCGGCGCAATCGGCCGGCAAGATCCCGGTGGATGTGGAAGAGTTGGGCGCCGACCTGCTCTCGCTGGCGGGCCATAAGCTCTACGCACCCAAGGGAATCGGCGCGCTGTATGTGCGGCGCGGCGTGCGCATCGGGAAATTCGTGCACGGCGCGGGCCAGGAGGAGGGCCGCCGCGCCGGCACCGAGAACGTGCTGGAGATCGTGGGCCTGGGCAAGGCCTGCCAGATCGCGCGCCGCGATCTGGCACGCAACGCGGCGCACATGCGCGAGATGCGCGACGCCCTGGAAGCCGGACTGCGCACGTGCTCCGCCGAAATGCGCGTTCACGGCGATGCCGGGCGGCGCCTGCCCAATACCCTGAGCGCCGCCTTTCGCGGCCACGAAGCACAGGACTTGCTGCGCGGCATTGCCGCACGCGTCGCGGCGTCTGCCGGAGCGGCCTGTCATTCCGGCGAGGTGAAACTCTCGCACGTGCTGCGGGCCATGCGCGTGCCCCTGGAGTGGGCGCGCGGCACGGTGCGCTTTTCCACCGGCCGCATGACCTCACGCGAGGACATCGCGGAAGCGGTGGATGCGGTAGGCTGTTACATATCAGACTCCCGGAGGGGCTGACATGAGTTTCCGGTTACTTTGGTTAACTTCAATCGCGGCCGGGCTGTTCACCGCGTGGGCGCAGACTAATGTGCTGACTTATCACAACGACACGGCGCGCACGGGGCAGAACCTGGGAGAGACCATTCTCACCACGGCCAACGTGAATGCCGGCACGTTCGGGAAGCTTTTCCAGGCCACCCTGGACGGCTTGGTGGATGCGCAACCGCTCTTCGTGGGCGGCGCCGCGGTTCCCAACCAGGGAACCCATAACCTGCTGATCGCGGCCACGGAAAACGACAGCCTGTACGCGCTGGACGCGGACACCGGCGCGCAGCTCTGGAAGACGAGCCTGCTGCGCTCGGGGGAGACGCCTTCCGACGATCGCGGCTGTCCGCAGGTGACTCCCCAGATCGGGGTGACTTCGACACCCGTGATCGCGTTGGAGCCCGGCTCGACTCTGGGCGCTATCTTCGCCGTGGCCATGAGCAAAGATTCCTCCGGAAACTATCACCAGAGGCTGCACAAGCTGAGCCTGGGGGCGGGCAGGCCGCTGGCCGCCGGCGTGGAAGTCACGGCCAGGTATCCCGGCACGGGAGAGGGCAGCACCGGCGGCTACGTGGTGTTCGACCCCAAGCAATACAAGGAGCGATCCGGACTGCTGCTGCTGCATGGCGTAGTGTACCTGACCTGGGCATCGCATTGCGATTTTCCGCCGTACACCGGCTGGGTGATGGGCTACAACGCCAAAACCTTGGCGCAGACCACCGTGATCGACGTGACGCCCAACGGCGCGGAAGGCGCCATCTGGGGCTCCGGGGCGGGCCTGGCGGCGGATGCGGGCGGCTCGATCTACTTTCTCGACGCCAACGGCACGTTCGACACCACCCTCAACAGCCAGGGCTTTCCCACCAGCGGCGATTTCGGCAACGCCTTCATCAAACTCTCGCTCACCGGCGGCCAACTGGCGGTCGCGGACTACTTCACCATGAACAACACCACGGTCGAGTCCAACGCCGACATCGACCTGGGATCGGGCGGCGCGTTGGTGCTGCCGGACATGACCGATGCCGGCGGACTGACGCGGCGCCTGGCCATCGGGGCGGGGAAGGACGGCAATATCTACTTAGTCGACCGCGATAACATGGGAAAGTTCAATCCTCAAAACGACAACGCCATCTATCAGCAGTTAGATAACGCCCTGCCCAACGGGATTTGGGCCATGCCGGCCTATTACAACGGCACGGTGTATTTCGGCGCCGTATCTGGTCCGATCCGGGCGTTTCCGTTCAACAAGGCGGTGCTGGCATCCACCCCGGCGGCCACTACGCCCTCGACGTTCCCTTATCCGGGGGCCACGCCCGGCATCTCGGCGAACGGTACGGCGAACGGCATCCTATGGGCGGTGGAGAACAGTTCCACGGCGGTGCTGCACGCCTATGCCGCCAGCGACGTGGCCCAGGAGTTGTATAATTCCAGCCAGGCGGCGAATGGACGCGACAACTTCGGCGCGGGGAACAAGTTCATGACCCCCACCATCGCCAACGGCAAGGTGTACGTGGGCACGCCGAACGGAGTGGCGGCCTTTGGATTGCTTCCGGCCGCGCCGCGCTAACTCACGATATACGGGCTGCGATACGGCGTTCGCGTGGATAGAGCGCTGGCCTCGGCATCGCCCACGAAGCCTCCGGCGCCGTCGTAAGTGAGCTTGCGTCCCACGCGGTAGCTGATGTTGGCCATGTGCACCAGCGCGGCCGAGGTGACGCCCACGGACACATCCGCCGTCAGGTCCGCGGTCCTCCGGCTCTTCACCGCCTTCAGGAAATTGGCCATGTGCGGGATGGTGTCGTCGATCTGGGTTTCGGTGTGCTGCATGGATTCGCCGGGCTCCCGCTTGTCGCCGAGGAAGATCTGGAAGGAGCGCTCGTCCACCGCCATGAAGCCCTTGCTGCCGAAGAAAGTGACCCCGATAAAGTTCGGCCCCGAGGCCGCAATGCCCGGCTCGCCGCCGGTGTTCAAGCCGCGCACCTCGAAGACCAGTTCCGCGTCTCCGTAGTCGAACGTGGCGATCTGGGTGTTGGGCGTCTCCTGGTCGTCGTCGTACACGTATTTGCCGCCGGTGGAGACCGCGGTCCGCGGCAGGCCGCGGTCCAGGCCCCAGCGGGCCACGTCCATCTCGTGGATGCCCTGGTTGCCGATGTCGCCGTTGCCGGTGTCCCAGAACCAGTGCCAGTTGTACTGATAGCGGTTCCTGGTGTACGGCCGCATGGGCGCGGGGCCCAGGAAGAGGTCCCAGTCCAGGCCCGCCGGCGCCGGTTCGGCGGGCGTTTGACCGATCGACGGACGCCGCTTGAAGCAGATGCCGCGGGCCATGTACACCTTTCCGATGGCGCCGCCGTGCAGCAGTTCGATGGCCCGCTGCTTGTGTTGCAGGCTGCGGCTCTGCATCCCGATCTGGACGATGCGGCCCTCCTTGCGCGCGGCCGCTTCCATGGCGCGGCCTTCGAAGAGGTTGTAGCTGGCCGGCTTTTCGCAGTACACGTCCTTGCCCGCCTGGCAGGCCCAGATGGTGGCCAGCGCGTGCCAGTGGTTGGGCGTGGCGATGGACACAGCGTCCACGCGCTTGTCCTCGAACAGTTTGCGCAGATCCTGGTACGTCCGCGGCGTGTTCCCCTGCAACTTCCGGACCATCGCGGTGGCGCGTTCGGTCTGCGCCTGGTTGACGTCGCAGATGGCCACCACCCGCGCATCCGGCAGTTTGCTGTAATACTTGAGGTGATCGCGGCCGCGGCCGCGATC
>VFSW01003753.1_pt1 | contig 22769 bp, 20 predicted proteins | sample 5358111 | NCBI WGS metagenome assembly VFSW01 (sample SAMN11554181, study PRJNA540505) | mine drainage metagenome | isolation source: sediment from site ElyBrook_90M | place: USA: Ely Copper Mine, Vershire, VT | collected 2017
CGCCGCAGAGGTAGCGTCAGCGCGGATAGCGAAGCACCGCATTTCCAGCACAGCAGGTTGTTGTGCATACGCTCTTCCTGTATGCGATCGCCCTTTCATGGGTAGGGCGACACCACATGCCTATCCGCGTTTGTGCGCCCTACGAGAGCAATTCAGCGAGATCGCATACTTAGCGTGACGAGTGTCCGCTGCCGGTCTGGCCCATGGCAACCGCGCCGCTGCCCGTCTGGCCCAGGGCAACTGCGCCGCTGCCAGTTTGGCCCATCATGTGCCGACCGCTGCCGGTCTGACCCATCGCGACCGCACCGCTGCCAGTTTGACCCATGGCAACCGCGCCACTACCCGTCTGGCCCATGGCAACCGCGCCGCTGCCAGTTTGGCCCATGGCAACAGCTAGAGCACGCGGCGCGATCCGCGCGTTTACAGCGTAAAGCGTCGTGGGGTCTGCGTATTGAAGTCCGCCGAACTTCACCACCTCGCCTGTCGCAAGCTTTTGAGCACTAAAAGAGGCAAGAGCGGCGGTGTAGTCGATGGTTAGGGATCCAATCCGCGCAGTGCCACGAGCTTTGTCGACCGACGAAATTCGGCCAGCGACAACAACACCCGTCGCACCAGGGACGTACATCACCGAACCTATATGTATCAGCGCCGAAACTACGTATTGGCCAGAAGCACTCACTGCCCCATACACGTCAACGAACTGACCAGGAGAGGACGCAGCGGCTTGGCTTTTCGGCACTGCAAACCATTGACCAAGAGCTAGAATCCTGGAGTGGTTCACATCGACCTGTTCTATAGGTCCTCGCAGCAACAAATTGCTCGTAGCGAACATTTGGTGTTCGGAACCGAGCTGGTTCGCGCTCGATACATCACCACCAAAGGTCGCGATGACAACTGCCGTTGTGCACGCGAACGACACCAGTCCCGCAGAGCGGTTCATCTTATGATTACTCATTACTTGGTCCCTTCAATTCGCAATGCCTTCCCGAATGCTTGTTCGTCTTCTTCATTCACTATGTAGTGATAGAAACCCACCCCTGTTTGAACAGCGTCCTCAATCCCTTCTACCGATCGCGTGGACAACCAATTGTCGATGTCGTCCAAAAAAATCTGCCCTCGTTCCCGCAGATAATTTTGAAAAGGTTCGAGATCAGTTTTCTTAAGCCCGTAATCAGCAAACACTGTTCGTTCGACTCTGCGCCCTGCATCAGCGGACGACCGCAGGTTGAATTCAAGCGTCTCTGTGACGTTATGCACGACGTGGGCAAACCGTCTTATGCTTTCCGCGCTCAGCTGTTCCGGAAAATATGAACGGTTTAACGCGCGAAAGTACCCGTTACCCAAATCCTGAACACATCCCGTCCGAACTAGTTCGTCTAAAAGCACCCGGGGCGGGTATCCAGCGCAATAGCGCTTGGCTAATTCCGCAAACCCCACTCCGACTTTCTTGCCATGCGTGGTCGCCTCTGCGAACAACAGGTCCCTTACCAATCCATAAGGGCCTATGTAGTCCCTGTCCGTATGCCAACCGACCAAAAGTCTCGATGCCGCATTTATTTTTTGTTCTGCCTCGCCAAGCTTCGCGTCATCAGGTGATTCAAGCAGGTCGCGAACTTCCGCCACGCCTACCTCGGTCATCACAGAAATCGCGTCAGGCGTCGGTTCGCGCCCGGAATTCACCAACTGCCGAGCCGCCACATGCACGTACGCGTCTTCAAGCATCTGTGAGAACTCTGGAAACGCGATGCCATTCCTAATCGCAATTCGTACTAACGGCCTAAGCAAGTACCGAAAAGCAGCCAGTAAGTTGTGTTTAACAGATTGCACCACGTTTCTACATAATACAACCGTTTTAGTGAACTGGGTCACAGAACCGCTATGGCGCCACATGTTGCGACGCCGCATTTACTCCTAATGCGTCGTGTTTGCGGGAGAACAGATCGGTGGATATCAGTTACAACGTGCTGAATGAAGTGTGGCGCGCCCCCGGCGCAAATTGGCTCGACCAGCAGGTCACAGGTTGGCTGCCACGGAAAAGCGTGTGGTCATGGGTAACGTGAAAAGCGCCCTGTTGGGGGGGCGACTGCTCACCATAGGACTGCGGCTTGCAGTGGTGAAACCGATATCGAACGCTTTGCATTGGGATTCAGGAAATGCATTTGCGAGCGAGAGGAACGATAGCCACACGAAAGAAAATGCCGTGCGAGGCTCTTCGAGAAGCGAGTCCACCGTTAGACAGACACGCAACTCATCGTCCATCAACAGCCCCGGACCGATCGGTCTCGAGTTGTCGCCGAGTGGATGTCGACATGGGAATTATCGGAGCGCCGCAGACAGTTGTTCACTATGACCCGACTTATCGCAACTCTTTCGCTAGTTGCCCTGCTCACTGGATGCAAGCCGGTAAATGCGCCAAGCCAAAGACAGAATTCTGGGAACGCCAACGAAACGCTACGCAGAGCAATAGGTGCTGAGCCAGCGACCCTTGACCCGGCCAGAGCAACAGACACGTTCTCGTTTGAAGTCCTGCGGGACCTCTATGAGGGACTAACGACGGAGTCCGCAAATGGGCAAGTAATTCCAGGAATAGCGAAATCTTGGACAGTAAATGCCTTGGACACACAATATACGTTTAACCTTCGAGCAAGCGCACGTTGGTCCAATGGCGCTCGAGTCAAAGCGCAAGATTTCGTTAGAGCGTGGCGACGCGTAGTCGACCCAGGGACGGGTTCCCCTGTCGCAGACAATTTGAGACCCATAGTGGGTGCGTCGGAAATAATTTCCGGGCAGCTTCAGCCATCAGTGCTGGGCGTAACCGCAACCAGCCAATACACGCTGGTCGTCAGACTATCGGCACCAACTCCGTATTTCCTTCAATTGCTGACTCACACCGCACTTTTCCCAGTGTACTCAGACCAATCAGCAAGAACCCATTCGCCAAAGCATTTGATTTCAGATGGTCCTTACGTGCTCTCTGCCTGGATCCCCGGCGAAAACATTCTCCTCGCCAAGAATAAGGAGTATTGGGATGCGCGCCACGTACGCATTGATAACGTCGACTATCTGTTTACGCCAGATGAAAACGCAGAGCTACGGGAATACCTGGCTGGAGAGATTGACGTCACCGACAGCGTTCCTGCATCTGCCATCTCATGGCTGAAGAAGAAGATACCGCACCAGCTCCATATCTGGCCGTTTCTAGGAACGGCCTACTATGTAATCAATATGCGAAACCCCGCCCTTCACGACAGCCTCGCGCTTCGTAAGTCGCTTGCAATGGCCATCGATCGGCACTTGTTGGTCTCGCACGTACTTGATTCCGGACAAATTCCTGCGTACGGCTTCGTGCCCAACGGAACGTGGAACTATAGTCCGCAATCATGGCACTGGAAAAATCTCGGTGAAGCACAGCGTGTGGCCGAAGCGCGCTCGCTATACAAGCAGGCCGGCTACTCGCGGAACAAACCTCTGCACATCAGGCTTCTAATCAATGCAAACTCGACCGTAAGGGACGCGGCGTTAGCGACGGCCGCGATGTGGAAGACCACACTTGGCGTACACACCCGAATAGTGCAACAGGAATACCAAGTCTTCCTACAAACAAGGCGAGATCCAACCGCATGGGATGTTGCTCGCCTGGGATGGACGGCCGATTACAACGACGCAAGTGATTTCCTTGATATTTTTCGTGCCAAGTCGCCAAATAACGATTCCAGGTACTCGAACAACCTCTTTGATGAACTAATGGATAAAGCAGCACGAACAGACGATGCCGCCCAGCGCCGACAACTATTACAAAAGGCGGAGCGCATTGTCCTTTCCGACTATCCGGTGATACCTATTTATTTTTACGTGTCCGAACGACTGGTCAAACCGTATGTCGGCGGTGTTCATTCGTCACCGATGAACAGGCTTTACTCAAAATATCTCTTCCTGAAGACACGTTAACGCCCAATCCGAGCCCGCCCATGAAAAGCACCGTTCGCATTCGACGAAAACCAGCGGCTGTACGCACCCGCGACATGTGGCGATCAAGAGCGCGGGACACCGAAATTACCCTCCTCGTTGATGACCTCCGAAGTCTCTTCAAGAGCCTTAAGCTCGACGGGTGCGTGCGCATCGAGAAGAAGGGATTAACTCCAAAAAATGCTACGCGTGCATTTCAACACCCGATGCCATCGGCTGCGGCAGTTGGAGAACTCCTCACGGTATGGCATCAAGACGCGCGGTTTTTAGACAAACACGGAAATCCTCTGCCACTGAAGATCACCGGCAAGAAATCGTCATTTTCGGAGCTTGCCAAAAAAGCCGTGCCGAAGATTCCTGTCACGATCTTATTCGACGAATTAGTTAAGCTGAATGTGCTGCATGTCGACGACACCGGCCTAGTTAGAGCAAAAACGCGATCCTTGCCGGTGTACAACAATGATGAACAAGCAGCGATTCATACGGTCCGATCATTGCGAGGCTTTATAAAAACTCTCGACCACAATTTATCCAAGAGACAATCCAGCCTCAGCCAGCTATTCCATCGTATTGCATCGAATGACGCTTTGAGCGCCAAGCAAATTCCACGACTCAAAATATGGCTTCAACGCCACGGGCAAGATTTCCTAGAATCGGCCGATAACTGGATGAAGAATAACTCGCTTGCCGCCACCCGTCCTTCAAAGCAGAAAAAAGGAGGCGTCCAATCGTCAATCGGGATTTACTTAACGATCGACGATGTTTAGCGGAATTGGCTAGCCACGGCCTGTTGAGCGCCGAAAATTCCGGCGACCTGTTTTAGAAGCCGATTTCTTGTCGGGCGATTTTCCGTCCTGCTCACAGTAGTAAACGGTAACACTGACTCGCAAAGGAGATATTGACTTACCGCCTTTCTCTTCACCGAAATTTGTAGCAAACAACGTCTCTCGCAGACCTGCCAAAAAGTTTTGACCACGACTAGAAATTTCTTTGCGAAATACAGGCAATGCGCTTCGCCCATTTATTGGGCCTTCGATACTCGAAACAAACCGGAACCTTTCTGGTTGACGAATATTCAGCAACATTGTGTTCAGCAATTCAGCCGCTCTATCACCGTAGGCTTTGACAGCTTGCGCTCCCACACCGTGGTCCACAGCGACCAGAGACTTAGCCTTGATTCGTCTCGACGGAAGTATGACAACCGAACCGGTGCGCGCAAGCTCATCCAACAGTGCACGAATCGGTATTCCCCCGCCATGCGCTCGGACTAAGGATTCGAAGCTGGGCCCCGAGCCGAAAATTGACAGTTCGGCTGGCATGCCATTGGCGTCAGAATACTTTGGGTCCTCATGCCAAGCCGATAGGATTCGGTTGGTAGCTTGTTGTTTATTATCAAAAGTCGATTCTTTGCTCTTGTTCTTGAGAATTCGAGAGATTTCGGCCCGAGGAATGCCCGTAGAGGCAGCAATGCCAGATATGCTTAGAGTCCCGACCAACTCATTTTGACGAGCCGCCGCGCTTCTCACCGCAGCGGCTCGGTAGATTTCCTCGAACTCATGCGCACTGAGTCCTGTGTCGAGCACGAAGCCCGCCAATGGTTCCAAAATCGCCGATAGCGCCTCACTTGCGGCGCTTCGCACATCACTTCCATTGCGTTTACGCCTCATGATGGATTTATCGGTTTGCACAACGCGTTATCTCTGAGCCCAAGGTGGATGGCTGAGTGTGACTGTATTACGGCAGCACACCTGATCTGGGTATATTCATATGTCGTACGTTTCTAAGCAACGGAAGAGGTTTTCGCGCGCTAATGGTCCAATTAGTCGTGTCGCATTCAACCCCACGACCCATCATCGCCGCAGCGCAGCCCCGGTTGTAATATCGGATCCATAGTCATTCGACCTTAATCGTTCTCGCCCACGCGGTACGCTGCCAGCTTAGCCGGTCCGATCGGAGGGCACGGCGCCGCGCATTCATTTGGCGTTGCATGGCTTGGCGCGCCGCGATCTGCAATCCAGATATCCTAATGCCATGGTGTGCTGCATTCTCGGGGCAGGCTACGCAAGATGCAGCGTGTGTTCGGGAGTTCCGGGTTTCTCAAACGAGGTTAGCCCGTCCTTGATACACGCGCAGTCGTCCGTCCGCGCACACCACACCGGATCCCCGGATTCACGCCGTGCGTCAACATGCGCGCATGGGGTGCGAGGCCGCGGTCATTTCTTGGACAACCACCGGTATGGGTGTGGACGCGCAGCCATTCTGCCACGGGCACCGCCGATATCGATCTCAGCGCCCACTAAGGTTACAGCGCCACGCGCGGGCCGCGCGTGGCGGGCGTCGCACAAGCGGCGCCGGCGCGTTCCGCCAGCCTGTGCGGCGGGTGTCGGCCCGTGATCACTGCACGCCGCCAGCTTGCACCTGTGCCCACTCGTCGTCGCTGAACAGGCGTGAACGGGTGTGAAAGGCCTTGCCTTCCGGTCCCTCGAGCGAGAACGTGCCGCCGTGACCGTCGATGACGTCGATGATCAGCTGCGTATGCTTCCAGTACTCGTATTGGGACTTGCTGATGTAGAACGGACAACCGCCGATGTCTCCGAGCCAGACATCGCCGGCGCCGATCGTGATCTCCCCGGGCAAGTAGCAATTCGCGGCGCTGTTGTCGCAGCACCCTCCGGACTGATGAAACATCACGGGCCCGTGCTTCACCTTGAGCGTCTCGATCAATTCGAGAGCCACCGGCGTCGCGACGACTTTCTCGACCATGGCACCTCCGGCTGAAGATCCGCCCTCGCCACCCCCCCGACGACCGTCCTCGGCTCAGAAGAACCCTAGCTTCTTCGGGCTGTAGCTGACGAGCAGATTCTTCGTCTGTTGATAATGATCGAGCATGACCTTGTGCGTTTCACGACCGATGCCGGATTCCTTGTAGCCGCCGAAGGTCGCATGCGCGGGGTAGGCGTGGTAGCAATTGGTCCACACCCGGCCAGCCTTGATCCCGCGCCCCATACGATAGGCGGTGTTCGTGTCCCGAGACCAGACTCCGGCGCCGAGTCCGTACAGCGTATCGTTCGCAATCGACAACGCCTCGGCCTCGTCCTTGAAGGTGGTGACGGCCAGCACGGGCCCGAAGATCTCCTCCTGGAAGATCCGCATCTTGTTGTGTCCCTTGAAGATCGTCGGCTGGACGTAATACCCCTCGGCCAGATCGCCGGGCAGCTGCGCCCGCGCGCCTCCCGTCAGCACCTCGGCTCCCTCCTGTTTGCCGAGATCGAGGTAGGTCATGATCTTGGTCAACTGCTCTTTCGAGGCCTGGGCGCCCATCATCGTCTCGGTGTCGAGAGGGCTTCCCATCTTGATCGCCTTGACGCGCGCGATCGCCCGCTCCATGAATTTTCCGTAGATCGACTCCTGGATCAGGGCACGCGACGGACACGTGCAAACCTCGCCCTGGTTGAAGGCGAACAGCACCAGTCCCTCGATCGCCTTGTCGAAGAAGTCATCGTCGGCCTCGGCGACGTCCGCGAAGAAGACGTTCGGCGACTTGCCGCCGAGTTCGAGCGTCGCCGGTATCAAGTTGTTCGCCGCCGCCTGCGCGATCAGGCGCCCGGTCGTCGTCGATCCCGTGAAGGCGATCTTCGCGATACGCCGGCTGGTCGCGAGCGGCAGGCCCGCCTCCCGGCCATAACCATTGACGATGTTCAGGGTGCCGGGCGGCAGCAGATCCGCGATCAATTCCGCGACCACCAGGATGCTGATCGGCGTCTGCTCCGCCGGCTTCAAGACGATGCAATTTCCCGCCGCGAGTGCCGGCGCTATCTTCCAGGCCGCCATCAGAATGGGGAAATTCCACGGGATGATCTGGCCGACGACGCCGAGCGGCTCATGAAAGTGGTAGGCCACGGTGGTCTCGTCGATTTCGCCGATCGAGCCCTCCTGCGCGCGGATGCAACCGGCGAAGTAGCGAAAGTGATCGACCGCGAGCGGAATGTCCGCATTCAAGGTCTCTCGGATTCCCTTGCCGTTGTCGATCGTCTCGGCAAAGGCGAGCATCTCCAGGTTCGCCTCGAGGCGATCGGCGATCTTCAAGAGTACATTCGACCGCTCGGCCACCGAGGTCCGTCCCCAGCGATCCGCCGCCGCATGCGCTGCATCCAGCGCAAGTTCGATGTCGGCCGCGGTCGACCGCGCGGCCTGCGTGTAGACTTTGCCGGTGATCGGCGTAATGACGTCGAAGTATCCGCCGTTGACCGGCGCGACCCACTTGCCGCCGATGAAGTTCTCGTACCGGGCTTTGAATTTAAGCTTTGCGCCGGCGGCGCCGGGTGCTGCGTAGATCATGACTGCTCCATCCATTCAATTGCGGGCGTTGCGAACAGAGTTCTCTCGCGCGGGCTGACCCGCGGCGGGTATCGGCCGATTATAAATCCATCGGCGCTTCAAAAGCCGGAAATGTACAGGCCGCCGACGACCACCGCCGCAATGAGACAGTAAATGCCGAACAGGTGCCATCGACCTCGTTCGAGCCACCGACTGAGCCACTTCAATGCCACCAGACCGGCGAGGAACGCAACGAAGGCTCCGAGCAGACACAGTCCCGTCACCGAACTGAAATCAATGCTGGGGTTCTTGCGCTGCGCCTGCATCAAGCGCCACACCTCGCGTACCACCACCGGCGGCGTGAGCACGACCGCGAGTGCGAAGCTGAACGCCTCGGAACGCACCTTTGAGACACCGAGCAGCATGCCGGCGGAAATCGTCGCGCCGGAGCGCGAAAAACCGCGAAACGGCAGACACAGTCCCTGCACGGCGCCGATGATGCCGGCCTGTTTCAGATCCGGGTCGCGGTCCAAGCCCGGTTTGGCGCCCGGTCGCTTGTCCCGCAGTCCCGTGAACAGAATCAATACTCCCCCGACGACGAGCGCCGGTGCGATCCATTCGAGATGCCCGAACAGGTCCTCGATCTGGGCATGAGGGATGGAGCTCAACAAGGTCTTCTCGATGATTTTGATCAGGATTTCACCGATCACCGCGGTGAGCACGGTTGCCACCACGATCGGTCCCGTGATCTGCTTCAAGGCGGCGAAATCCTTCAGATAGGTGCTGCGCCACTGGCGCCAGAAATACACCATCACCGCGAACATCGTGCCGGTATGCAGGCTCACCAGCAGCAAGGTCAGCGGCGGCGATGAGGGATCGAGCCCCATCAGCTTCTCGGCGACCACCACGTGCGCGGAGCTGGACACCGGCAGCAGTTCGGCCAAGCCCTGCACGATGGCGAGGATGATGATATGAAATATGGTCATGGCACCGTCGACCAGCTCGGCACGCCGGCCCCTATGTTGAAAATTTCGTCCGGGATTGTACCTGCGCGATCTCGGTTTGCGCTGCCGGCGTCGCCACCGGTAGTTGGTATAATGGCCGGGCCGAACGGTTCCGCCCAGACCGCACGGTCACCAACACCCCCCACGATTCCGACAGGACTAGATACGCGATGCCCACATTGTTCGACTCGATACGCCTCGGCGACATCAGCGCCGCCAACCGCATTGTCATGGCCCCGTTGACGCGCAATCGCGCCGCGCCGGGACAGATTCCGACCGCACTGATGGCGACCTATTACGGGCAACGCGCAGGCGCCGGCCTGATCGTCTCGGAGGCGACCCAGATCAGTGCAACCGGCCAGGGCTATCTCGACACGCCGGGCATTCACACCCCGGAACAGGTCGCCGGTTGGCGCCGCATCTGCGACGCGGTGCACGACAAGGGCGGCAAAATCGTGCTGCAGCTCTGGCACGTCGGCCGCATCTCGCATGTGTCGCTGCAACCCGGCGGCGTGTCGCCGGTGTCGAGCACGGCCCGACGGGCGAACGCCAAGACCTTTACCGCGAAGGGATTCGAGGAAGTCTCGACGCCACGGGCGCTCGAACTCGACGAACTACCCGGCATCATCGAGGCATACGCCCACGCGGCCCGCAACGCGCAGACGGCGGGTTTCGACGGCGTCGAGGTGCACTCGGCGAACGGCTATCTTCTTGAGCAGTTCTTGCGTGACAGCGTCAACGATCGCAACGATGCCTATGGCGGCTCGAAGGAAAATCGCGTGCGCTTGGCGGTCGAGGTGGTGACGGCGGTCGCCGCGCAGATCGGCGCCGGACGCACAGGGTTGCGCATCTCACCGGTGACCCCGGCCAACGACGCGCAACAGGACAGCGACGCGCAAGGACTCTTCAATCACTTCATCGAGCGCCTGGCGCCCCTGAAACTCGCCTTCATTCACGTAATCGAAGGCGCGACCGGCGGGGCGCGCGACGTGGCTGCGTTCGACTACGAGGCCCTGAGGACGCGTTTCAAGCAGGGCAACCCCGGCGGCGCGTGGATCGTCAACAACGGCTATACCCGCGCGATGGCCCTCGAGGCCGTCGCGGATGGCCGCGCGGACATGGTCGCCTTCGGCAAATCGTTCATCTGCAATCCCGACCTCGTCGAGCGGCTGCGGCGCAACGCCCCGCTGAATGCCCCGAACCCGGCGACGTTCTACGGCGGCGGCGCGGTCGGTTACACCGATTACCCGACGCTCGAGGCCGCCGGCGTCACCGTATCGCAGTGAATTCAAGCCCGCCGCCGGACGTCTGGTCCGCATGGCTGCTTCACCGTCGCCACGCGAACGATCCGCAGTTCGATCGGCGCGTGCGCACGGCGACGGCACGCTATGCGGATCGGGTGCTCGATGCGGCGAGGCTGTCGGCGGGCATGACGCTCGTCGATCTTGGCGCCGGCGACGGCCTGGTGGGGCTGCGGGCGATCGAGCGCACCGCGGGCGCACTGCGGGTGCTGATGACCGACATCTCGTTGCCTCTGCTGGATGCGGCTCGGGCACGCGCGGCGCAGGCCGGCGTGCTCGCGTCCTGCGAGTTCCTGCATTGTGCCGCCGACGCGCTTGCGCCGATTGCGGATGCGACCGCCGACGCCGCGACGGCTCGCGCGACGCTCGCCTACGTCGCCGACAAGGCGGCGGCATTGCGCGAATGTCATCGCATCCTGCGGCCCGGCGGCCGCCTCTCGCTCGCCGAGCCGATCTTCCAGGATGAGGCTCTCGCCGCGAGCGCGCTGCGTGGCGCCGTCGCGGCGCGACCTGCCGACTCCGCCGATGATTTCCTGCCGCTGCTGCACCGTTGGAAGGCCGCACAGTTTCCCGACACCCCAGAACGCATCGCGGCGAACCCGACGGTGAACTTCTCGGAGCGCGACCTGCTGAGTCTCGTTCACGGCGCCGGCTTCAGGGACGTGCACGTCGAATTGCACCTGGACGTGACCTACGGCGCCGTGACCTGCTGGGACGTTTTTCTCGACACCGCACCGCATCCCCTGGCACCGACCTTGCGTGAGATTCTCACCCGCGACTTCACGGGGGATGAAGGCGCGCGCTTCGAGCGCATAATGCGGCCCATCGTCGAGTCGGGAAACGCCGTCACCACCGACCGTATTGCATACGTCAGCGCGACCAAACCTCCCGGGTGACGGCGGGCGGGCGGACGCGGCGCGCGAGGGGAGGTGGAGGTCGTCATGGAACTCGGCATCCGCGGCAAGCGCGCGATCGTTTGCGCCTCGAGTCAGGGTCTCGGCAGAGGCTGCGCATTCGCGCTCGCCGAGGCGGGCGTGTCACTGGTGATCAACGGCCGCGAGCCGGCCCAACTCGATCGAACGGCGGATGAAATCCGGCGAGCGACCGGCGTCGAGGTCATTCCGGTGATCGCCGACATCGCCGACCCGGCCGGGCAGGCCGCGTTGCTCGCCGCATGCCCACAGCCGGACATTCTCATCAACAACAACGGCGGTCCGCCATTCCGCGACTTCCGTCTGCTTGATCGCACGGCGATGGTCGGCGGCCTGACGATGAACATGCTCGCGCCGATAGAACTCATCCAGAAGGTCATCGACGGCATGGCCGCGCGCGGTTTCGGACGGATCGTCAACATCACCTCGATCAGCGTGAAAATGCCGCTGGCGGGCCTCGATCTGTCGAGCGGCGCGCGGGCGGGCTTGACGGCGTTCGTCGCCGGCATCGCGCGCACGGTCGCGGGGCGCAATGTCACGATCAACAACCTGCTTCCCGGGTATTTCGATACGCGCCGCCTGCGCGAGGGTTTTGCGGCATCGGCGCACCGCTCGGGCGAGTCCGAGTCGGCGCTCGCCGCGCGGGAAATGGCCTCGATCCCGGCCAGGCGCTTCGGCAACACCGGAGAATTCGGGCAAACCTGCGCCTTTTTGTGCAGCCTGCACGCAGGCTACATCACCGCCCAGAACATCCTGCTCGACGGCGGTCTGTTTCCGGCCGCGTTCTGAAGCGATCGGCGCCCGCCGTCACCGCGCCGGCGCTCACGCCCCGATCAGCACCGCGCCGTCCACGGCGCGGATATCCGTGTGCCCGCAGAAGGCCATGCTCAGATCCAGTTCGTTGCGGATCAACTCCAGAGACTTCGTCACGCCCGCCTCCCCCAGCGCACCGAGTCCATAGAGAAAGGCCCGGCCGATCAGGGTACCGCGGGCGCCGCGGGCAACGGCCTTCAAGACGTCCTGCCCGCTGCGAATGCCCCCGTCCATCCAAACCTCGATGCGGGATCCAACGGCATCCGCGACCGCCGGCAGCGCCTCGATCGAGGACGGGGCGCCGTCGAGCTGACGACCGCCGTGGTTCGAGACCACCAGCGCGTCGGCGCCGCTGTCAGCGGCCAGGCGCGCGTCGGCGGGGTCCATGATGCCCTTCAAGATGAGCTTCCCGCCCCAGCGGCGCTTGATCCACTCAACGTCGCTCCAACTGAGGCGCGGATCGAATTGCTCGGCGGTCCAGGCGGACAAGGAGTCCATATCATCCACACCGCGGGCATGGCCGACGATATTGCCGAACGTCCGGCGGCGCGTGCCGAGCATCCCCAGGCACCAACGCGGCTTCGTCGCTAGATTCAGCAGATTGCGCAGCGTCGGCCGCGGCGGCGCCGACAGACCGTTCTTCAGATCCTTGTGACGCTGACCGAGTATCTGCAGGTCCAAGGTCAGCATCAGCGCCGAGCAACCGGCGAGTTTCGCCCGGTCGATCAATCGCTCGATGAAATCCCGATCGCGCATCACGTAGAGCTGGAACCAGAACGGGGCGTGCGTCTGCGCGGCGACGTCCTCGATCGAGCAGATGCTCATCGTGGAAAGCGTGAACGGAATGCCGAACTTCTCGGCGGCCCGCGCCGCGAGTATCTCCCCGTCCGCATGCTGCATCCCCGTGAGCCCGGTCGGCGCGATCGCGACCGGCATCGCGACATCCTGGCCGATCATTTGCGTGCGCAGCGAGCGGCGCTCGATGTCGAGCGCCACCCGTTGCCGCAGTTTCAGCCGCTTCAGTTCATTCTCATTCGCCCGGTAAGTGCCTTCCGTCCAGGACCCGGAGTCCACATAGTCGTAGAACATCCGCGGCACGCGCCGCCGCGCCAACACCCGCAGATCTTCATTACAAGTGATCACGCTCATCGGTGGTGTTTCCCCGGCCGCTCCGCTACGCTGTCGCGAGGCAATAGTGTAGCGAATCGGCGGAGCGTCCGGCCGCTTCAGGAGGAGTTCTCAATCATGAGTGAAGTCGAATCGATCACCGCCCGCCGCGGCGGCGCGCGCGCCGCCCGCCGCGCAGCCCGCGCCGCGCCGCTGCCCGACAATCTGCGTCCGGTGATGCCGGGCATGACGGGGGGGCGGTACAAGCCGTTGCTGGAAGCCGACGTGGTCAAGATCCATCGGGCCGCCCTTGACGTGCTCGAGCAGATAGGGCTCGCCGACGCCCCGCCTTCGGGAATCGAATACATGACCCGTGCCGGGGCGCAACTGACGCCGCAGGGACGGCTGCTGTTTCCGCGCTCACTCGTCGAAGACACGCTCGCGCGCGCCGGCCGGCATTTCGTGCTGCACGGGCAGGATCCGAAGCACGACCTGGAGCCGTGGGGGTCGCGTGTGTACTTCGGCACCGCCGGAGCGGCGGTGCATATCGTCAATGCGAAAACCGGTGAGTACCGCGATTCGACCACGCAGGATCTTTACAACATCGCCCGCGTCGTCGACACGCTCGATCACCTGCATTTCTACCAACGTTCGGTGGTTTGTCGCGAGCTCGTCGAGCCGCTGGAAATGGACGTCAACACCGCCTACGCCTGCGTCTCCGGCACCACCAAGCACGTCGGCACGAGCTGGGTGCGGCCCGAGCACCTCGAGGCGAGCCTGGAGATGCTCCACCTGATCGCCGGCGGCGAGGAACAGTGGCGCGCACGCCCGTTCGTCAGCCAATCGAACTGCTTCGTCGTGCCGCCGCTGAAGTTCGCCTATGACGCCTGCCTGTGCCTGGAAACCGCGGTCCGGGGCGGCATGCCGGTGCTGTTGCTCTCCGCCGGCCAGGCGGGCGCCACCGCGCCGGCCGCGCTCGCAACCGCCCTGGTCCAAGAAGTGGCCGAGTGCCTCGCCGGACTCGTCTATGTGAACGCGATCAAGCCCGGCGCCCCGGCGATCTTCGGCACCTGGTGCTTCGTGTCGGACCTGCGCACCGGGGCCATGTCCGGCGGCAGCCCCGAACAGGCGCTCCTGTCGGCCGCGAGCGCGCAACTGTCCCACTACTACGACCTCACCGGCGGCACCGCCTCCGGCATGAGCGATGCGAAGCTGCCCGACATCCAATCCGGCTATGAGAAGGCCTACAACCACGCACTCGTCGGCAACGCGGGCGTGAATCTCATCTACGAGTCGGCCGGAATGCTCGCGAGCCTGCTCGGCTTCAGCATGGAAAGCCTGCTCATCGACAACGACATCATCGGCGCCGTGCAACGCACGATCAAGGGCATCGACGTCAGCGACGAGTCGCTGTCGCTCGAAACGATCCGCAAGGTCTGCCTCGAGGGTCCCGGTCATTTCCTCGGCGCCGATCAGACCTTGCAGAGGATGCAAAAAGAGTACGTCTATCCGAGTGTCGGCGATCGCTCGAGCCCGAACGAGTGGGTGGTTCAAGGCCGACCCGGTATCGTCGAACGCGCGGTGCGCAAGCTCGACACGATTCTCGCCGACCACTACCCGACGCACATCCCGGATGCGGTCGACGAGGCGATCCGCGCGCGCTTGCCGATCCGCCTGCCGCGCGAGGCGATGCGCCGCCCCGTCAAGACCTGAGAAAGGCGCTCAGGGCGGCAGCGCTGCGACGGCCGGCCGCCACAGGTGCACGCCGTCGTGCTCGACCACGTCGACTCGCGTGCGAAACGCGAGCGACAGCCAGTCCTCGCGCAACGCCTCGCGCACCGAGCCGTGGCCGACGAGCCCGTGCTCGCCAAGCACGACCAGGCGGTCCGCGGTCAAGGCAAGCGACAGGTCGTGGATCGCGCTCAGCACGGCCACCCCGCAACCATGCGCCTGCAGTCGCAACAGGCGGGCCACGTCCTCCTGATGCGGCGGATCCAGGTGCGTCGTCGGCTCATCGAGCAGCAGCACCGCGGCCTCGACGGCGAGCACACGCGCCAGATGCACCCGCTGGCGTTCGCCGCCGGACAGTGTCGAGACGCGTCGCGCCGCCCAGCGCAGCGATCCGGTCGCACGCATCGCCCGCTCGATGGCTGCGTCGTCATCGACATCGCGGTGCGCGAGCCAGCCGCCGTGTGCGAAGCGGCCGAGTGCAACGACCTCAGCCGCGGTCAAATCCGTTGCCGTCGCGCTCTGCGCAAGCCAGCCGAGACGGCGCGCCCGCTCGCGCCGCGGCCAGGCCCCGAGCCGGCGCCCTTGCAGCCACACCGTTCCGCCGCGGATGGCCTGCAGGCCGGCGAGCGCCCGCAGCAGCGTGGATTTGCCGCTGCCGTTCGGGCCGACGATCGCGGTCCAGCAGCCCGTCTGTATCTCGAGCGACACCCCATCGAGGACGTTGTGCGCCCCGTAACCGACCACCAGTTCGCGACAGGCAAGCGCGACGGGGTTCTCGGAGGGGCTCGTGACCAGCTCAGGCATCGCGGGTTCGCCGCCACAGTAGCAAGGCAAGGTAGGCGCCGCCGATACAGGCGGTGACCGCGCCGACCGGCAATTCGGCCGGATGAATGATCCAGCGACTGACGAGATCCGCCGCCTGCAGCAGCGCCCCGCCGCACAGCGGTGAGGCGATCAGCAGATGCCGATGGTTGACGGTGAGCGTTTCGCGGACCAGGTGCGGCGCAACCAGTCCGACGAAACCGACGATGCCGACCTCGCCGACCGCCGCGGCCGTGGCCAGGCAGACGATGCCGAGCATCGCGAGGCGCAGCACCGGCAAGGACAGCCCCAGGGACCGCGCCGTATCCTCTCCGAGCGTCAGCGCATCGAGGCCGCGCGACAACAGCACCGCGGGAACGATGCAGACCAGGAACACCGCGGCGAGTATCGACGTCGATGACCAGCTCAGGTATCCCGTGCTGCCGAGCAGGAACACCTGCATCGTGCGCCACATCTGCGGTTTGGTGAGCAGCAGCAGCGAGGTGACCGCGCTCAGCAAAAAGCCGACCACGATGCCCGACAGAAGCAGGTTCGAGGTCTGCAGGACACCGCGCGCGAGCGCGACCGTGATCACGATCGCCACACAGGCGCCGACGACGGCCGCGCCAGCCAGCCCCAGTTGCGCCGCCCAGGCAAGCGCGCCGACCGATGCGCCACTCGCATACAGCGCGACCGTCACCCCGAGCGCCGCGCCCGAAGCGGTGCCGAGCAAGTACGGTTCGGCGAGCGGGTTGCGGAACACGCCTTGCGCAATCGCACCGGCCAGCCCCAGCAAGGCGCCGACGAACCACGCGCCGACCGTGCGCGGCAGCCGAATGTCCCAGAGGACGATCGAGGACTGCGCGCCCGGCGCCAGGATCCAACGCAGCGAGGTGTGCATGCTGGTCGTGCCGACCAGCAAGCCGCCAAGCGTGAGCGCAACCGTGATCGCCACACAGATCGTGAGCCACCAGGCGATTCGCGCACGCGCCGCGCCGGGCGGGGGCATCGTACTCACGGTGCCACCCGCGCAAGGCAGGCGGCCATCGCACGCAGCCCCTCGGCAACGCGCGGTCCGGGGCGCACGATCGTTTCGCGTACGCGCTCGGAGAACGCGCAGATATGATGTTCGCGCACCGCCTTCATCTGCGCCCAACCCGGCCGTTCGGCCAGTTGCGGCGCCTGCGCGCGCGAGACGAAGATCACATCCGGATTGCGCCGCACGACATATTCGGGGTTCAAGAGCGGAAACGCGCCCAGCTTCGCGGCGACGATGTTGCGCACGCCGAGTTTGGCGAGCAGTCCCCCGATATAGGAGTCCGGTCCGGCGGCGTAGGGCGCCGGATCGACCTCGAAATAGACCGTCGGGGGTGCGCCGCGGCGGGCGGCCCGCGCCGCCACGGCGACCGCGTTCACGGCCTTGCGGATCCGCTCGTTGAGCGCCGCGGCACGCTTTGGCACGCCGAGCAACTCACCGACGATACGGACCGTGCGGGCGATGTCTTCATAGCGGTCCGTTTCGATCGCAAACGAGGTGACGCCGAGTTGCTGCAATCGCTTGCCGACGCGCTGCGAAGTGCTCAGCAACACGAGGTCCGGTTTCAGGGCGACGATGCGCTCGATGTTCACCTCGTCCAGGTCGCCGACCTTCGGCAGGCGCTTGACGCTCGGCGGCCAATCGTCGAAGCGCCCGACCGCGACCAGTCGATCGCAGGCACCCAGGGCACAGACCGTCTCGGTCAAGGACGGCAGCAGCGTGATGATGCGCCGTGGATCGGTCGGTACCGTGACGCTGCGGTTCAGGTCATCGCGCAATACCACCGCGCCGGCCGGAGGCGCGCACAGCGCATGGGCGAGCGCCGCGCACACGAGCGCGGCGAACAGCGGAGAATGTCGCAGACGCTCACACGCCCTCGAAGTGTGGATCATGTCCCAAGAACCCCTGCGCGCACCCGCCGTACGCCCGTCGCAACACGTGTTGCCGCGCACCAGGTCGGTATACGGGCTCGCGAGTGGGACGATCTCCCGGCCGGGTCGCCTTCCCACGCAAACCGCGCAGTGGCATCGAAGACTCGGCTTGGCTCGCTGACCGTTGCGGGGGCAGCGCCGGAATGACCCCGTGGGGGCTTCACCGGCTTCCCGTTTCACCCGTCCGCCTCAATGGCGGACGGGCTCCTGGACGCGGCGACAGTCTGCTCCGGAACCGTCCCCCCGGTCAACGCGGCCCCGGCCTCGCCGGCACCGCTCAGGCTAGGGTTCAGTTAAGCCCCGCCGAGCCGAGCGGCAGCGTGCCGAGCAGCGCGGCCGCACCGTTCCAGAGCACCTGGATGCCGATGCAGAACAGCAGGAACGCGGACAGGCGCACGATGATCGTCGTGCCGGTCGCACCGATCATTTCGGCAAGCCGTGCCGAGTGGCGATAGGCCAGATAGATGAGCAGCGTGAGCAACATCACCGCCGCCAGCGTCTCGACGAAAAACAGCAACAAGGGCAGATCGAAGCCGCCCGGCCGGCTCGCGCCCAGCGAGATCGCGACCGAGATCGTTCCGGGCCCGGTGGTCAGCGGCATCGTCAGCGGATAGAACGCCAGCCGGCTCGGTGGAATATCGACCGAGCGCGGGTACGGGGTCTCGCTGCGCCGATGCTCGGTCGCATCCGGTTCGGTCAGCATGCGCCAGCCGGACATCGCAATGACGATGCCGCCGGCGACTCGCAGCACCGGAATCGAGATACCGAAGAAGCCGAGCACGTAGGCGCCCACATACAGCGAGAACGTGACGATCGAGAACGCGTAGATCGCGACCCAGCGGGACACCTGCGCCCGGACCCGCTGCTCGAGCCCCAGGGTCGCGCCGAAGAAAATGAACGCACCGGAGAGGGGATTGACGATCGAGAGCAGCGCCGTGAACGCGAGCAGAAATGTCTTCATGTCCCGATCCCCCGCGCAGCGGCGTTGTTTATTGGCGGCACAAGCATTAAGTTTAGCCGCCATGCCCGCTGCCATCGAATTTGCGATCGAACCGACCCTGTCGGCCGGGGAATTCCGCGCCGTGCTCATCGCCTCGACGCTCGGCGAACGCCGCCCGGTCGAGGACTTGCCCCGGCTCGAGCGCATGCTGCGCGGCGCCGACGTCATCGCCACCGCCCGCGACGCCGGCCGTCTGGTCGGCGTGTCGCGCGCCATCAGCGACTTCGCGTACTGCTGCTATCTATCGGATCTCGCGGTCGATCTCGCCTACCAGCGGCGCGGCATCGGCAAGCGCCTGATCGACGAGACGCACGCCGCCTGCGGCCCCGAGACCTCCCTGTTCCTGCTCGCCGCACCGGCCGCGGAAGGCTACTACCCGAAGATCGGCCTGCGCCACTTCCCGAGCTGCTGGCTGATCCCCCGCTCCGAGTGACGGACACACCGGCAAGCTGGCGGTCTCAGGCCACGGACCCCAGCTTTTCCAGATATTCGTCGTAGTTGCCGCGGAAGTCGGTCAACCGGCCATCGGCGTGCAGTTCGACGATGCGGGTCGCCAGCGCGCCGACGAACTGCCGGTCGTGCGAGACGAAGATCAAGGTGCCCTGGTAACGCTCGAGTCCCATCTGTAGCGACTCGATGGTCTCCATGTCCATGTGATTCGTCGGCTCGTCCATCAGCAGCACGTTCGGCTTGGTCAACATCAACTTGCCGTAGATCATGCGGCCCTTCTCGCCGCCCGAGAGCACCTTGATGGACTTCTTGGTCTCTTCGCCCGAAAACAGCAGCCGGCCGAGCGTCGCCCGCACGAGCTGGTCGTCATCGGCCTTGCCGCTCCACGTGGACATCCAGTCGAACAGGCTCATCGGGGTCTCGAATTCGGCCTGCGGATCCTGCGGCATGTAACCCGGGTTCGCGCTCTCGACCCAGGTGATCCGCCCCGAGCTCGGGTGCAGCTCGCCGGCGAGGCAGCGCATCAGCGTCGTCTTGCCGGCGCCGTTCGGGCCGATGATCGCGATGCGCTCACCGGCCTCGACGCCGAGCGAGACGTTGCGCAACACCTGCGCATCCGCACCCGGATACCCGAAACTCAGATTCTCCACGGTGACCGCCGAGCGGTACAACTTCTTGCCCTGCTCGAAGCGGATGTAGGGATTCTGCCGCGAGGAGGGCCGGATCTCCTCGATTTTGATCTTCTCGAGCTGGCGTTTGCGCGAGGTCGCCTGTCGCGCCTTCGAGGCATTCGCCGAGAAGCGGCGCACGAACTCCTGCAAATCCGCGATGCGATCGCGGGCCTTCGCGTTCGCCGACTCGACGCGTTCGCGCGCCTGCATCGAGGCGAGCATGAAGTCATCGTAGTTGCCCGGATAGACCGTCAGCCGCTGGAAGTCGAGGTCGGCGATGTGCGTGCAAACCTCGTTGAGGAAATGCCGGTCGTGGCTGATGATGATCATCGTCGCATCGTACTCATTGAGCGTGCGCTCGAGCCAGCTGATCGAATGGATGTCCAGATTGTTGGTCGGCTCATCGAGCAGCAGCACGTCGGGGCGCGAGAACAGCGCCTGCGCGAGCAGCACCCTCAATTTCAGGCCGGGCGCCACCTCGCGCATCGGACGCTCATGCTTGGCAGCCTCGATACCGGCCGCCGTCAGCAGTCCGCTCGCGCGCGCCTCCGCGTCGTAGCCGCCATACTCGGCGAAAGTGCTCTCGAGCTCGGCGGCCCGCATGTAATCCGCGTCGCTTGATTCCGGATCGGCATAGATCCGGTCGCGCTCGCGCATCGCGTTCCACATCTCCTGGTGGCCCTGCATGACGACGTCGAGGACGCGCTCATCCTCGTAGCCGAACTGGTTCTGGTTCAGCTTGCCGAGCCGCATGCCGGTCTGCAACATCACGTCGCCGGCGCTCGGCTCGAGGTCACCGCCGAGGATCTTCATCAACGTCGACTTGCCGCAGCCGTTCGCGCCGATCAGGCCATAGCGGTTGCCATCGGCGAACTTGACGCTGACCTGGTCGAACAGCGGTTTCGCGCCGAATTGAATGGTCAGATTGGCGGTGGCGAGCATTTTGCGCTAGGAGGTGGCCGGCGGCGGGGGGCCGCATTGTACCCGAGCGCCGAAGCCGTGTTTGCGGTAATTTGACGGGTCCATGCCGCCAGCAAATCGGATATTGTTCTGCCTGCTGCTCGCCGCAGTGAACGCCGGGGCGGCGGCGCCACGGCGGCCGGACGCGTCGTGCGCGCATCAGACCATCGTGATCGACGCGAGCGCACGCTCACGCCCATTCCCGCACTTCTGGGAAAAGATGTTCGGTTCGGGGCGTGCGATTCTCGCGCTGAGAGACCGCTACCGGCGCGATCTGCGGGCGACCAAACGCGTCACGGAAATGCGCTATGTGCGGTTCCACGGGATCCTCGATGACGATGTCGGCGTCTACGGCGAGGACAAGCGCGGCCGGGCCGTATACAACTTCTCCTACGTCGACCAGATCTACGATGGCTTGCTGGCCGCCGGGGTCAAGCCCTTCGTCGAGCTGAGTTTCATGCCCGGCAAGCTCGCCGCCCGGCCGCTGCTGCAATCGTTCTGGTATCACCCGAACGTCTCGCCGCCGAAGAGCTACAAGCGCTGGGACGCGCTGATCCACGCCTTCGCGCAGCACCTGGTGAAGCGCTACGGCATCGCCGAGGTCGCCACCTGGTACTTCGAGGTCTGGAACGAGCCGAACCTGGATTTTTGGGGCGGCAGGCCGCGCCAGGCGAGTTATTTCCGGCTCTACGACCACACCGCGCGCACCCTCAAGGCCGTGAATCCGCGCCTGCGGGTCGGCGGTCCGGCGACAGCGCAGGCCGCCTGGGTGAGCGCCTTCATCGCACACGCGACCCAGCACCACGTGCCGGTCGATTTCGTCTCGACGCACGTCTATGGTAACGACAGCGCGAAGAACGTCTTCGGCAGCCACGAGCACATCGGGCGCGAGAAGATGGTCTGCCGCGCGGTGCGCAAGGTACACGATGAAATCGCAGCCTCTTCCCAGCCCCGATTGCCCCTGATCTGGAGCGAGTTCAACGCCGCCTACAACAACGACACGAACGTCACCGACTCGGCCTACATGGGTCCGTGGCTCGCGACGACGATCAGCCGCTGCGACGGCCTCGTGCAGATGATGTCCTACTGGACGTTCTCCGACGTCTTCGAGGAACAAGGCGTCGTGAGGAAGCCCTTGTATGGCGGCTTCGGCCTGCTCGCCGAGCGGGGCATCCCCAAACCCGCCTTCAACGCGTTCCGCCTGCTGCACCGGCTCGGCCATCGACGCCTGCCGCTCGCCTCGAATTCGGCGCTCGCGACCCGCCGTGCTGACGGCACGCTCGTGGTCGCGGTGTGGAATTACGCGCCGCCCGGCAGACCCGGCCCGGCACGCACCTTCACGCTGCGTTTCGAACACCTCGCGGCCGGTACCGCGAGCGTCACCGAAATCGATTCGCAGCACGGCGACATGCGCCCCGCGTACACCCGGATGGGATCGCCGCGCTACCCGACGCAGGCGCAGATCGCCGCGCTGCGGCATGCCGCCCGATTGCCGGCGGCAGGCACCGTCGTGTTGCACAAGGCAGCCCTGACGATATCCCTGCCCGCCTACGGGCTTGCGCTCGTCGAGGTCCGATCAGCCGCGCACATCCCGCCTGCCGCCGCGCCCCGTGACAAGCCATGATCTTCAGACAACTGTTCGATCCGACCTCCTCGACCTAAACCTACCTGATCGGCGATCACGCCACCCCCAAAACGATAAAAAAACAAAAGATCATACAAAAAAAACAACACAACACAACCCTAAA
>VFSW01003754.1_pt1 | contig 22766 bp, 14 predicted proteins | sample 5358111 | NCBI WGS metagenome assembly VFSW01 (sample SAMN11554181, study PRJNA540505) | mine drainage metagenome | isolation source: sediment from site ElyBrook_90M | place: USA: Ely Copper Mine, Vershire, VT | collected 2017
CATGACCTTATCAGGCTGAGTCAGTCGATTTCACGCACGTTTGCCGGAAACTCACCATCCATTTGGACGACATGCTCCGCTACTTACAACGTACCCAGAGATCTCAGACCGGGGACATGCACACGGACCAGATGAAGGAGTTCGTAAGCGAATGCCCCCCTCTGCTCCCAGATACTACGTACACGCTCCCCAAAATCGGGGACATTTCTTCAGCCCGTCAGCATCAGCGGTGGTTCTCTTATATCGCCGATGAGCACCAACTCCAATCGATGCAGCATGTTATCATCGTCCAGCCGCCGATTCACGCGTCGCCAGACTGCCTGAACCCGGTGCTCGCCCCATCCAAGGAAGCGTCCAATGCCCGTGCGGGTGTAACCCTTGAAGCGCCCCTTGAGCAGAGCGGTCTCCTCGGTGTTGAATCCTGCGCGAGCGCCTATCGTGTCCCAGTCGTAGTGTAGGCCATCACGCGGGGGGTTAAAGCAAAGTTCCTCAGTGATATAGAACTTCAAATCATCCTCCGGTTCCCAGTTATCATCCTCCGGTTCCCAGTCAGGATACTGCCGCCACGGGTGGCCGTTCCTGCGAGTGGCAGCACCGCTGTGCCAATTCCAGTAGCCAAGAACATCTTCCTGCATCTCGCCATCTTCGGGAACTCGAAGTTTGAGTGTCGAGATGGCTCGTTCACAAGGATGAAGGACCTTGTCCGCATTGCATCCGAACACCAACTCCGGTTGCCAACGGAGCGCGGTTCGGCGCGCGATAACGCGGAGCATCGCGAATGGGTTCGTGGCCTCTCGCCAGGCAAGGGCGCCCTTTGCGTCCGGCTTCCACAACGCCATTCCGACGATGTACATCCAGGTTGCCGGCAACCGCAGCATGCTGATGGTGAACCAGCGCAACGGCGGTTCGTCTGCATTCATGAGTGCGGTGTACGCAACTTCGCACGCCGTTAGCTTCTGATTTCGGAAGATCGTTGGGTCAAGGGTTTCGACGGAGACTGAAACGATATCCCTCTTCATCGTCGCCCCCGAGCCGACGCCTTGGTGGGCACGCGGCGAGCTTCGTCAACATGTGAAGACACAGAGCACCTCTCTTGTTGTTTTTTTGGATTTGCTAGTTCTGCTGCGATTCGCAGAGTCCGGAGACTTCAGTTAATCAGCCTGAAGTGCTGATCCGCAGGGCCATCCAGCGCGAGCGGGCTAGGCTCCACGCGGACCGAAGGCATCATGGCCCAGTCAATGGCCGTTGGAGGCCACACCTCCACCATAAAGTTACTAAACGTCGTCAGCCCCGGTGTCGTGGGACACGCGGCTGGAAGACAATCCAGCCAGATTTAGATCGCAGGCCTCCGCTCCCTACTTAACGTCGCCAGACCCCACGTGGTGGGACATGATGGGAATTGCAACAACACCGGAGACGAAAGCGCTGGTGGCGTATATGCACTAAACGCCGCGAGACCCCTAGAGTTGCGGACATGCTCGCGGCAAACCGGGACAGGTCCCAATTTGCTACGCCGATATCTGGGGTAGGCGGCGAACCTGCTCGGCGAACCGCACGATGCAGTCCAACTCCACCTTCTCCACCCGCACTTGGCGGTTCCATAGGTCGAAGTCGATCAGCGCGCTTACAGCTTCCTCTACCCGGCGCCGTAACTCAGCCGCGGGTAGAGCGTCAAGCTCCACTGTGGACGCGTCTGCGCCGAAGCGCTTCTGGAAGGAAGCCGCCCTGCTGTCGGTGGTCTTGATGCGCTGGGGCGGCAGATTGAACCGCGCGATATCTGATTGGTGGATGGCGAGTCGCCGCATCGTGAACCTTGTGCAACTGGCGGCCTCCACACGACGGTGCATGTCCTCTTCGATTATCCTGCCGCTCGGATCATGGTCGCCCAAGTAGAAGACAACGATCTTCCGGTTGATGCCATCGAAGCAATCGCCGACTTGGTGCTCCATACCGGCGGACCCGAAGCCGTGCAGTACCCGCAACGTGACGCCCCACTCATCGGCGACGGGGCGGAGGGTTCCTAAGATGGTGGCCTTCTCTGACCACACTTCACAGTGATATTGCTGAGTCTGCCAGTTGTCTCGGTGATAGGCCCGCTTGACCAGCTCGATATACTGAGCCGCATCCGTAAATAGGTTCGCGCTCTCTGGGCGCCGCGTCTCGTCCACCATCCACTCCGGCGGAATACAGTGCTCACTTGGTCGCGGATCGCTAAGCCCTGCCAGCAACCGGCTGCGATGTTTTCGCCGTGCGTCGGCAGTGGCCCTGCTCAACCGCTTGTAGTTGGCCTGGTTGTTCTCGTATTCGATCTCACCCCGGCTGAAGATTGCATAATGAAGTTGGCGTAGCGTCTGGGGGTGGTCAGCTTCCAGCACGCGATAAGCGTATTCGATCAGTTGCTTCGTGTCCTTCGATAGTCCCCGCATCGGTCTCCAAACTGGGACAGGTCCTAATTTGCCCCCACCTATGACGGCGGAGGCAGATCTCCGGTCCCAAAACACTAAACATTGCGAGACCCCTAGTTGTGGGACATGATGGAAATTGCAACAATACCGAAGCCAATCAATCGGGCCGGCCCGGTAGCCGACATGCACTAAACGTCCCGAGACCCTATGCCGTGGGACATGCGGTCCGGTAGCGCTTTCTTCTCTTTCTTGGGGTATTTCTCGTAGTCGATCTCGCCCCGGTCGCGGTTTTCCTGGCGATATCTATATAGCTCTTGCCAAACGAGTTGGTCGTCCGGGCCGAGCAGCAGTACTTCCGCCCATTTTGGCGCGGCATCTCCAGGTAGGAAGTTGGGGGAGCGCAGATCGAGTGGCCCGTGAATCACTCCTCCGGACGATACCTCCAGATTTGTCTTGCAGCATACTGCGCAGTGGCCCTGCTTGGTTTCCGCAACCCAGTGAAGCGGCACCGCGCCCCTGCCGCGTTGTGAGCAACGAAAGACCAAGCAGTCATGGCCGTATTGACAATGGCACTTTTCCCGGCCGCCTCCCATCAGATAGACCGGCCCTCGGATGATATGACAGGCATTACGAAAGGACCAAACCCCTTGCAGCCTCGCCGGGGTTGCCAACTGTGGAAGCCGGCTAAACCGTTCATCCCAAACTGCCGGCTCATCGTCCAGGAAGGTTCTAAGTTTGGGCAGTATCCCCGTCCCAGCGGCCATAACCTTTGGCACGTACGCCCGCGTCCGGTACTCATAAAATCCTGCCGCAATGCGGCGTGTCTCTATGATTGGGCGTCCCCTTAGGATGGCGCCTACAGCCATGTCATCGCTGCCGTGGGTGATCCATATCGTTGTCGTACTGGTCGGCAGGACCGACCTTCCGGCGCCGCGGCCTCCGCCGCCCTCGCCGTCGTAATCCTCCGGTGCCATTGGTTCGGACAGGACAACGCCGGTGAACATGCCACGGTGCGGTTTGTATACGAACTCCCAATCAGGCGGTACCGGTGCTGCGATAGACCCTCCGTCGTCTTCCCAGGAGTCGATTTCGTGGCACGGGTGCGTGTGGTCATAAAGCGCCCCGAAAGCGCAGGACTGCGCCGCGGTGTTCGGATACGGGCGCCGGAATTCGCGCCTCCCTGAGCCGGGCGGCCCTTGCAGTTCACCGCGCCAAAAAACGGTGTGCCGGGGGCGCTTCCCGCTATGCGCGGAACAGCAGATCGGTTCCCCCTGTCCGTTCCGAGAGAATTCTTGAGCCCATCCGGGAGGACGCTGAAAACGATCTCCAACTACCCACCAGTGGCACCCTTTGCCGGGGGCCAAGTCGTTCCAGTAATCCCAGCCACGCAAGCCCTCCCACGGTCTAGCCCGCAACTCCATCAGCGCTTTTCTTGGCACTGGCCCTACGCCACGCGTGAGCCGCCACCTGCCGTCCGACACGTATTGTTCTGGCAATTCGGGACTATCTGCGCGCAAATTCCGCCGCCATTCCGGCCACCCGTCCGCCGCCCTATCGGAAGGCCAGAACTTGATGTTGCAGCAAACCGCTCCAGTAACGCCGTCTACCGACCTCGTTGTTTCGTGGCCGCAGTCCAGGCCTAGCCTGAACTTGCCATCTTCTGGCTGGGTAGCAACGACCCGCCTTGCACCACCTACACCGCTATATGCAGTGAGGTGAACCCAAGTCGTGAAAATCCCAGCGCGTCTCAGGTGATTTATGGCATCCCACAGTACTTTTCGGGCGAAGACCTCACGGCCCCCCTCATCCAAGATAGATCCGGATACGCGGCCCTTACCCTCGACGCCCAGTATCTTCAGCATCAACGGTATCGGCAGGATCTCCAGGGGTGTGCGCCGCAGGTGGTTTATCGCGTGCCACAGTAGGTTGCGTACTAAGATTACACGGCCCCCCTCATCGCAGATTGATCCGGACACGCGGTTCTTTCCCCAGACACTCAGCATCCTCAGCAGCAACGGTATCGGCAGGATTCTGGTCCCGGACGCCCTGTACCCTTGGCGTGATAGCCAGTCCCGTATAGTTGCGCCCTTGCGGTCGATCTCGATGTTTCGCCATCCGTTCCTGGCTTGCGCGTTCGGAAGGTCGACACGCTCATAACCGAGGAAGTGGCGGGCACGGAAGACCGCATAATCTCGCGCGGCCATCGAACCCAGGACCACTCCGCGCCTTTTATTCCGATCCGGAGGAGGAGGTACCTTTGGCCACGGCGCGGACCATTTCATGCGGATACCCGTGGACAGCAGTTCGCCCACTTCCATATTGACCGTCCGGCCGCTAGCGCCCTCGCCGAGTCGAGTTGTGATGTACCCGCGGATGGCGTCCTCTGGTGTCGGATGGCTCGGTAGTGGCCCCCAATTCCGGGCGCAGGCTGCCGCGATTGGCTCTGGGCAGCCGTAGACAGCCTCAAACGCGCGCAGTGTATCGTGCTTTATCATCATTTCTTCATCGAACCGCCGCGGGATTGATCCTCCATCCATCCACTCAACGGCCTCGGAATCGAGCAAGTTAGTATCGTCAATTTCTGGCAGTGACTCACCGCAAACGATCGCGGATGTTCCCTCAGCGCACTCAATTTCTCTGAACTCTAGCGCCCGCAGTTCTTCACTCTTAGCAGCGCCAAAAGATGGCGTCCCGGCCAGTTCCGTTGGTTCGCCATCATCGCCGTGTTCGTCCTTCCGCCCCCAGATGATTGCACCTCCGGGATCATCAATATTGCCGCCGTCATATGATTCCAGGGACGGCTTGCCGGCCCGTGGTGTATGTCGGTCCCGAAGATAGTCCAGGCTGTCCGGCCGCTTAGGAAACACGAGCCACTCGCGCCGCGAGGCGTCGTCGCCCTCAAGGGTGTCCTTGGTCTGAACGTCGAGAAGCTTATTGCGGAGTGCGGTCCTGTAGTAACCGTGGAGCGAATCGCCCGGCCCCTTACCTGTCCACTCCCGCCAGCCTGTCTTTCCGTACTGGTGAAAGTGAAGATAATTGAGCGTAATGCCCTTCAGCGTTTCATATGTATCCGCCGTGGCGAGGCGACTGGCACCCGTAATATCTAGGAGTCCCTCGATAGCATCACCGCGAGGCACTGCTCGCCCGACGCCTTCCTCCTGGTGATCCCTGAAAGTAAGAGCTAAGATGTACCGGGCGAGGTGGTGCACCGGATACCAATCCAGTTCCTCGATCTTGTCAACGCCCCGGCCCACTGATACGTCGGGCCGCCGATGGTCCGTTTCCCAGTACAATCTGTCGCGGTCAATCGGATCGTATGTGCCATAATACACGACACGTTCCAGAAGGTCATCCGGCGTGTTTCCTGACTGGCGACAGTCAATCACATACATGATTAGCTTGTGTCGTTGCTCGCCAGTCAGGCCGCGAATCAGCAGCCCGTTACACCACTCCCACTCCGGAACTTCCGTCAAAATCTCCTGCTGGCCTTCTATGGCTTGCTCGTGGAAGCCGTCCCAAACCCATCGTTCACCCTCGACCTTGTCGCAAGCCAAGGCGTCGAGGTCCAGGTTCACGTGCACCCATAGGTCCAGCCATTCAAGCCAAGACTTTATGCCGAAGTGCACATGCTTGATCGCCTGCCGCTCCGTCTGGCAGTGCTTGGCCGCTGCGATCACACTGCCGGCAATGCCGGATACCAAGTCCTCGACGTTCGAGTCAATCTCGAACGGCGCATCCGACATGTGCCGGAGATGGGTGCTGGTGTTCACCACAAAGGCGATGCACCACTTCAGGGCGATTTCGGGAACACGGGCAAGCACGCGGATGACTTGGTCCGGCGAATCAATACCGAGGCGCAGGAATTGTTCCTTGCATAGATAGGGGCTGTAATTGGCCAGCCGCAGGGAGAGGTCTCCAAATGTGCCTTGTTCATCGATAGCACAAGCAGCCGCGTGTACTGCGTCGGCGCACGCGGCCATCAGGCCGGGAGGTTGAGTTTCCAGATGGACCATTTGGCGTTGTTCCTTGCGTCGGAATCACTACAGCGTCTGGGGTCTGTCGCTCGATCCGTTAAGCCCGAAATGTAGCATCATGCGCGAGTGAAGGCAGCGCATGTCTGGCAGAGCCAACTGGCATCTGGTCGCCAGCATGCAATCTGGCGACGATTCAAGCCTCGGTTGCCGGCTCTGTTGGCAGAGTCGGCTTGGCCGCCTGCTGCCTGATCGGTTGAATCGCGCGCTGGTCGACAATGGAAACGGGCGCGAGACCTGCCGGTCATTCAGTGGCCCCGGAATAGCTGCCATTGCGCCCCTGTTGGCCCACGTTCGAGCGGAACGACGTCCTTGGCCCTATCCGCCAACCATGGAAGTTGGCCCCAAGCAGGAAAGCCCGCCGCGGCCGGAGCCGGGCGGGCGGAAGGAGGGAGTCCGATGCTATTTGTTGATGCGATACGTGCGCTCCCCGCCCGCGGGCTTGAAAGACTCGACGGCGTACCCGGTTTTCTTCATCGCCCCGGCCATGAAGCCGCGGACCGTGTGCTTCTGCCAGCCCATCTTGTCCATTATCTCGGCCAGGGTAGCGCCGTTCTTGCGCTGGAGCATGGCGACCACCTGGGCGGTCTTGCTGCCCTCGCGCGGCGCGCCGGCCTTCGTGGCGGCCTTTTTCTGGCCCTTGGGTGCGGCTTTGGCGACGGTGGCCTGGTTGATCGCCTTCCCCTTGGCGGGCGCGCCCTTGGCGGCCTGTGCGCCACCTTTGGCCTTCTTCGCGACTTTCGGCTTCGCCGCCGGTTCCGGCTCCGGCTTGGCTGCATCGCCCAACCCCTGGATGCGCGCCCAGATCCGGCTGATGGCCGCCTTGGGGTCCTTCAGCTTTTTCACCGGCTTCTCGCCAGCCAGGCTGTTCAGGATCGCTACCAGGCGGTCCGTGGGCCAGCCGGCGGCCAGTTCGGCCAGTTCCTGCTCCGTGCTGAAGCTGTCGAAGGGGGTGGCGGTGGTGGCGGCGGCCTCTTCACGGGTCGCGAACGCCGTGATGCTGTTCTGTTCGTCGATGGTAAACGTCGTCATGTTGAATCTCCTTGGTGCCGCGATCTTCGCGGTCAACACATGGATCACTTGGAAGTCCTTGAAAGGCAAGGGAATTCTGCACTAAATCGACGCTGGCGAAGGTCTGGCGATGGCGCCCGCCCAGATGTCCCTCGGCGCGCGCGAGAATTGACCCGGTAGCGCTCGGTTGAAGTTACGAGAGCCGCCGACAGGGTTAGTTAAGTTAGGTTAGGAATGGCGCAACTCCAGCACTTCTTCGATGACTGCCGAGAAGTATGCCAGGGAGCGAATCGTGCCCGGCGGCGGAGATCCGGGAGCACGAAAGATCCGGCGCGACGCGGCCAACACGAATGCGTTTTCGACCTTGGCCAGAGGCACTGCCGCGCTCCTGGAGCCGCCGCCAAGAGACGGTCCGGCTGGCGGATGGTACCCGCGGTTCCGTAGGCGCTGAGCACCCTGCCGACTGATGGTGGGCTGCTCTTCCACTGGGATCACCCTCAGCCTTGCGGTCTCGTAGCGACGGAGCCGTCAATGGTCACAATGTGGCATGGCAGCAGTGCCGCACGCGGCTCGGCAGCGCACCCAACTGTCCCCGTCAATCAGCAGGACATCCAAACGGGCGATTCAGCAACCGGCGTTGGCGACGACGTTGAGTTCGGCGAAGGCGCGGACCTGTTTGCGGTTGACGCCGGGTTGGCGCGCATACAGAAACGTTTCCATGGCCTACAACCTGAACTGCTGGCTGATGCTGTTCAACCGGGAAGAACAGGACGAGGCCGCCACCTCGCGGCACACCATTGCTGGCCACGGCACGACTGCGGTTTCTGTTCGTGGCGGCGAAGATCTGGAGTCATGCCGGGCCGCGCGCGGCCCGACCTTCAGGAGTTGGCGCCGCGCGGTCCCCGGATCTTTGCTCAGTCGTGCATAGAATTCTATGCACAAACGTGGAGAACCTGGAAATAGGGCACTTCGCGAAAGGGCTTGGCAAATCAGGCGAGAGTGACACTACCAAAACCGGGCGGAGCCACCGCTGAAGCAGCGTTTTGGTGCATAGTTCCAACGCGGGAGCGCTGGGCATTAGCCGTTGTTTGACACGCCGAACGGAGGCACTCGATTCGCTAGTAGCGAAGACGCCCTATACCGGTTCGGGCAACAAGGCCCAGTCTCTCGGTTAACTGAATAGAGCGCCCGAAGACGCGAATGCCGAGATTCGAGATCACTCCATGAATTGGAACACTCAGCGGACTGTGGCCTGAATCGGGCCAGTGCTTGCTTTCTCCAAAAATCGCCCAGGGGCTGCGTGGTCCTCACTTAGGCCATCCAGCCATGACTCGATCTCCCTATTCGCACTCGCAGTCCTCGCGGTCACAGCCCTAGCCCACGGCTTATGATGGAGCATCTCTTCCACCGGTCGAGTGATCATCTGGCCATCCCACTCTAACACGATCATGGCGTTCGAGAGCGCCGACAAGGTGAAGGCACCAATTTTCTCACCTTGGCGGTATTCCCGTTCAGTGCCGTCGGCGCCCTCGCTCATAACGGCACTCAGGCCATCTCCAAGATCCACCAGACCGCGGAGAACAGGTAGCGCTGGCATGGGCCTCGGCGGCGCCGGAGGCGGCGCCTCGATGACGACCCGGGGATTTCGGTCGGCGGAGAAGACCATCTTGGCGACAATATCGTTGCAATCCGCAGCGCGAACCGGTTTCGGGGATGGGACACTCTCGACAGACGGAGACGGACCCGCTATGACCTGTCTTCGCAATACCGCCTCCTCGCTCTGGCGCTCCTGGAGAATCTGCTTGTACAGGTGCATAGCGCCGACCCACGCCAAAGCCAATAAGATAAAATCGGTCACGAACAGCTTGCGTCTCACCTCCGTCCTCCCACAAGCTCGTTCATCGCTTCCCCTCATCGTGCGCTGCCAGACAGCTCCCCACGGCCATAATCCGCGCGATTACCACGGTGACGAGTCTCTCTTGCTCTACACACAGCCGCCCGAGGCTGTGTCCAAGGTTCCAGTGCCAAAAGCAGATCGACGCCTGTGCGGCAGAAACCGCCAAGTGAGCTCCTGATGATATGAGCATGCTTTTTGCCTCCTTACGCCAGAGTCGCTAGATCGTTCTATGCGGACTATGTTCTGCGGTTCTAAATGCACGTCCCGACAACCAGCGCCTACGGCACAGTAGTAGCACTAGCATATGTCGCCACTGTCTGCCCAGCAGCATTATTAAACACGACATTATAGTAAAGAACTCGCTGTGAAATTGCAGGGATCGCTATCTCACACCCGGCTGAGTACGTGCACGATTGAACCGTCGGCGCCGGAGAATGCGAGAACTCTGAAAGAAACTGGAATGGCTGATTTGTGCCGGTCGACACGGTGCTGGCAGTCGCCACACAGGGATCGTGTCGAGTGGTGCAGTTGTATTGCGTCGGCGCTCCGTATTCCGCATAACCAAATTGCACCGTCGCTTTCGCCACTGCGCTTAAGCCGCTTAATTGGGGAGGGTTCAGCTTCATCACCAGAGGTATGAACGTTCCACGATTGAGCGAGTCGAGCGCTGGGAAGGGCGGCACTTTGGCCATCCACATCTCTTGGCTTTGATATTCCGGGAACTCCATCCGAAACAACAGCCATGAGTTATCGGGCAGCAGCCGGTTATTTTCGAATCCCGATACCATTCGTAACCAAGAGGTCGCGGTAACGAGCGTGCGGGTGTACGCTCCATAGTAATCTGTCTGATTTAGCGTGAACTGTCGAACCGCATCTGCCGCAGCTCCGATGTTACCGACGCACATGTCACTTCCGACTCCAAAGGGAGTTCCACCGTGGATTGCGCTCCCTGTGCAGCCAGTACTAACGACTCCGGGACAGTTCATGTAGATTTGCCCCACGGAACTGCCAGGGTAACATTCGCTCCCGTTACGGACGACACAGTAGGTGAACGAATCTTCAGATCCCCCGTCGATTATCGACGACGGCCCACTGATGTCCGTAACAGGATGTGATCCGCAACTCGCCGCGGTCGCCATCAGTTTCCTGTTGATCGCCACAATGCCGTTTGGTGTGCCTCCATAACCGAATGGATCATCCGCATCGATTACCGATGCCGGAGTCGCTACATACAGTTGGCCAGTTAACTGCGCGAAAATTGGCTCGTTCTGGCCGGCCTGGACAGGGCTGTTGTCGAAGGCACGAACGGCCTCATTTGGCGATGCATATACCCCTGCTGCATTACTGTGGCTACCTGTGTCGAAACCCCACGGATGTCCATAAGTCCCGGCGAACGGCGGATTCGCACTCGTGTAGTTCACGCCACTTGCCACATCGGGAGTTAGATTCGCAAACGGGAGTTCCAGCATTCCGGGGACGAACCCCACGATGCATTGGTAATCAGTCGGCCATCCCCAAATCGGCTCCGCCCATTCTGGGACGTTTGTCGCCACCGCCTCGCCCCCATTCTCCCACTCTCCATGACCCATGGTCTCGTTGCTGTCCTGAATTAAACAGTTTCCATGCGGGTCCGGCGCCCCACCGCATCCACCAGTCGGATTCCAATACGCCGTGAAGGCGCTCGTCTGCACGGTATTCTGGGGCGGTAAGGTCCACTGGATACTCTGCCACCAGAGCGTGATCGGGGCGTTCGGGATCGCCGCTTCAGTACCGTAAGCGTTCCGCTCAAACAGCCAGGCGCCATTGACGCCATTGTAATTCTTCGCCACCAGCGTCATTAACTCCTGGTTGCCAGGAACGTACCACACGCAATTACCCGCGCTGCTAGAGGCAACGCACGCCGTATCTCCGATTTGCGTCGTGCGCATCTCGCCGGGCGCGCCTCTAAATTGAAACTGTGGAGATGCATAATACGGCTCGTATCCGCTGACGCCGCCAGCCGTGTAACTATTAATACTCAGCAGAATGCATTGACCGGCGTTCGTGAGGCCGAATTGCGAGCAGTTCTGGCTCGACGCCGGGACGGATGCGTTCGAGGTGTTTATCGGCGCGTTCGCGTGCGTGTTCATCGAAATCCATCCAGTCTCACCCGTTTGGACGATTGCATGCAGGCTGCGACCGGTTATTGCCGTCTGTGTAGGCGAGACCGGGCCGTTCGGGGTATTGAATGTGTTGACCGCGCCAATGATGCTTGGCCCTCCTGGCAGGCCGGCATGGGCGGGATTGCCGTCGCCCGGCGAGAATGCGAGAATCCAGGCGGGACTATCGCCTCCCATCGAGAAACAAGCCACATAGAGAACGCCCAAGGACTCGCCGTAAGTCATACAATTCCACCCATTAGGGCCGGAGCTAAACAGGGTCGGGCTAAATGATGGGTCAAACGTCGCCATTTGTTCAACGATAGTGCGATTGAGACTCTGCGGCGTCAAATTCGTGAACGTCAGTCCATTACTGTAAGACACAGAGTACGGCGTAGTGCCGCTCACACCGGCATTGCCAATTTGGGACCCATTAGGGTATGGCACGGACGGTTGGGCGATGACGGACGGATTAAAGGTCATCTGGATTATCAGTGGGCCTCCACCAGCCGGATCGGTGCTCACTGAATACGCAGTAAGCACGTCTTGGGTTTGGTCGATATCGGCGGCTTCCCCGCCAGGCACGCTCGCTATGCCCTTCCATGCATTGGTGGTGAGGCTGCCGGTGGCGCCGGTATAAGAACTAGGATAGCCGTAATAGACGGCCGCCCCGCTGGTGGGATCAATCCAGTACATTCCTCCGTACAGACAGAAATACCCCCCGTCCACAAGTCTATCGAAGCAACCGGGTCCGTCGCCGTTATCCGGGTAGGTGTCGCCATATGATTCAATTACACTCATATTCGCGCCCGTCAGCGTCACTGTGCTGCCGTCGGTCGGCGCTTGGTCCCGCCAAATAATCACGGCGAAGTTCAGTTCACACCAATACACGGGTCCGCTAGGCGGAGTCGGACTGACGGTCATGTGCAGGCCGTCTGTGAACTGCGTTATAGTATATTCCACTGATTTCGTTGTCGGCCAGGAGCATGCGTCGTTGGCCGTCGAGATTCGGATTCGGCCGTTACCTCCCTGGGTCCAATATAGGCTCCAGTAATTCGACCCTCCGGTCCATGTCAGAGTGCTGCCGGTTACCGTACCGTTGCCAGAATTGGGGCTTGACTCCTGGACATTGATGCGCGGATATGTGTCTAACAGCCAGGGCGTAGTTCCGAAAGATGTAATATTGACATGCCCGACAGTCTGCTGGCTTGCGCCTTGCGTCAGAGTCATTTGCCGTATCGTACTAGCACAGGAGGCGCCACCGTTCATCGAGAGGCACACATCCAAAACACGAAATCCGCTGTTGTTGGAGCTCGCAGATCCCGTAATGTTTACCGCCAGTTGGTCCAATGTCCACATCTGGCCGTAACTATTTCCGCCGTAGCCGCCCTGCCAGGGTCCTCCTCCAGCGAGCGGCGGCCGCAATACAAGAGGCGCTTGGCTGTTGGCCACACTCGTGGCTCCCGACTGACCGCTGACGATGGAACCGCAGGGATTTGACCAGGCGTGCCCGCTGTCACACGGCGAATATCCTTGGTTATACGCCGTGGAGAACACCGCGGCGTTGTTCCACGGCGTGACGCTATATTGGGAATAATTCGTGCTGCGCATCCCTAACCGCTTCAATAAGACACCGGTAAGAGGATCGACAAAGGAGTCCGCATCCTTTCCGCCTAGGGTCTCCGGCCATGGTTGCTGGCCAGGGCGACTTGCATCGGCCAGCCACGGGTCACCATATGTGTTGCCCGCGGGAATATTTGTCGTCGCGAACGTGAAGGTCGTGCTCGCTCCCGTATTTGGACAGGTGATCTCGCCATAATACTGCGTGTTTGCCTGAAGAGCGCGTGAGAAGTGGCGTAGGCCGGCATACTGGCCAGCGGTTGCCAACTGCGCAGTTCGTTGGCCGATTGTGACGATTCGCGCGAGGCCCTGATTGTACGTAAGAGTTGTTGGCCTGGAAAGATCTAGATTTGCGTTCGCGAAGACAGTTGGGTCGAAGTCCAATGCCAGTGGCTGAGATGGCTGTCCGGGAATCGGCGCAGAGCTACCTCGGGATGGATTGCCGCTCTCGGGCCAAACTTGGATGGTGCAGGCTGGCTCGCCAGGTGGTACTGTATACATTACGATTGCCTGTGTGGCCGTCGTGCACACGGCAGCGCCGGTCCCACAGTTTTGGATCACCACAGTCGAATTAGATGATTTACTGGCTGGGCTAGATGGCAGCGCCATCAGCAGGCCAACGATCAAGAAGTGTGGTTTCCACAGTTTCATCTCGTCATTTCTCCCGTTGCTCTTCTGCAACGAATTGAGCAGTTGCATGGGTTTATAATCACTGCTGTTCAAGACAGGACAGACCTGTAGCGAGGTTTGCTGAAAACACGGGTCTTGGATGGGTGCCCGCGGATTATTCGGGTCGAGGTCTCCGGGTTGAGTTTCGCTGCCTGTCCAAGTCATACCAAAGGCAGGGTGAGTTGTTCGGCCGCCGGGATCAGCGGTGGTGTGCCCATAGGATTATCAAGCCACTGGCTCAATTCGCGGTTCGTAAACAGGTTTAGCCGCAGCATCGAAGCCAGATTGGAGAGAGACCAGGCAGACTTGGAGAGGTAGTGCAGCCATTTCAACAAGAGCAGGGCGATATTCCAGGTCAGGAATCTGCCATCTGGTGCGCAGCTGAAAATGCCAACGCTAGAAGATTCGACAATGGCTGCGAGCAGGCCGCGCGCTTGTTCCGCCTCCTTGCGCAGCGACATGTCGCGTAAGATGGCCGCTTGGCCAACAATTTGTCCGGCGGCGTTCTTGACTGGACACGGCTGCACCGAAATGTCGACCCGTTTGCCGTCCTTTCTTTTCGCGACCCCGTCTAGGTGGGGGACATTCTCGCCGCGAACGATCAGTTCACTCCACCGCTGCATATGATCGCAATATTCGGAACTGACGAGCATAAACATCGGCTGCCCCAGAACCTCCTCTGCACGATAACCGTACAGCGCCTCCGCGCCCCCGTTCCAGGACATGATTCTGCCATCCACCGTAGCTGAGATTATGGCATCGCTCGAGGATTCCACTATGGAAGCAAGGAAGCCCTGCGCTTCCAGTGCCTCCCTCCGGGCCGTGGCATCCTGCTTAATGGCTATGAACCTGGAAATCTTGCCGGTGGAGTCACGCACAGGTGCGATGGTCATCTCCTCCACATACAACGTGCCATCCTTGCGCCGGTTCACTGGTGCGCCGTGCCAGACCCTGCCATCGCGAATGGTGTCCCACAGATCCTTGTAGAACGCCCGGTCTTGCCGTAAGGATTGGAGGAGACGTGGGTTTTGGCCAATGACTTCTTGGGCGCTGTAGCCCGTAAGCCTGGAGAACGCGGGGTTTACGTATTGAATGTGGCCGCCCGCATCCGTTATGACAATAGCGTCCGAGGCTTGTTCAACGGCGCCGGCAAGACCGCCCCGGTCGCCTTCCAGCCGCCGCCCGCGGGTGAGGACCAAAGCGATAATGCTCGCAGCCAGCCCCACGACAGCAATCATTACCGCCTGGAATATGCCGAGGTGGACGAGTTGCTCCCCAGCTTGATAAAAAGCACAGATCGCAACTGCCAGCAGAGAGGGCATCGCCCAGGTGCGAATGCGAGTCAGGGCGTCCGTGCGCAGCCCTGCGCGGGTGTAATGCCGGCCACGGGCCAATGGCGCGACGGGTTCAGGCTCGCTCGAACGAAAGTGCGACGCCCGCAGATCGGTGTTTCTCTGTTGGCGCCGCATGTTTCAAGATGAACCTGTGTTCTTCGCCTCTGGATCAATTGTCAGCCGGTAGGTCACACGATGGCAATGTTGCCTTTGGGTATGAACCGAATAATTACGACACCCTTGTCCAAAACAGGGTCTTGCAGTCTGAAATGAGGGGAGTGCCCTCCGATAATTGACGTTGGCGAGCAATTCCTTGCTGGGAGCCTCGCCAAACGCTGCCCACAGGAGGGCAATCCAATCGTACCAGTCGCAAGCCTCTTCAATCAACTGCTCCAGCACTTTCCCGGCACCGAGTTCGCCGCACTCGTAAAGAAGCACGCCGCTGAGCGTGACGCCAAGGGCTTTACCTGCTGGACGCAGTTCGTCTCCATGCTGTTCTGCCAACTCGGACGCGCCGATTCGCTGCGCGAGATCTGCAACGGCCTGGGCTGCTGCCTGGGACGGTTGGTGCATGTGGGGATTGCCAGAGCGCCGTGCCGCTCCACCTTGTCCTATGCCAATGAACACCGTCCCGCAGCTCTCTTCGAGGATCTGTTCTTTACCGCGCTGGCACGGTTCCGTGAACCACAAGGGCTGGGCACCCGCCAGCACAAGTTCCGGTTCAAAAACAAACTGCTCAGTCTGGACTCGACGACCATCTCGCTCTGCTTAACGATGTTTCCTTGGGCCAAGTTCCGCCGTGCCAAAGGCGGCGTCAAGGCCCACGTCCTGTTGGACCATGACGACTACCTGCCGGCCTACGTGCTGCTCACCGAAGCCAAACGGAGCGATGTCAAGCTGGCCGATTCCTTCCGCCTGAACCCCGGCTCGATTGTGGCCATGGATCGCGGCTATATCGACTACGCCTTGTTCGGTCGCTGGAGCACGGCCGGAGTTTTCTTTGTCACCCGCCTGAAGGATAACGCCGCCTTTGAAGTGGTCGAGGAATGTGAGATCCCGCAGAACCGCAACATCCGCGCAGACCAACTCATCCGCCTCACCAGTGTCAAAGCCCAAGCTGACTATCCTGAACTGCTGCGCCGCATCGTGGCGTGGGATGCTGAAAAACGAGCGCGAGATCGTCTTGCTGACCAATCTGCTGGAATTCGGCTCCGCCACCATTGCCGCTATCTACAAAGAGCGCTGGAAAATCGAGCTGTTTTTCAAAGCGCTCAAGCAAAATCTGACCGTGAAGACGTTCGTCGGCACCAGCGAGAACGCACTCCGCATCCAGATTTGGACAGCATTGATCGCCCTGCTCTTGTTGAAATGGCTGCACCACCTCTCCAAGGCTGCCTGGTCTCTCTCCAATCTGGCTTCGAGGCTGCGGCTAAACCTGTTTACCTACCGCGAATTGAGCCAGTGGCTTGATAATCCTATGGGCACGCCACCGCTGATCCCGGCGGCCGAACAACTCACCCTGCCTTTGGTATGACTTGGACAGGCAACGAAACTCAACCCGGAGACCTCGACCCGAATAATCCGCGGGTGCCCATCCAAGACCCGTATTTTCAGCAAACCTCGCTACAGGTCTGTCCTGTCTTGGACAGCAGTGGAAGACTCTGAGTTCGTCTTCGGCATGTTCAAACGCCTCCACGGAGAGGAAATTCCCGGCACCGGCATTGGACTCGCACTTTGTAAGAAGATGGTCGAACGTCGCGGTGGACGCATTTGGGTGGAATCGGAACGGGGACGCGGTGCGGCTTTCCAATTCACGATACCCATCTGCCAAGATTCTGCCTTCCCTGGAATTATCGGCGCCAAGGCTCGGCTCTAAATCGGTTGACCTGTGCAGGGCTAAAAGGGCTCAGCAGTCGCGTCCGCAGCCTCAGAGGCCAGCAGGCGTCGCACGGCCGCCAGTCGTTGGTTGAATCGTCGACGGCGCGAAACGGAGCATAGCCGAGCGATAATGCCTGAACAACGCCGTCGTTCGCCGTGGACTCGCTCCGCTTGGGTCTGCATCCAATTCCGCCACTTCTGTCGTCCAGGATGCGACAGCCCTGTCACATGACACTTCCGCTTGTCCTCTTGAATCAGGCAAAGGCCCTGATCTTGCAATGGCTTGTGCGCGACCGTTCCCATGGCCCTCAAGATGCTACAGGAAGGCCATTGAAGCATTTAATGCTTTCGCTCGGCAGAGGGCCGACGCCAGGGAACCTTCATGTATAGCGCAAAAAAGCAGGTATTCCAATCCGGTCTCTATCGCTGCACGACGTGCGCCGCGATGATCCCGATGAACGCGGGTGAGACCCTCCCTGCATGTCCCAATCGGTGCGCCGACGCCATCTGGACCATTTTCAACGCAAGGTGCGTCCTGCCCCGGCGAGATCCGGGACACCGCCGAGGCCTTTTCCCGCGTGTCCGGCGCTTGAGCACCATGACGAAATGAGCAACCCAGGCCGGGGGAACTCCACATGCCGAAGGACTCTGCCCGAATGGCGCCGTCTCGGAGAGCATCGTGCTTACCGGGGGCCACGGCGGCCGCGAAATAACCGAAGACGAACTGGACGAGTGGGTTGAGAGCTTCCCGATCCGAGCCGATGGTTGACGCCGCGTCGTTTGGCCTACCGATATGCAACCACAACGTCCTCCGAAAGCGGCGGCGTTTCCACAGCATCAATCTGGGTGGGAAGCTGATCGACTTCGTCCGACCCGAGGTTTGCGAGTCCTGTCCGCCGGTCCCAAAATTTATAGTCGCGCCGCCTCCGCGCTAATTACCTCGAAAGTCCCCGATAACCCCGTTCCGCACGGTGCCCGTGAGTGAAATATTCGATGCATCATAGGGCGGCTTTCACGTGCAATGGGTTTCCGCCTTATCGCGAATCGTTCCTCCAAGCCGGCAAAGGGCCCGCAACTGTGGCACGTCGCGCACCCAAATGTGTCATTCGGCGCATTTCCGACTCCGCAAGTGGCCCCAATGCTGATGTTTTTGGGTCGTATTCCAGCAGATGTGAGCCAGCTAACACAGTTTGTTATCCAGGAATTATCTGTAGTAGCATGGGTGATTGCCCTAGGGATTATCCGGTATGGCTGGCCAAATGCTGATGTGCCATCCGCAATGCCCTACACAGTCGACGTCGTTTCTGACGATTTTCTGGCATCAACGGCAGATCTCGTCAAGGTGCTTGCGCGTTTAGCCGATCCCGGTCGGCGCTTTTCCCCACAGCACCGGCACGACTACCAGCTTGCACAGACCGCCCTCTCCAATTTGCTGCTGGAACGTGTCTCAGTAGACCAACTGCCGGTGCCGCCCGCGGTCTCTCCGCAGGTCGCCACAGTCGCGCCGCAGCGGACCGTTGCGCAAAACGCGTCGGCGTTCGGGCGACGCGCTCCAACCCAAGCAAGGCGTAAGGGTTCCGGCCGCCGGCTACGCCAGTACTGCCGGTGCGGGCAGTGCAGATGGTGCCTGGACAACGCCCGCTGGGATCAAATTTACAACGACAAGTTCGCCGATCCGGCCTATTACGGCCACATCGTGATGCGGCACAATTCCACCCTAGCGGAAGCACGATGACCTCATTGAAGGCTCGATCCCCCAACTACTCGCCGGCCAACCGGGAGTCCGGTGTAGACGTGAAAGGCTAAGCGCTTACGTGGGCGAATACGCGGGCTGCTGGCTGCGCTCGAAGGGCCGTCGGTGGGGAGGGCTGGATAACCGGTGGCTCTGTGTTTCACCAACAGGCGGCCCGCAGGAATACTGGATTCGGCCGTGCCAGCCACCGGAATCTGATGCCGTCGCGCTCTCGCCGGGAACGCACCGGCTAGAAGTGGCGCTGCCCGATCCCGGCTGTCGGGGGTTTCAATCATTCGGGGAGAGGGCGCGGCGTGCCATTGATAGCGCCGTTTCCACTTCCCAGATTGCGACAATTCGAGAGTAGGGGCAATAAATATGGTAGGGTAAACCTGGTAAACCTATATTTGTACATTTTGACGTGAGATCCGCAGAGGTGATAGAGGTAATCCCTTCCTCGTAATTATTCGGTTCATACCCAAAGCCAACATTGCTATCGTGTGACATATTGGCTGACAATTGATCCAAAAGGCGTAGAACACACGTTCAGCTTGAGACATGCGAGGCCAACAACAAAACACCGATCTGCGGGCGTCGCATCCTCGTTCGAGTGAGCCTGAACCCGTCGCGCCGTTGGCCCGTGGCCGGCATTACACCCGCGCAGGACTGCGAACGGAGGCCCTTACTCGCATTCGCACCTGGGCGATGCCCTCTCTGTTGGCCGTCGCGATCTGCGCTTTTTATCAAGCTGGGGAGCAACTCGTCCACCTCGGCATATTCCAGGCGGTAATGATTGCTGTCGTGGGGCTGGCTGCGAGCATTATCGCTTTGGTCCTCACCCGCGGGCGGCGGCTGGAAGGCGACCGGGGCGGTCTTGCCGGCGCCGTTGAACAAGCCTCGGACGCTATTGTCATAACGGATGCGGGCGGCCACATTCAATACGTAAACCCCGCGTTCTCCAGGCTTACGGGCTACAGCGCCCAAGAAGTCATTGGCCAAAACCCACGTCTCCTCCAATCCTTACGGCAAGACCGGGCGTTCTACAAGGATCTGTGGGACACCATTCGCGATGGCAGGGTCTGGCACGGCGCACCAGTGAACCGGCGCAAGGATGGCACGTTGTATGTGGAGGAGATGACCATCGCACCTGTGCGTGACTCCACCGGCAAGATTTCCAGGTTCATAGCCATTAAGCAGGATGCCACGGCCCGGAGGGAGGCACTGGAAGCGCAGGGCTTCCTTGCTTCCATAGTGGAGTCCTCGAGCGACGCCATAATCTCAGCTACGGTGGATGGCAGAGTCATGTCCTGGAACCGGGGCGCCGAGGCGCTGTACGGTTATCGTGCAGAGGAGGTTCTGGGACGGCCGATGTTTATGCTCGTCAGCCCCGAGTATTGCGATCTTATGCAGCGGTGGAGTGATCTGATCGTTCGTGGCGAGAATGTCCCCCACCTCGACGGGGTCGCGAAGCGAAAGGACGGCAAACGGGTCGACATCTCGGTGCAGCCGTTTGCCGTCAAGGATGCCGCCGGACAAATTGTTGGCCAGGCGGCAATTGTACGCGACATGTCGCTGCGCAAGGAGGCGGAACAAGCGCGCGGCCTGCTCGCAGCCATTGTCGAATCTTCTAGCGTTGGCATTTTCAGCTGCGCACCAGATGGCAGATTCCTGACCTGGAATAAGGGTGCCGAAGCAATTTGGGGCTATCGAGCCGAGCAGGTGGTCGGGCGACCTGTCTCGATTCTGGCCGGCCCCGACGGCCGCCCTGAACAGACACACGTACTGTACCAGTTCCTGCAACAGCAGGGCTCCGAATTCGAGTCGGTGACGGTGAAACTGGACGGGCGTCCCGTCGACGTGGCCATGAGCGTATCCCCCATCATGAATTCCGGGGGAGAGGTCATGGCCTGGTCGGCGATTGCGCACGATATCAGCAGCCGCAAACAGGCCGAGGACGCCCTCCGCGTTAGCGAGGAGAAGTATCGCCTGCTGTTCGCACACCATCCCCACCCGATGTGGGTGTACGACTGCGAGACATACCGGTTCCTGGCCGTCAATGAAGCGGCCGTGGCCGACTACGGCTATTCGTCGGAGGAGTTCCTTGGGATTACGATTCTTCAGATCCGGCCACCCGAGGATGTGCAAAGCCTGATTCAGAACCTGGCCCAAAATCCTGGAGTCCGAAAATCCGGCCCTTGCAGGCACCGAACAAAAGACGGCACCCTAAAAGATGTCGACGTCGCATCGCACGGAGTGTTCTTCGAGGGCAGGCGCGCGAGGCTGGTGGTAGCCGTTGACGTGACCGGGCGGGAGAAGGCCAAACGACTCGACCGCGACCGGCGCGCGGCGGTCGAACTGATAGCCCAAGGTTGTCCCGTCGATCAGACCATGCGCAAAGTGATCGAAATGGTCGAGCACCAGGCACCGGAATTAGTGGTCTCCGTCCTGCGGCTCGACGGCGCCAAGCTCTACTATCTGGCTTCCAGCCTGCCCGCCAGCATCGTGGAGTCAACTGACGGCATGCCGACGCACTTAAGCGAGGAACACGCCCTAGACGAGTGCGCTCCATTCTGGAGTGCGCTCCGTCAGGCGGCGCTATGCGCAGGGTTCGCGGACTGCCGGGCAGCCCCCATCCGCAGTTCGGCGGGACGCATTTTGGGCGCCTTGGCTGTGTGCCGCCGAGATGCACGGAACCACTGCGCGGAGGAACAGGGCCTGATAGCCATGGCGGGGCAAATCGCGTCCGTCGGTATTGGGCAGCGCCAACTTCACGACCAGCTTGCTTTTCAAGCTTATCATGATACTCTGACGGGCCTTCCGAACCGCCTCCTTTTCGACGATCGGTTAGCGCAATGCCTGGCTCGGGCACGTCGTGGCGGCGCGAGTTGCGCAGTGCTCCAAGTCGACCTCGATCATTTCAAGCTCACTAACGACGGCCTCGGACATGCAACCGGGGACGTTCTACTAAAGGCCGTGGCGGAAAGGCTCAATAACTGCGTTCGGCAGGCCGACACGCTGGCGCGCATGGACAGTGACGAATTCACGCTGATTCTGACGGATCTGAAGAATGCGGCGGACGCGAGCGTGGTTGCGGAGCAACTCATTGCCACGATGCAGAAGCCCTTCGACATGCGAGGCGACGAGATCTTTGTAACCTGCAGCATCGGCATCGCATTGTACCCGCAGGACGCAACCGATGCCAGCACGCTCCAGAAGAAGGCGGACGCCGCCATGCGCCGAGCAAAAACTAAGGGGCGGAACCAGTGGCACGGCTCCATTCCGGAAGTCGCGCACACGGAGAATCGTCTCCAACTTGAGAACTGCCTGCATAAAGCCCTCGACCGAAGTGAACTTGCAGTCTTCTATCAGCCAATATTCAACACAGCCAGCGGGCGTCTCGCAAATATGGAAGCGTTGCTACGGTGGCGGCATCCGAAGCTGGGTTTAGTGTCTCCAGGCCAGTTCATTTCCATCGCCGAGGAAACCGGCCTAATCGTGCCGATCGGCAAGTGGGTGATGGAACAGGCCTGCCGAGAGGCGCACGGATGGCAGCGGGCAGGCGACCGTGGCTGCAAGGTGTCGGTGAACGTATCCGGCCTCCAGTTGGCACGCAACGATTTCGTCCAAGTGGTGTCCTCAGTACTCGCAGAGACCGGCCTTGATCCTACCCGGCTCGAACTCGAAGTGACGGAGAGTGTCGTGATGGGGAATATGGAGGAGGCGTGCCGGCAAATTAAAGACCTGCGCGCGCTTGGCATCAGCATAGCGCTTGACGATTTCGGGACCGGCTACTCCGCCCTCAGCTATTTGCAGCATCTGCCGGTGAACTATGTCAAGATCGACCAGTCGTTCGTCCGGGAGATGTCTGGGGGAACCAGTCCGGCGCGGCTGGTACAGGCAATCGTCAGAATGGCGCATGCCGTGGGGCTGAAAGTCACAGCAGAGGGAGTCGAAACTGAGGCACAACTGGCAGCCTTGCGACGCCTTGGGTGCGACCAGGTTCAGGGCTTCTTTTTGGGTAGACCGATGCCAGTCTCCGAGGCTACGGGTT
>VFSW01003755.1_pt1 | contig 22765 bp, 21 predicted proteins | sample 5358111 | NCBI WGS metagenome assembly VFSW01 (sample SAMN11554181, study PRJNA540505) | mine drainage metagenome | isolation source: sediment from site ElyBrook_90M | place: USA: Ely Copper Mine, Vershire, VT | collected 2017
TGGTGGAGCCGGGGGGAATCGAACCCCCGTCCATAAGCCCTACGTTCCAAGATCTACGTACGTAGCCCAGTCTATTATTCTCGCCGCGCGCTAACCCGACGGGCAGGGAAAGCGTGCAGCCAGCCCGGTGGCGATTCGCAAGACACACCCCGGACCCGTGTATCCCGCTATCTGGTGAGCGCTACCCCTGAGCCGTTCGCACCAGCACAGGCCGGTCAGGGTTCAGCCGCGATTAGGCGGCTAGAGCGTAGTTGTCTTCGTTGGCAACTATAAGTTTGCAAGTCAGTTTAACGAGGTAACCTGCACCTCGGTACGCCCCCGGAGGTTCAGTACCCATGTCGAAACCGGTCGGCCCCAAAGGATCACTGTGGATATTAACAGGTATCGAAGGGCGTGCCAATGCAGTCCGCAGTCGACCGCGGCGTTTCGGCCCCGCCGGGCGATTTAGCGTCGTGCCGCCTTCATGATCCGGCCCTTGTCGCGCTGCCAGTCGCGGTCTTTCTCGGTCGCGCGCTTGTCGTGCTGTTTCTTGCCTTTCGCAAGCCCCAGCTCGAGCTTCGCGCGGCCGCCTTTCCAGTGCAGGTCGAGCGGAACGATCGTATAGCCGCGCCGCTCGACGGCGCCGATCAGGTGGTCCAGTTCGCGGCGGTTGAGCAGCAGCTTGCGCGTGCGCGTAGGGTCGGTGTTGACGTGCGTCGACGCGGACACGAGGGGGTTGAAGTGAGCGCCGAACAGGTATGCCTCGCCGGCCTTGATGTACACGTAGGCCTCGGCGATTTGCGCTTTGCCGGCGCGCATGCTCTTGACCTCCCATCCGAGCAGGGAGATGCCCGCTTCGAAGCGCTGTTCGATGAAATAATCGAAGCGCGCCTTGCGATTGACGGCGATCGGCGGTGGTGGTCCGGGATTTTTCACGAGAGCGCGCAGTCTACCGACTACTGCGTTGTGGCGCGCGCGCTTTTGCCGGAGAATTCCCGGCGCGCGGCCCCCCTTGCCGCACGGGAGTCTGAAGCCTTGAAGGTAGTCGAACGCAGCGCCATCGTTCCCTATACGGCACCGCAGATGTACGAACTGGTCAACGACGTCGAGCGCTACCCGGAGTTTCTGCCCTGGTGCACGGCTGCACGGGTCGAGGCGTCCGCGGCGCGCGAGATGTCGGCCTCGATCCGCATCGCGCGCGGAATGCTGCGCACGGAGTTCTCCACGCGCAACGTGCTCGACCCAGGCGCCGCGATCACGATGCATCTCGTGCGCGGGCCGTTCAAGAGCCTGTTGGGTCATTGGCGCTTCGAACCGATCGGCGATCGCGGCTCGCGCGTGCGCTTTCGCGTCGAATTCGAATTCAAGAACGCGCTGGCCGCCGCGGCCTTGAATCCGATCTTCGAGGCTCTCTGCGGGACGATCGTCGAGGGCTTCGTCGCGCGTGCGCGCAAAGTCTACGCGGCAGGCTGACGGGGCCGCAGTCGGTGGCCGCATGCTGATCGAGGTCGTTTATGCGGGAGCCGGAGGAGCGGTGGTCAAGTCGTACCGATTGGAGCCGCCGGCTCGCGTTGCCGATGCGCTCGCGCGGGCGGCGGCGGATCCTGACTTCGCGGCCGTGGATTTCGCGGGCTGCGCGTTCGGAGTGTATGGCTCGGTCGTGCGCGCAGACCGGCAGCTCGAGGACGGCGACCGCGTGGAGATCTACCGCGATCTTGCCGAGGATCCGAAAGTCGCGCGGCGCCGGCGCGCCGCGGGCGGCGCGCGGCGGCGCTAGTAGGTGCGTCCGTTCTTGAGTTTTGCGAGGTTCTTTTCTTGCGCGGCCGCGAGCGCGTCCGACGGCTTGTCGATTTTTACGACCTTGCCGCCCGCGAAATAGACCGTAACCCGCCGTGTGTCGACGTGACGGCTGTGGCCCTGTTTCAAGTAGTAGAGGTAATCCCAGCGCGATTTGTTGAACACGTCCGCGACCAGCGGTGTTCCCAACAGGTAGCGCACCTGGCTCTGCGTCATTCCCGGCTTGACCTCGTTGACGTGCTTCTGATCGAGGTAGTTGCCTTGCTGGATGTTGATTCGGTAGACGCAGGCACTGGATAGCGCGACCAGGCCGGCGGCGAACAAGGTGCGGGAAAAGGTCTTAATCACGGTGGTATGCGACCGGTAAATGATTGATAATCATTTTCCCATCATACCGGATGGCGGAGCATGTCGCAGCGTCAGAAACCACCATCGATGACCGAAAGCTCAGGGCTGCGCAATGCGGGCCTCAAAGTCACGGTGCCACGCCTGAAGATCCTCGATATCTTGGCGGACAGCTCGGCCAGGCATTTGAGCGCGGAAGACATCTATAAAAAGCTCCTGGTGCTGAACGAGGACATCGGCCTCGCGACCGTCTATCGCGTGCTGACCCAGTTCGAGGCGGCGGGCCTCGTCACGCGGCACCATTTCGAAGGCGGGATGGCGGTTTTCGAACTGAACCAGGGGTCGCATCACGACCACATCGTGTGCATCGACTGCGGCCGCGTCGAAGAGTTCGTCGACAGCAGCATCGAGGAGCGCCAACACGCGGTGGCGAAGCGGCTGGGGTTCGAGATCAGCGATCACTCGCTGATCCTGTACGGACATTGCCGCAAGCTGAATTGTCCCCACCAAAAGCCTCCGCTGCGATAAGCGGGCGCTCAGGCCCCGCGGCGGGAGCCCCGCGATTTGACCGGAGCGCGCGCTCTGTCGAGCATTTCCCGCGCATGCGCCCGCGCCTCGTCGCTCACGTCGATGCCGCCGAGCATGCGCGCGATCTCGTCGACGCGTTGCGCCTCGCGCAAATGCTCGACCGTCGCGCTCGTGGTCTTGCCGTCGCTCTGTTTCGTCACGCGCCATTGGCCGTGAGCCTGGCTCGCGACCTGTGCGAGGTGGGTCACGCACAGCACTTGGCCGCGGTCGCCGAGCGCGCGCAACTGGCGGCCGACGATCTCGGCGGTCGCGCCGCCGACGCCGGCGTCGACTTCATCGAAGACCATGCATTCGGCACGCGTCTTGGCCGCGGCCGCGACCTGGATCGCGAGGCTGATCCGCGACAGTTCGCCGCCCGAGGCGACTTTCGCGAGGCTCTTCGGCGGCTGGCCCGGATTCGCGCTGACCAGGAATTCGACCGTGTCCATGCCGTGCGGGCCGAACTCGCCCGCGGCGCTCGCCACGTCGACCTCGAAGCGGCCGCCCGGCATGCCGAGCGACTGCATCAGGCGCGTGATCTCCTCGCCGAGCGCGGCGGCGGCGGCGCGCCGCACGCTGCTCAGGCGCGTCGCGGCGGCGCGATACTCGCCGCTCAAAGCGTGCGCGCGCTCTTCGAGCGCGGCGATGTCGGTCGCGGAACTCTGCAGCGCAGCGAGTTCGCGCTCGAGCTCGGCGGTGCGCTCGGGAAGCTCGTGCGGGCGCCGGTGGTGCTTGCGCGCGAGGGATTCGAGCGCGGCCGCGCGCCGTTCGATTTCCTCTTGCCGCTGCGGATCCATGTCGAGCGCATCCAAATAGCGTCGCAACGAGTCCGCGGCCTCGCGCACGTTGATCGCCGCCTCGTCGAGCAGCTTTTCGACCGCCTGCAGCGCGGGGTCGGCGCCTCCCGCGCCGCGCAGGCTCGCGCGCGCCTTCCCCAGCAGGTCGTGCGCGCTGCCGCCGTCGAATTCGTAAGCCGCCGCGAGCGCCGCGCCCGCGGCGGCGGCCAAGCGGCCGCGGTCCGCAACGCGCTTGCGCTCGACCAACAGGGCTTCGATGTCGGCGGCGGTCGTGACCTCGGCCTTGAGTTCCGCCAACTGGTGGGCCGCCAGGTCGCGCCGCGCGCCGCGATCATCGGCGACGGCGCGCAAGCGTTCGAGTTCGCCGCGGCAATCGCGCAGCAGCGCATGGACCTGCGCGACGGCGCGCGCGAGATCCCCGGCATCGGCGCGCTCGTCGAGAAGCGCGCGCTGTGCGTCGCGTGCGACCAAATGCTGAAATTCTTGCTGGCCGTGGATTTCGAGCAGGAAATCCATGAATTCGCGCAGCGATTGGAGCGGCACGAGGCGGCCGTTCAAGTAGGCGCGCGAGCGGCCGTCGGCGCCGACGACGCGGCGCGCGAGAACCTCGCCCTCATGATCTATCGCTTGTTCGTCCAGCCAGGCGCGCGCCGCTTGCGGCAGCGCCGCGAATTGAGCGGTCACCTCGGTCCGCTCGGCCCCCGCGCGGACGACGTCGCCCGAGGCGCGGCCGCCGGCGACCAGCGCGAGCGCGTCGACGACGATCGACTTGCCGGCGCCGGTTTCGCCGGTCAGCGCCGTCAGGCCCGCGGCGAAATCGAGCTCCGCGCGGTCGACGATCACGAAGTCCCGTAGTTGCAGATGCGTCAACATGCGCGCTTAATCGCGCTCGCCGTTGTCGAAGCCGCCGCGACCCCAGTGGAGCTTGGAGCGCAGCAGCCGGTAGTAATCGTAGCCCGGCGGATGCAGCAAGGTGATCGCGGCATCCGCGCCCTCGACGCACAGGCTGTCGCCGGGGCGCAAGTCGCCGATTGCCGAGCCGTCGCAGGTCACCTGTGCGCGCGAGTCCGCGCGGTCCGACAGCTGGATGCGGATCTTGCTGCCGGCGCGCACGACGATCGGCCGGTCGCTCAAGGTGTGGGGGCTGATCGGTGCGAGGACCCAGACGTCGAGGTCCGGTTCGACGATCGGGCCGCCGCAGGACAGCGCGTAGGCCGTTGATCCGGTCGCAGTCGCGATCACGATGCCGTCGCCGCCATGCGAGTTCACGAAGCGGCCGTTGATCGAGGTTTCGAAATCCAGCAGATGGCCGGTTTCCAGCTTATTGACGACGATGTCGTTCAGCGCGAGCGCACGCACGGGTTGCGCGCCGTAGGGTTCGAGCCGCGCCGCGAGCAGCGAGCGGCGGTCCTCCGAATGGCGGCCGTCGAGGACCGAATCGACGTCTTCCAGCATCGACTTCGGGCCGATGTCGGTCAGGAATCCGAGGCGGCCGCGATTGATGCCGAGCAAGGGCACGGAATGGCCCGCGACCAGGCTCGCCGCGTACAGCAGCGTGCCGTCGCCGCCGATCGCGATGATGAGGTCGGCGCGGGCCTGGAACGCGCCTTCCGGGCAGCGCGCGACGCTGCCGTCCGGGAAGCCGAGCGGCATCGCGGTATCGACGAGCATGCTGACCCCGCGCCGCTGCAGATGGGCGGCGAGGTTCAACATGCAGTCGGCGACGCGCGCATCCTTGGCGTTGCCGACCAGCGCGATGGACTTGAACGGATGGGGCATGGGCGGGATTCCTTGTAGCACGCCGGCGCGGCGCCGGTCACGCACCGAATCGGCGCATTATGGTCCTTAACGGCGGGCTTGACTTGACGTCGATGCGCTAGTTACGTTCCAACGGAGACTTATGAATCGCACAATGACAGAAGGCGGCGACGACGCGTTGACCGAGCGGGCGCAGCTCCTGCTCAAGGCGCTGATCGAAAATTATATTCGCGAAGGCCAGCCGGTCGGTTCGCGGACCCTGTCGCGCGACTCGGGGCTGAGTCTGTCGTCGGCGACGATTCGCAACGTGATGGCCGACCTCGAGGCGCTGGGGTTCGTCTCCTCTCCGCATACCTCGGCCGGGCGCGTGCCCACCCAAAAGGGCTACCGGTTCTTCGTCGACACGCTGTTGAAGCTCAAGCCGCCGGAACAGGACGAGGTCGAGGCGATCGAGCGGCGCCTGGTCAGCGACGCGGCCGCCGGGCGTTCGCTCGCGCAGACGGTCTCGCAGGCCCTGTCGAGCGTCACCCACATGGCCGGGCTCGTGACGCTGCCGAACCCGAATTACGTCGCATTGTCGCAAATCGAGTTCCTCGGTCTGTCGGAGAACCGGGCGCTCGCGATCATGGTCATGAACAATCGCGAGGTGCAGAACCGGATCGTGCAGCTCGAGCGCCATTATTCCCCCGCCGAGCTGCGCCGCGCCGCGAATTACCTGAACGAAGCGTTTGCGGGGCGGACCTTGCCGGAGGTGCGCGCCTCGCTGGTCGCGCAGCTCAAGGACACCCAGCAGAACATGAATCGCCTGATGCAGGATGCGATTCATGTGGCGCAAAAGGTATTCGACGGCGATGAGCCGTCGAGCGTCGAGTACGTGATCGCGGGCGAGACCAATCTGCTGGGCTTTGCCGAATTGTCGAATGTCGATCGGCTGCGCAGGCTGTTCGAGGCGTTCACCGAGAAGCACGATATCCTGCGCCTCCTCGACAATTGTCTGCATGCCGAAGGAATCCATATCTTCATCGGCCAGGAATCCGGCTACCAGATGCTCGACGACGTCAGCGTCGTCACCGCGCCCTACATGGCCGACAACCGGGTCATCGGCGTCATCGGCATCATCGGACCTACCCGCATGGCCTACGAGCGGGTGATCCCGATCGTCGATGTGACCGCAAAACTGCTCGGCTTGGCCTTGAACGCGCGCAAATAGTCCCCAGAAGGGGAGCCGGGCCCGGCGATTGCGGGGCCCGTTCGTCATTTTCAGGAATTTTGCATAGTGAACGAAACCAATAACGTGGATTCGCCGGCTGCGGGCGCGGCCGATGCGGCGGCGCCGGTGGATCCGGCGCTTGCGGCCGCCTTGGCCAAGGCGCAGGAGAATTGGAGCAGCTACTTGCGCGCGGTCGCCGAACTCGACAATTACCGCAAGCGCGTGGAGCGGGAACTCGACAACGCGCGCAAGTTCGCGATCGAGCGTTTCGCCCAGGACCTCGTTACCGTCGGCGACGCGCTCGAGGCCGGAATCGGCGCGGCTTCGGCCGGCGCGGGTGGAGCCCATCTGGAGGGCGCACAGGCGACGCTGCGCCAGTTGCACCGCGCGTTCGAGAAGGCGGGAATCAAGATCATCGACCCGGTATCCCAGCCGTTCGACCCGGCGTGGCACGAAGCCATGGCCGTACAAGCGGACCGCACGGTGGCGCCGAACACCGTTCTGTCGGTCGCACAGAAGGGCTATTCATTGAACGGCCGATTGCTGCGCCCGGCGCGCGTCGTCGTCAGCGGCGCCCCGGATGGCGGCGCCGATTGAAAAGCGGCGATTCGCACCCAGGTAGCACGTCATGGTATTCGATTCTTTAGAGGGTTTTACATATGGCTAAAATGATAGGCATCGATTTGGGTACGACCAATTCTTGCGTCGCGATCATGGAAGGCGGCAAGCCGAAGGTGATCGAGAACAGCGAGGGGGATCGCACGACCCCGTCGATCGTTGCCTTCACGAAGGACAACGAGGTGCTCGTGGGCCAGTCGGCCAAGCGCCAGGCCGTCACCAACCCGCAGAGCACGGTCGCCGCGGTCAAGCGCCTGATCGGCCGCAAGTTCACCGACGACGTCGTCAAGAAGGACATGAGCATGGTGTCCTACAAGATCGTCAAGGCCGACAACGGCGATGCATGGGTCGAGGCGCAGGGCAAGAAGATGGCGCCGCCGGAAGTCTCGGCGCGCGTGCTCATGAAGATGAAGAAGACCGCCGAGGACTACCTGGGCGAGGCCGTCACCGAGGCGGTCATCACGGTGCCCGCGTACTTCAACGATTCCCAGCGCCAGGCGACCAAGGACGCCGGCCGCATCGCCGGGCTCAACGTCAAGCGCATCATCAATGAGCCGACGGCCGCGGCGCTTGCCTACGGCCTCGACAAGACCGGCGGCGACCGCAAGATCGCGGTTTACGACTTGGGCGGCGGCACGTTCGACATTTCGGTCATCGAAATCGCCGAAGTCGACGGCGAGCGCCAATTCGAGGTCCTCTCGACGAACGGCGACACGTTCCTGGGCGGCGAGGATTTCGACCTGCGCGTGGTCAACTACCTCGCCGATGAATTCAAGAAGGAGAGCGGCATCGACGTGCGCCGCGATCCGCTTGCGATGCAGCGCCTCAAAGAGGCCGCCGAGAAGGCGAAGATCGAACTGTCTTCGAGCCAGCAGACCGAGATCAATCTGCCGTACATAACGGCCGATCAGGCGGGTCCGAAGCACATGAACATGAAACTCACTCGCGCCAAGCTCGAGTCCTTGGTCGAGGATCTGGTCCAGAAGACGATCGAGCCTTGCCGTATCGCGCTCAAGGATGCGGGCTTGTCGATGCAAGACGTCGGCGAGGTCATCCTCGTCGGCGGTCAGACGCGCATGCCGCTCGTGCAGAAGGCGGTCAAGGACCTGTTCGGCAAGGAACCGCGCAAGGACGTGAACCCCGATGAGGCGGTTGCGGTCGGCGCGGCGATCCAGGGAGGCGTGTTGGCCGGCGACGTCAAGGACGTCCTGCTGCTCGACGTGACGCCGCTGTCTCTCGGAATCGAGACCTTGGGCGGCGTGATGACCAAGGTCATCGAGAAGAACACGACGATTCCGACGAAGGCCGCGCAGACGTTCTCGACCGCAGACGACAACCAGACCGGCGTGACGATCCACGTGTTGCAAGGCGAACGCGAGCGCTCCGTTGACAACAAGTCCCTGGGCCGCTTCGATTTGACCGATATTCCGCCCGCGCCGCGCGGCCTTCCGCAGATCGAAGTCGCTTTCGACATCGACGCGAACGGCATATTGAACGTCTCGGCGAAGGACGTGAAGACCGGCAAGGAACAGCGCATCGTGATCAAGGCCTCGAGCGGCCTGTCCGAATCCGAGATCAAGCGCATGGTGACCGATGCCGAGGCGCACGCGGAGGAAGACCGGAAGTTCCGCGAGCTGGTCGGTGCGCGCAACAAGGCCGACGCGACCGTGCATAGCGTCGAGAAGGCGCTGAAGGACGCAGGCGACAAGGTCTCCGAGGACGACAAGCGCGCCGCGACCGATGCGATCGCCGCGGTGAAGACCGCGATGGCGGGCGACGACCGCGAGGACATCGAGAGCAAGACGCAAGCCCTGGAACAGGCCTCGGCGGCGGTGCTGCAGAAGACCTACGAACAGGCGTCCGCGGCGCCGGGCGGTTCGCCGGCGGGCGGTTCGGACGCGAACAAGGACGATGTGCTGGATGCGGAATTCGAGGAAGTGAAGGAAAGCGACCGCAAGAAGGCGTGAGCGTCCGCAAGCTTAAGGACGTATCGATGTTAAGGGCGTGAACCGCCGGCACAGGGGTGCCGGCGGTTCCTTTGTCGTAGGGTTGTGATGGCGAAACAGGATTATTACCAGCTGCTCGACCTGCCGCGCAATGCGACCGAGGCCGACATCAAGAAGGCGTACCGGCGCCTCGCGATGAAATTCCATCCGGACCGCAATCCGGACGACCCGGACGCCGAGCATCGCTTCAAGGAGGCCAAGGAGGCCTACGAGGTTCTCGCCGATCCGCAAAAGCGAGCGGCTTACGATCAGTTCGGCCATGCCGGGCTGCAACCGGGGCGCGCCGGCGGCTTCAGCGCCGGGGACGCGTTCGGCGACATCTTCGGCGAGATGTTCGGCGATATTTTCTCCGGCGGACAGCGCGGCCGGTCGCAATCGTTCCGCGGCGCCGATCTGCGCTTCGAATTGGAACTCGACCTCGAACAGGCCGTGTTCGGAACCGAGAAGACGATCCGCATTCCCTCGCTCTCGGAGTGCGAAACCTGCGGCGGATCGGGCGCCGCGAAAGGCTCTTCGCCGAAGACCTGCGAAACCTGCGGCGGACACGGCCAGGTGCGTGTGCAGCAGTCAATATTCACGATTCAACAGCCGTGTCCGCGCTGCAAAGGGCGCGGCAAGATCATCAGCAACCCCTGCGACACCTGTTTGGGCCAGGGGCGCGTGCGCAAGGAAAAATCGCTGGCCGTCACCGTGCCCGCGGGCGTCGATAGCGGCGATCGCATTCGTTTGACGGGCGAGGGCGAAGCGGGACGCAACGGCGGGCCGGCCGGCGATCTGTACGTGGAAGTCCGCGTCCGCGAACACGCGATCTTCGAGCGCGAGGGCGCAAACCTTTCGTGCGAGGTGCCGATCAGCTTCACGGCGGCGGCGCTCGGCGGCACGGTCGAGGTGCCGACGCTCGATGGCGAGGTGGTGCTGAAGATTCCGGCGGAAACCCAGTCCGGACGGGTATTCCGCGTCCGCAACAAGGGCGTCGTCCCAGTGCGCGGCGGTTCGGCCGGCGATTTGTTCTGCCGCGTGGTCATCGAGACGCCGGTGAACCTGCAAGCCGGGCAAAAGGACCTGTTGCGTCAGTTCGATTCGTCGCTGCAGCAGGGCGGCCACAAGCCGCGCGAAAAGACGTTCCTCGACGGCGTCAAGAAATTCTTCACCGGCGCGTTGGATTAGAGATCTCGCGGCGCATGCACCCGTTGGTCATCTTTGGCATCACCGGGCGCATGGGGCAGTCGCTGCTGCGGGCGCTGCCCGGCGCGCCGGGCTTGACGCTCAACGCCGCCGTTGCGTCGGCCACAAGCCCCTGGCTTGGCAAGGATGCAGCGCAGAGCGGGATGGCGGCCACCGGCGTGCTGATCGGCGCCGACGTCGATGCCGCGCTGCGGGGCGCGGCCGTCGCCGTTGATTTCAGCCTGCCGCAGTCGGTCGCCGCGCATGCGACGGCGTGCGCAGCGGCGCAGGTTCCGCTTTTGGTCGGCGCGACCGGTTTGGATCGCGCGACGCAGGAGACGCTGCGAGCCGCCGCCGGCCGTATACCGGTGCTGACCGCTGCGAACACGAGTGTCGGCGTCAACGTGATGGAGCGCCTCGTTGCGATCGCCGCGCGCAGCCTCGGTGGGGCGTACGACGTGGATATCGTCGAGGCGCATCACCGCATGAAGCGCGACGCGCCTTCCGGCACGGCGATCGTGCTCGGCGAAGCGGTCGCGGGCGCGCGCGGGGAGACGCTCGCGGACCTTGCGGTGTTCGATCGCCATGGAGATGCCGGACCCCGGCGCGACCAGAGCATCGGCTTTTCCAGCGTGCGTGCGGGCGACATCGTCGGCGAGCATACGGTCATCTTTGCGGCCGACGGCGAGCGGCTGGAAATCACGCACCGCGCCGGCGATCGGATGATCTTCGCGCGCGGGGCGCTGCGGGCGGCAGAGTGGCTCGTCGCCCGCCCGCCCGGGCTCTACGGCATGAAGGATGTGCTCGGTCTTTGACGTTCGAGCCATAGACACGCAGGCCGCTCATCGCTATCATTCGCGCCCGGAATCTACTGCTGAATCAACTACCAAGCGGGAGGCCGTTCTAACACGAACGCCTCCCGCTTTGCGCATCTACGGAACGCGCAAAGCGAGGAACCGGCGTGACAACACCTGCTGTGCTAGCTCTCGAAGATGGCACCGTGTTTCGTGGCGTTTCGGTAGGGGCGCGTGGAAACACGACGGGCGAGGTGGTTTTCAATACCGCGATGACCGGGTACCAGGAAATCCTGACCGATCCGTCGTATTGCCGCCAGATCGTCACCCTGACCTATCCGCATATCGGCAATACCGGCACGACGCCCGAGGACTTGGAGTCCGCCGCGATTTATGCGTCGGGTCTCGTGATCCGTGATTTACCCCTGCTGCATTCCAATTGGCGTTCGACCGAGTCGCTGGGCGAGTTCCTGGTGCGCTCCAAAGTCGTCGCGATCGCCGAGATTGATACGCGCAAGCTCACGCGCCTGTTGCGCGAAAAGGGCGCGCAAGCCGGCTGCATCATGACCGGAGAGAACATCGAGGAAGCCGACGCGGTGCGCGCGGCGAAGAAGTTTCCCGGTTTGAAGGGCATGGATCTCGCCAAGGTGGTGACGACGAAGCGCACCTACCAATGGAACGATGGCGCGCTGTGGAAGCCCGTGCAACGCGCCGCCCGGCCGCAAACCCGTCTGCACGTCGTGGCCTACGATTACGGCATCAAGCGGAATATTCTGCGCGTGCTCGCGGATCACGGTTGCCGCATGACGGTTGTTCCTGCAAAAATACCGGCAGATCAAGTGCTTGCGATGAATCCTGACGGTATTTTCTTATCCAACGGGCCCGGCGACCCGGAGCCTTGCGATTACGCGATCGCGGCGATCGCGCGCTGTATGGAGACCGACATACCGATTTTCGGAATCTGCCTCGGCCATCAACTGGTCGCGCTCGCGAGCGGCGCAAAGACGGTGAAAATGAAATTCGGCCACCATGGCGCGAATCATCCGGTCCTCGAGCTTGCTTCTGGAAGAGTCTTTATTTCGTCGCAAAATCACGGATTTGCAGTCGATGAATCGACTTTACCGGAGGTCTTGAAGCCGACGCATCGCTCCTTGTTCGACGGCACGCTGCAGGGCCTCGCGCGCACCGACCGCCCCGTGTTCAGTTTCCAGGGGCATCCGGAAGCGAGTCCCGGTCCGCATGATTTGCGCCTGCTCTTTGAGCATTTTATCTATTTAATGGTCAATCGCTTACAGACGAATTCTAGAGCCAAGTCGATGACCAAACAGAAATCTGCAGAGAGCTGACGCGTGCCGAAGCGAACCGACATAGACAGTATCTTGATCATCGGCGCGGGACCGATCGTGATCGGCCAAGCCTGCGAGTTCGACTACTCCGGAGCTCAAGCATGTAAGGCTCTGAAAGAAGAGGGTTATCGAGTTATTCTGGTGAACTCGAACCCGGCCACGATCATGACCGATCCGCAGATGGCGGATTCGATTTACATCGAGCCGATCAACTGGCGCACGATCGCGCGCATCATCGAGAAGGAGCGTCCGGCGGCGCTCCTGCCGACGATGGGCGGCCAAACGGCGCTCAACACCGCGCTCGATCTGGCGCGCGAGGGCGTGCTCGAGAAATTCAACGTGGAAATGATCGGCGCCTCGAAGCGCTCGATCGACATGGCGGAGGATCGTGAATTGTTCCGGCGCGCGATGGGCGAGATCGGCCTCGCGACCGCGCGCGCGCGCATCGCCCACAGCATGGAAGAAGCGCTCGCGGTCCAGGCGGAGATCGGCTTTCCGACGGTGATCCGCCCGTCGTTCACCCTGGGCGGCAGCGGCGGCGGCATCGCCTACAACCGCGAGGAATTCGAAGGCATCGTCGCCCGGGGCCTCGATGCCTCGCCGACCAACGAAGTGCTGCTGGAGGAGTCGGTCGTCGGCTGGAAGGAATATGAACTCGAAGTGGTGCGCGACCGCAACGACAATTGCATCATCATCTGCTCGATCGAGAACATCGATCCGATGGGCGTGCACACCGGCGACTCGATCACCGTCGCGCCCGCGCAGACGCTGACGGACAAGGAGGCCCAGCGGCTGCGCGACGCGTCGATCGCGGTGCTGCGCAAGATCGGCGTGGACACCGGCGGCTCGAACGTGCAGTTCGCCGTCAATCCGGACGATGGCCGGATCCTCGTCATCGAAATGAACCCGCGCGTGTCGCGCTCGTCGGCCTTGGCTTCCAAGGCGACCGGATTTCCGATCGCGAAGATCGCGGCGAAACTCGCGGTCGGCTATACGCTCGACGAACTGCGGAACGACATCACCGGCGGAGCGACCCCGGCGTCGTTCGAGCCGGCGATCGACTACGTCGTCACGAAGATTCCGCGCTTCACGTTCGAGAAATTCCCGGGCGCGAACACGCGCTTGACGACGCAGATGAAATCCGTCGGCGAAGCCATGGCGATCGGGCGGACATTCCAGGAATCGATGCAGAAGGCGCTGCGCAGCCTCGAAACGGGATTGGACGGGTTCGACGAGCAAATGACGCTGCCGCTGACCGAGGAAGCAGAGAACCAGCTGTCCCATGAACTGCGTTGGCCGGGCCCGAACCGGATCCTGTACGTCGGCGACGCGTTCCGCGCGGGCTGGACGCGCGCGCGCGTATTCGAGGCGACGCGCATCGACCCGTGGTACCTCGCGCAGATCGAAGACCTCGTGCGCGAGGAGGCAAAGACGCGCAGCGAAGGCTTCGACTCGCTCGAGTTTTCACGTCTAAGAGCATTGAAGCGCAAAGGGTTTTCTGACGCCAGAATCGCAAAGTTGGTCGGCCGCGATGCCGCCGCGATACGCAGCCGCCGGCGCAAGCTCGGGATCCGCCCGGTCTACAAGCGCGTCGACACCTGCGCGGCCGAGTTCGCGACGTCGACCGCCTATTTGTATTCGACTTATGAGGAAGAGTGCGAGGCCGCGCCGACTTCGCGGCGCAAGATCATGATTCTCGGCGGCGGCCCCAACCGCATCGGCCAGGGGATCGAGTTCGACTATTGCTGCGTGCACGCCGCGATGGCGCTGCGCGAGGACGGGTTCGAGACGATCATGGTCAACTGCAATCCCGAGACGGTCTCGACGGACTACGACACCTCCGATCGGCTGTATTTCGAACCGCTGACGTTCGAAGACGTTATGGAGGTCATCGATACCGAGAAGCCCGAGGGCGTGATAGTGCAGTTCGGCGGGCAGACGCCCCTGAAGCTGTCGCGCGCGATCGCGGCCGCGGGCGGTCCGATCATCGGCACGACCCCCGACAGCATCGACATCGCCGAGGACCGCGAGCGGTTCCAGAAGCTCGTGACTCAGCTCAAGCTCAAACAACCCGCGAACGCGAGCGCACGCACCGAAGATCAGGCCGTACAGATGGCGCGTGAGGTCGGCTTCCCGTTGGTCGTGCGGCCGAGCTACGTGCTCGGCGGCCGGGCGATGGAGATCGTCTTCAACGAGGATGATCTGCGCCAGTACATGACCGACGCGGTCAAGGTCTCCAACGAGAGCCCCGTTCTGCTCGATCGGTTCCTGGATCTCGCGGTCGAGGTCGACGTCGACGCCGTCAGCGACGGCGAGGATGTGCTGATCGGAGGCATCATGGAGCACATCGAGCAGGCCGGCGTGCATTCCGGGGATTCGAGCTGCTCGTTGCCGCCGTACGCGCTGACCGCTGAGGTTCAGGACGAGCTGCGCGCGCAAACGCGCAAGCTTGCGAAGGCGCTCAACGTGGTCGGCCTCATGAATGTTCAGTTCGCGATCCAAGGCGGCGTCGTCTACCTTCTCGAGGTCAATCCGCGCGCATCGCGCACGGTGCCGTTCGTGTCGAAGGCGACCGGCGTGCCGCTCGCGAAAGTCGCGGCGCGCGCCATGACCGGCAAGACGCTCGCCGCGCAGGGACATACGCGCGAGATCATCCCGGGGTACTACTCGGTCAAGGAGGCGGTTTTCCCGTTCATCAAATTTCCCGAGGCCGATCCGATTCTCGGCCCCGAAATGAAGTCCACGGGCGAAGTCATGGGCACGGGTCATTCGTTCGGCGAGGCGTACGCGAAGGCGCAGGCCGCCTCGGGCGTGGTCCTGCCGACCAGGGGCCTGTGCTTCGTCAGCGTCCGCGAGCGCGACAAGCCCGCCGCGGTGCAGCTCGTGCGCATGCTGATCGAGCGCGGCTTCGAGATTGCGGCGACGAGCGGAACCGCGCAAGCGCTGGAGGACTCTGGCATCATTTGTCGGCGCGTGAACAAAGTGCGCGACGGCCGCCCGCACATCGTGGACATGATAAAGAACGACGAGGTATCGTTGATCGTGAACACGACGGAGGGCAAACAGGCGGTGCGCGAGTCGCGTTCGATCAGGCGCGAGGCGGTTGCGCGGCGGGTCACGTATTACACCACCGTGGCGGCGGCGCGGGCGACTTGCGACGCGCTCGATCACCTCGGCGACATCGAAGTCAATCGTCTGCAGGATTTGCACAAGGAATTGCCGACGTGAAGCGAACCCCGATGACTCTGCGCGGCGCCGAGCGGCTGCGCGAAGAATTGAAGAAGTTGAAGAGCGAAGCGCGGCCGAACGTCATCAAGGCGATCGCCGAAGCGCGCGCACATGGCGACTTGAGCGAGAATGCGGAGTATCACGCGGCGCGCGAACAGCAGAGCTTCATCGAGGGCCGCATCAACGACATCGAGAACCGGCTGTCGAACGCCGAAGTCATCGACGTCACGAAACTCAGCGCGAGCGGCCGCGTCGTGTTCGGCTCGACGGTCGAGCTCGAGGACCGGAGCGGCGGCGCGGCGGTGCGCTATCAGCTGGTCGGCGACGACGAGGCCGACATCAAGCAAGGGCTGCTGTCGGTTTCCTCGCCGATCGCGCGCGCGTTGATCGGCAAGTTCGAGGGCGACGTCGTCGACGTCACGACGCCGGGCGGTACGCGCAGCTACGAGATCATGTCGGTGCGGTACGTGTGAACCGCGTCCGCAGCCTATTTCGCGTTCTCCTGGTGTTCACCGCGGGCAGCATGTGGTCGCTGGCCGCCTGGGTGGCGCCGACGCTGTTCTTCGCGCAGCCGAATCGTGAACTCGCGGGCGTGCTCGCGGGCCGCCTGTTCCACATTGAATCGATCTTGTGCGCGTGCGTCGCGCTGGCGGCGCTCGTGCTTCCCGGTAGAGGCCGATTCATCTGGCTGTACCTTGCCGGCGCGCTGCTCGCGGTCGATCAATGGCTGCTGCGGCGGCCGATGGCAGCGGCGCATGCGCACGGCGCCGCTTACGGCTTGACGTTCGGCGCATGGCACGGCCTGTCCGCGGTGCTGTATGCGATCGCCTGCGCCGCGATGCTGCTACTTGTCTGGAATGACGATCTTCGGTAGCTCGGCGCGGCGGCGGTAGAAGACCCCGACGTTGCCGATGCGCTGCACCAATTCGCTCGACGTGCGGCCGGCGAGACCGGCGAGCGCCTCGTCGCGCCGCTCGCGGTCGCCGATGCGCACGCTGACCTTGACGAGTTCATGCGTCGCGAGCGCGCGCTCGAGTTCCGCGGCGACGGCGTCGGTGAGGCCCGCGTTGCCGATCATCACGATGGGGCTCTGCGGGTGCGCGAGGCGCCGCAAATATTTCTTCTGTCGCTCTGAAAGTGCCATGCGCGCAGTATAAGGCGTGCCTTGGGGTAACCGATGCCAAAACGCACCAAAAGCAGTGCTCGATGGCTTGCCGAGCACGCGAGCGACGAATACGTCAAACGCGCGCAACGCGAGGGCTGGCGTTCGCGCGCGGTTTTCAAGCTCGAGGAGATTCAGGCGCGCGAGCGCCTGTTGCGCCCCGGCATCCGCTGCGTGGATCTCGGCGCGGCGCCCGGCGGTTGGAGCCAATACGCGGCGCGTATCCTCGGGGACGCGGGCCGAATCGTCGCGACCGATATTTTGCCGATGGATGCGATACCGGGCGTCGAGTTCGTCCTGGGGGATTTCCGGGAAGAAAAGATCCTCGCGCAGGTCTGTGCGCGCCTCGGCGCCCCGAAAGTGGACCTTGTTTTGTCGGATATGGCCCCAAACATGGCCGGCATAGATGCCGTGGATCAGCCGCGAGCGATGTATTTGGCGGAACTGGCGCTGGAATTCGCGCAGCGCGTCCTCGCGCCGGGCGGAGACTTGCTGGTGAAATTGTTCCAGGGCGAGGGCTTCGACGAGATCATCAGGCATGCGCGCGGCCGTTTTGGGCGTGTAGTCACGAAAAAGCCGAAGGCCTCGCGCCAGCGAAGTCCGGAGATCTATCTGTTGGCGCGTCAGTTTGGGATGGTGTAACGTCGTGGAACGCCCGATAGACTTTTTTGTCTTACGGTGATGTGCGACCTGTAGGTGAAACTTGAACGATCTGACGAAACAAATTCTGTTATGGGTCGCGCTCGCCGTGATCTTATTGGCGATTTTCAGCCAGTTCGGCGTGCGTTCCGGGCAGCCGACGGTCATCGATTATTCACAATTCCTGACCGAGGTGAAGAGCAATAACGTTGATTCGGTGACCCTCAAGGGCGACACCATCGAGGGCAAGCGCCGTTCGGGCGATGCGTTCGTGACCTACAACCCCGAAACCAACAATAGCGCGTTGATCGGCTTGCTGGTGTCCCAGGGCGTCAAGTTCCGCGGCGAGCCGCCCAAGCAACAGTCGGTGATTCTACAGTTGTTGATATCCGCGTTTCCGATCTTGCTGCTGATCGGCTTTTGGGCCTACTTCATGCGCCAGATGCAGGGCTCGTCCGGCGGGCGCGGTGCGATGTCCTTCGGCAAGAGCCGCGCGCGCTTGTTGGGCGAGGACCAGGTCAGTGTGACCTTCGCCGACGTCGCCGGCGTCGAGGAGGCCAAGCAAGAGGTCGTGGAAATCGTCGATTTCCTCAAAGATCCCGGCAAGTTCCAGAAACTTGGCGGCAAGATTCCGAAGGGCGTTCTGATGGTCGGGTCGCCCGGGACCGGCAAGACGCTGCTCGCGCGCGCGATCGCGGGTGAAGCGAAGGTGCCGTTCTTCACGATTTCCGGCTCCGACTTCGTCGAAATGTTCGTCGGCGTGGGCGCATCCCGGGTCCGCGACATGTTCGAACAAGCGAAAAAGCATGCGCCCTGCATCATTTTCATCGATGAAATCGATGCGGTCGGGCGGCACCGCGGCGCCGGCTTGGGCGGCGGGCACGACGAGCGCGAACAGACCTTGAACCAATTGCTCGTCGAGATGGATGGCTTCGAGGGCAATGAAGGCATCATCGTGATCGCGGCGACGAACCGGCCGGATGTGCTGGACCCGGCGCTGTTGCGCCCGGGCCGTTTCGACCGGCAGGTCGTCGTACCGCTGCCCGACGTGCGCGGCCGTGAACAGATACTGAAAGTCCACATGCGCAAGGTGCCGCTCGGCGACAACGTGAAGCCGTCGGTGATCGCGCGCGGCACGCCGGGCTTCTCCGGCGCGGATCTCGCGAACCTCGTCAACGAGGCCGCCCTGTTCGCGGCGCGCGGCAACAAGCGCTCCGTGATGATGGAGGAATTCGAGCGCGCCAAGGACAAGATCATGATGGGCGCCGAGCGCCGCTCGATGGTCATGAGCGAGGCCGAGAAGCGCAATACGGCATTTCACGAGGCCGGCCACGCGATCGTGGGCTTGAGCGTTCCCGAGCATGATCCGGTCTACAAAGTGACGATCATTCCGCGCGGCCGCGCGCTCGGCGTGACGATGTTCCTCCCGGAAGCCGACCGCTACAGCACGAGCAAGCGCCAGCTCGAGAGCCGCATTGCGACCTTGTTCGGCGGACGCGTCGCAGAAGAACTCGTGTTCGGACCGGATGCGGTCACGACCGGCGCGTCGAACGACATCGAGCGCGCAACCGAGCTTGCGCGCAACATGGTCACGCGCTGGGGGCTTTCGGACCGGCTCGGGCCGCAGACCTACAGCGAGGAGTCGGGCGAAGTTTTCCTGGGCCGCAGCGTCACGCAGCACAAACAAGTCTCCGACGTCACCGCGCATGTGATTGACGAGGAAGTACGGCGCGTGATCGACAACAATTACCAGCGTGCATACAAGATCCTGCAGACCAATATGGACAAGCTGCAGGCGATGTCCGACGCCTTGATGAAGTACGAGACGATCGACGAAGAGCAGATCAAGGACATCATGGCGGGGCGGATACCCCGTCCACCGCGCGATTGGGACGACACGCCGACGCCGACGCCGCGAGATCCTTCGGCCGAGACGCCGAGCGCGCCGCTCGTCAATCCCGCCGGCCAGCACTGACGCGCGCGCCGCTGCAGGACTCTGAACGTGGGCAGGCGGCGCTCGGCATGATCTGGCGTTGCCGAGATCGAAATATTGATCTGACCCGTCCGATCGTCATGGGCATCCTGAACGTGACGCCGGACTCCTTTTCCGACGGCGCCCGCTACGCGAGCGTCGGTGCGGCTCTCGACCGGGCCGCCGAGCTCGTCGGCGAAGGCGCCGCGGTCATCGACGTAGGCGGGGAGTCGACGCGCCCCGGCGCTGCGGCGGTCGACGCCGCGATCGAAACCGATCGCGTCGTGCCGGTGATCGAACGCATCACGGCCCGACTGGATGTCGCCGTGTCGATCGACACGCGCAAGCCCGAGGTCATGGCCGCCGCGCTCGGCGCGGGCGCCGCGATCATCAACGACGTGCATGCGCTGCGGGCGCCCGGCGCGAGGCGCCTGGCCGCCGCCGCCGGAGTGGGCGTCTGCCTGATGCACATGCAGGGCGAACCGCGCACGATGCAGGACGATCCGCGCTACGATGATGTCGTCGCGGCGGTTGCGCGGTTCCTCGACGATGAGCGGCGGCTGTGCCTCGCCGCCGGCATCGAACGCGAAGCGATCGTACTCGACCCCGGGATCGGATTCGGCAAGCGGCTCGCGCATAACTTGACGCTCCTGCGCGAACTCCCGAGGCTTGCCGAGCTCGGCAGCCCGCTGCTGATCGGCGTTTCGCGCAAGAAGATGATCGGCCGCGTACTCGGCCGGGACGTCGGCGAGCGGCTCTACGGCGGACTCGGATTGGCGGCGCTCGCCGTCGGACGCGGCGCGAATATCATCCGCACGCACGATGTGGGTGCGACGCGCGACGCGATTTTGATGGCGAGCGCGGTGATGCAAGGAGCGGAAGAATGACACATCGATATTTCGGCACCGACGGCGTGCGCGGCCGCGTCGGCAAAAGCCCGATGACGGTCGATTTCGCGCTGCGCCTCGCGAGCGCGGCCGCGCGCGTGCTCTCGCCCGCGGGCGGCCGCGTCCTCATCGGCAAGGACACGCGCCTTTCCGGCTACATGTTCGAATCGGCCTTGGAGGCGGGATTCGTTGCGGCCGGAGTCGACGTCATGTTGATCGGGCCATTGCCGACGCCCGGCATCGCCTACATGACCCAGCGCCTGGATGCAAGCTTCGGCGTCGTGATCAGCGCATCGCACAATTCTTACGAAGACAACGGCATCAAATTCTTCGACTCCACGGGCAGCAAGCTCTCCGACGAGGTGGAGCGGCGCATCGAACAGTTCATCGATGAGCCGGTCGTCACGCGGCAGTCGCAAAGCCTTGGGCGGGCGACGCGCATCGATAGGAGCCGCACGCAATACCAGGAGTTTTGCGCGTCGACGATACCGCAGGGCATGGATTTGCGCGGCTTCAAACTCGTCGTCGATTGCGCGAACGGTGCGGGCTACAAAGTCGCGCCGCGCGTGCTCGCGGACTTGGGCGCGGAAATCGTGCCGATAGGCTGTTCGCCGAACGGCCGCAACATCAATGACTCCTGCGGTTCGACCGCGCCGGAATTGCTGCAGTTGACCGTGCCCGGCGTGCGCGCGCACGTCGGCCTCGCGCTCGACGGCGACGGCGATCGAGTCGTCATGATCGACGGGTTGGGACGCATCGTCGACGGCGATCAACTGTTGTTCATCCTCGCGAACGCGCGGCAGGCGGATGGAACGCTGAAGGGCCCGGTCGTCGGCACGGTCATGAGCAATCTCGGTCTGGAGCAGAGCCTGGCCTCCCGCGGGATCGCCTTCCAGCGCGCGCAGGTCGGCGACCGCCACGTGCTCGCGATGCTGAACGCGACCGGCGGGAATTTGGGCGGGGAGACCTCGGGCCACATTCTTTGCCTCGACAAGACCACGACCGGTGACGGCCTGATCAGCGCGCTGCAGGTGCTTGCGGTGATGAAGCGCACCGGAGCGAGTCTCGCCGAACTCGCCGCGCCGATGCCGAAATATCCACAAGTGCTGCTGAACGTGAGCGTCGAGCGGGGTTTCGATCCATCGTGCGAGCCGCAAGTGCAGGAAGCGATCGGACGGGTCGAACAGCGATTCGGCGGCCGCGGCCGCATCGTTTTGCGCGCGTCCGGCACCGAACCCGTCATTCGCGTCATGGTCGAGGGGCACGACGCCACGCTCGTCAAGAACGGTGCGCGGGAGATCGCGGCCGTCGTCGAGGCGGCCGCCAAGGAGCGCTAGCGAGCCGATCCCCCATTTTAGACGCGGCTTGCAGTTCGAGCCTCCCGAGGCTAATCTTCGCCGCCTTTCCCGCACAGCACACGCCCGAGGTAAAGCCTATGCGCCGTCCGATGGTCGCGGGTAACTGGAAAATGCACGGCTCCGAGGCCGCGAATACAGCTCTGCTCACCGAGCTCGACCTGCGTTTGCGGGTGGAATGGCCGATCGATGTCGCGGTTTTCCCGCCGTTCGTATATTTGGCGGACATTGCGCGGCGGCTGCGCGACAGCACGATCGAAGTCGGCGCCCAGAACGTTTGCGCCGAAGCGGGCGGTGCGTTTACCGGCGAAGTCGCCGCCGCCATGTTGAAGGACGTGGGTTGCGCCTTGGTGATCGTCGGGCATTCCGAGCGCCGGCGGTGGTATCACGAGGACGATGCGCTCGTCGCGCGCAAGTTCGCCGCGGCCTTGGGCGCCGGACTCACGCCGGTTCTGTGCATAGGCGAGACGCTCGAGGAGCGCGAAGCCGACAAGACCGAGGCGGTGGTGGCGCGTCAGCTCGACGCGGTTCTCGCGACGAACGGCACCGCGCCGTTCGCGCACGCGATCGTCGCTTATGAGCCCGTCTGGGCGATCGGCACCGGCCGAAACGCCTCCCCGGCGCAGGCCCAGGCGGTTCACGCGTTCGTCCGGCGCCGCATCGCCGAACAAAATGCTAATATTGCCGGCCAAACGAGAATTCTCTACGGCGGCAGCGTCAAGGCGGCGAACGCCGCGGAGTTGTTCGCGATGCCGGATATCGACGGCGGGTTGGTGGGCGGCGCCTCGCTGGGCGCCGAGGAATTCAACGAGATTTGCGCGGCTGCGGCCGTTCGCCATTGAGAGTCTGACTATGTTGCGTGGTGTGATTTTGGGCGTGCACGTGATTCTCGCCGGGTTGATCATCGGGCTCGTGCTGCTGCAGCGGGGCAAGGGCGCGGAGGCGGGCGCGGGCTTCGGCGCGGGCGCGTCCGGGACCGTGTTCGGCGCACGCGGCGCAAGCACATTGTTTTCCAAATTGACCGCGGTGTTCGCGGCGCTGTTCTTCATCACGAGCCTGACGCTCGCGTACATGACGACGAAGACCCCGAGCGCGCCGACGAGCGTGTTGGAGCGCGCGGCGCAAGTACCGACCGGCGCTG
>VFSW01003756.1_pt1 | contig 22763 bp, 22 predicted proteins | sample 5358111 | NCBI WGS metagenome assembly VFSW01 (sample SAMN11554181, study PRJNA540505) | mine drainage metagenome | isolation source: sediment from site ElyBrook_90M | place: USA: Ely Copper Mine, Vershire, VT | collected 2017
TTCGTAATTATATTAGAATTAACCACATTTAAAAAACTTGCTTATTAGTGGAAGTTTTCCACAAAAATGGAATATTTGGTGTTTAAATACTGACATTGGACAAACTAGGAGTGCTCTCGGCAATAGTGCTTGGCATACTGCTCTATGTGCTTGGAGGCGGGTATGGGCTATTCTTCATAGCTGTCATGATCTGGTTCCTTGTAATATCAGCACTGGTCACTGTGGCCGGTAAGGGCCAAAAGAAGTTGCTTGGAGTCTACCAGAGAAAGCGCAGCTGGAGGAATGTGGTTGCAAATGGGCTGGTTCCCTTGGCAGTTGTGATTGCTTTCTGGCTGAACTCGAGCATGCATTTTATCGAGCCGGTGGCACTGGTAGTTGGATATGTTGCAAGTGTAGGGGCGCTTGCAGCTGACAAGTTCTCGAGCGAGATAGGGGTGCTAAGCAGGATAAAGCCAGTTATGCTTGTCACTTTGAAAAGCACTAAGACAGGAACTTCCGGGGGCATAACCGCACTTGGCTTGTTTGCAGGGCTGGTTGGCGCCCTTTTGATAAGCATGTTCCTGATAAACTTTAGCGGATTCCCAACATACATGGTTGTGGTTGTTGCTTCAGGGCTTGTGGGAACGCTGGTGGACTCTGTTTTTGGTTATTTTGAGGAACTTGGGTTTGGAAACAAGTTCACCTCGAACTTCGTTGGGTCTTTGGCAGGATTGCTGTTTTGTTTGATTGTTATTGTTTTTGCCTAGTAGTATAGCTTGTTTGGGTTATAGCACAGCGGGACTTTTTGGGGTTTTGGGATTCCCATTTGCTGTAGGTTAAGATCTATGTCGTGCCTCTTTGCTTCTAGAAGGCCCATTTGTTGCGCTATAGGCAACTGATTCAAAGTGTACCTGTCGTTTGAACTGTCATACAATCCGATGCATTTTTCCTGGCCCCTCACAACCAACCTGAACACAACATTGGATTTTCCAGCATCGGTGTTGGTAAACGAGCTTGAAGCCAGACTTGGATATTCCTTGTTGAATAAATAATAGTCCTTATACACCTTGTATCCGGAAAAGCTTCCAAGCACAGCAATTCCAAGGAAAATTTTTGCGAGTAGTTTGTTGGCATCGGCTTCGGTCATTTGTTCACCAAACTTAGTTTTGTAGGTGTTTATTTAAGCCTATCCTGTTGATTCGGCGATTATGAATCCCTCAGGTGCAACGATTGGCGTAGAAAATAGCTTTCGAGTTGCGTTCTTGAGACATATTTTATCTCTATCGAGATTATTTCCTGCTTCTTTATGGAGTCATAAAATGTTGGGGAGGATATTAATATGTCAATAATTTTTTGGACGAGTTTGGCCGGATCTTTTTCCGCTTTCTTCTTGTCCGCTTCAAAACATATGACATTCCAGCCGGAGGCTACTTTTCTAACCCCTGTGCATAAAACATGCAGTTTTTCTACAGCTTCGTTGATTTGTACATGGACGCTTTTCTCGGGTTTTTGGGAATCCGGGGAGTGGAGAGTTCGCATCATATTAGTTCTTCGGTTAATTTATTTAAATGCGCCAGTCGGGATTTGAACCCGAGTCGCGAGCTTGGGAAGCTCGTATCCTACCAGGCTAGACTACTAGCGCCTGATTAATAAATGACTTCAACATTTATAGAGAATCAGTTGCACTACCTTATGTATGTGAAGTTGTCCTTTGGACCCTCTGCACCAGGGCCCATCTGACCTTTCGTAGCTTCTTCTAGGCTCTTTAGCATCTTGTTGGTCTCTTTACGTATCTTCTCTATATTATCGAGGTTAATCTCCACATTTAGCACTTTCGACATCACTTGGAGCACCGCCTTTGCGGAATTAGCATCTACGTCGAGAAATCCGGTCTCCCCCATTATGCAGGCTGCGTCGATACCGTGCTTCTTTGCGAATGCGACTATCAATCCAGCACTTCCGAATATCATGCCTGCTGCTTGACCAAATATTATGTTGTCTTTCTTCAGTGCATCAACCATTTTCTGGTTGGTCGCTACTCCGAACACCTTTGGGTTTTGGATGTAGTTCTTTGATGTGTTGTATCCTCCGATTGTGTATATGGTCTTCCCTCCCAGATGTTTGAAGAATTTGACTATCTTTTCGTTTATCTCGTACTGTCCTTCAGGAGACATTGCCTGTGTGTCTCCCACCAATATTATTATGTCGTTTTTGCCCTTTCCTTTCTTTGGACTTGCGCAATAGAACCGATTGTCCATCATCTTTATCCTTCCGCTTGGCAGCATTATCACCTGATGCGGAAAATATGGGGAATACAATGTTGCAAATTTCTTTGCGTCTAGCTCCGCCCTGATGTGTTCCCCTACAAGGCTTCCTACATTGCCTATTCCGGGAAGACCCACCACCATTATCGGATCTTTTAGTTTTATTTTCTTGTTGTAGTAGATTGTTGTCCTCTTCATTTCAATCTTTCTCTTTGGTTATGGTGAAATTGGAGTTGTTGGTTTTTGAGTATTTCTCCATTATCGCTTCTGCTTTTTTAATCCTATCTTCGGCTTTTGGGTAGCTTGAATCCTCTGATACCATTGAATAGTTTGGTGCCCCTAGGTACGTAACCTTTACCCCAAGTTTTTGTATCTCCCCGAACACCTTCTTGATTGTTTGGATTCCTGTTTTAGTATCATACGTGTTGAATTGTGCTATATATGACACGATGTAGACTTTCGGTTTGACGTTTTTTGCCACTATGTCTATGAACGCTTTTACAAAAGATTCGTCGAATCCGAATTCCTTGAGATCCTCCTTTTTTTCTGCAACCTCGTTTATTATGTCTGCGTAGTTTGTGTATTTCTTGGCAAATTTATTTTTGATTTCTTCTTCCTTTGATTCCATTTTCGCTGCGGCGAGCGCTTGCTTGAGAAGCCCCTCGCCCCGGATCTCCAAGTTGTATTCGTTTATTTTGTCTTTTTTCTCCTTGCCGCGCACTTTTTTCAATGATATGTCTATGGCCTTCTTGACAGGATCTACGAATGTCACTTTTGCCACGTCCTTTTGGCCCTCTTTTATGAATTCGTGGATATTTTTTATCCAGCCTGAGGCAACCTCCATTATTGGCAGGTATACATCCATGTTATTATATTCCACAAGCTCGCAGTACGCACCAAAATGTGTGACTTTTTTTATTCTTATAAATACAAGCTCGCCGTTATCCGGCAGCTCTTTTTTGTTTATCATTTTGTATCAGCGCTTGATTTCTATTTTCTTCTTTGTTCTCCTTCCGAATACCCTTTCGGATGATTTCTTGCATACTGTGCATGTGAGTATGGTTTTTTGCTTTTTGCCGAGTTTTTTTGGGTGCACTTTAGGTTCTACGCTCCCCACATAACCCTTAATCGCTCTTTCGTGCCTTCGCTTTCCAACGTTCATCCATCTCTCTGGTTTTTTAGAGTAGTTATTTACGCTGTGGGTTGTATGTTTATTGCAATTTTTGCAAAATGTTTTTATCTCTTTTTTCAATTTCATTCTTATCACGTTTGTATCAATTCTCCTACCTTATTTTTTATCAGAAACTCTAAATCCGTATCATTGCTCACTTCTACTATCTGGTTCTGGTTGAAAGGACCCATTTTGTTACCTTTGGGGGTTATTATTTCTGGCATATTCGAATTTATCTTAAGTTTGAGGAATTTTGGTTCGTTTGCCCCGTTCTCATTTAGTGTGTTCTTCAATTTGATGTATAGCTGTTCCTCTTCAAAAGGGATCTTTTCCGGTAAACTTCTATTATATGCCAAGTATATTAATATCTTTTGCCTCCTCCTCTCTTTTAGGCCGGATATTATTTTTTTGAAGTTGGATATTTTTTTATCTTCTTCGTCTCTGTTCTCTGTTGTTTTTTCGAGTTTGTTTATGTACTCTTGCGTGCTCTTGTAAAATTCCCTTGGGAGTTGCTTGAGGTCACCTTTCTTCCTCTCTTCTTGAAATAGGTAGAATACTTCATCAAACATAAGTAATTCTGTCAAAATTACACCCCACATATATATGGCAAAGCAAGGTTAATAAGTGTTCTTGCTTTTTATTTTTATGAGGACAAAAATATCAGCTACCAAATAAACAAACACAGTAGACACTGCACTTCCAGTATTCTTGGCGTTTATACTTAATACACACTACAAATATAACATAACTAAGTTTTATTAGAGGATCTAGTTCGCAAAAAATAGTGGAAACGCACTGTAGCAATAGATAATAATAGCGAGAGGAGGATTTGAACCTCCGATCTCCGGGTTATGAGCCCGGCGGGCACTCCAGGCTACCCTACCTCGCTACAAATACTAACCATTGGATAAGAACAAATAAAAAACATTAATCGGATTAGAATATCAATTTCTCTATATCTTCCTTGCTTTTTCTTTCAAAATAAGAACCGCAACCATCGCACTTGAAGTTCATTTCATAGCCAACCTCGAAAGGATAGACTAGTTTTGTTTTCGAATAGCACTTGCCGCAAACATAATAATCATTGCAGTTCTCCGGAAGCGTTGTGTTGTTCGTGGTGGCCTTTATTGCTACCTCCCCCCTCATCTTCTTGAGGTTTTCCTCGTCTATATACCACTTGAACGTCAACCATCCCTTGCTGTTCTTGTTCACTATGTATCTAGCAACGCCGCTGGTGTTGAGCATGTTCAGCACTCTTCGCGTGTCGTTTATCTTCATGCCCAATTTCTCTGCCAGCCCCTCGTCTGTCACTGGCGCTGCAAGCGAGAGTATGACTTCATCGGTCCTGCTTCCTATCTTCTCGTTGAGATATTCAGAAAACACCTTGTCCTTCTTCAATGACTCTACGGTCTCAGCTGTAAGCACCTTTAATGAAATATCATTTCTCTTCCTGCTATGCCTCTCTTTTGCAACTGCCATCTTGTTTTGCAATGCACTCTTCTTTACTGCGCTCTTTACGGCCTTTGCTGCAATTTTGACAACTCTGCTCTGAATATGCTTTCTAACCTTGGCATTGGACGATTTATGCCTAGCTGGGGCTGCCTTTACTCTTTTTTTAGCAGCTGGCGCTTTCTTGCGCATTATTTTCAGGGTCTTTACCCTAACCTTCTTTTTTGATTTCATATTTGGTCTGCCCTTTACAAGAGATTTATGCAGTTTTAGAATATATACCTATCTGCTAAAACGTCTATTTAACCTGGCCTTCTGCCTCGATAATTTCATCCTTTTCCAGAATCCTTGCATCCACTATCTTCGCGCCGCCCTCAAGCCTCATGAGCCTGACTCCCTTCGCAGCCCTTCCGGTTATTCGTATGCTCTCAAGCGGTATGGTTATGGCAACGCCCTTGGAGTTTACTAGTACAAGATTTTTGCCCTCGAGGCTTTTTGCAAACACCACCTTTGCCACGCTGCCTGTCTTCTCGCCTATCTTCACGTTAATTATCCCGGACCCGCCTCTTTTTTGCAGCCTGTATCTACCTACATCTGTAAGTTTTCCAAAACCATTTTCAGTTACTGTAAGCACATAGCCTGTATTGTCTCCAACAACTATCCCCTCGGCGCTGTCCCCTCCCTTGAGCTTTATCCCTCGCACTCCCATCGCCGCCCTACCTATGAACCTAAGGTCAGACTCCTCAAACTTTATCGCCTTGCCCTTCTTGGTGAATATAAGTACATACTTGTCTGCGGAGTATGTTGTAGCCCCAACAACCTCATCATCCTTGTTTATGGTTATCGCCCTGATCCCGCTTGACCTCGGCTTTGCAAATAGGTTTGCATGGACCTTCTTTATGATCCCTTTCTTTGTAAGGAAGAGAAGCTGCGAGCTCTGGAAGTCCTTGATGCTGAACACGGTTATCACCTTCTCATCCTTTATGTTCAATAGATTCACTATGGCCTTTCCCTCAGCATATCTGCTGCCTTCAGGTATCCTGTAAACCTTCAACCAATAGGCCTGCCCCTTGTCAGACACACAAATTATGTAATCCTTGGTGAAACCTGTAAGTATCTCCTTCACATAATCCTTCTCCTTTAGGTTTATCACAATCACTCCCTTGCCTCCCCTTCCCTGCTCTTTGTAATTGCTCGGATCGAGCCTCTTGATGTATCCGGAATTCGTAAGGATTATGGTCTCCTTCTTGTTGCTTATCATATCTTCCTCTTCTATCTCTCCCTCATCCTCTCCAACAACTATCAGAGTCCTCCTCTCCCTTGCGTAGTTCTTCTTTATTTTGGCCGTCTCCTCCTTTATCAAATCGTCGACCTTCTTTGGGTCTTCAAGTATTGCGGAGAAATGCTTTATCCTCTTTCCAAGCTCCTCGCTCTCTTTCTTTAGCGTGTCCTCCTCAAGATGGGTAAGCTTGGAGAGCTTCATGTCGAGTATTGCATCTGCCTGCTTCTCGCTCAAGTTATAGCCCGCCATGAGCCTCTCTCTTGCCTCCTTGGTCTCGCTGCTCTTCCTTATTAGCTTCACGATGTCCTCTATTTTGTCTATGGTTACTATCAAGCCCTCTACAATGTGCAGCCTCTCCTTTGCCACATTTAGCTCGAAGGTGCTGCGCTTGCGTATGACATCCCTTCTATGGTCGATAAATGCCTTGAGGAGCTGCAGGACATTGAAAGTCCTAAGGCTGTTTCCTATCACCGCAAGGTTGATAATCGGGAATGTGACCTCAAGTTGGGTGTGGTTGTAGAGCGAGTTGAGCACGCTCTCAGGGTTTGCATCGTGCTTGATGTCTATCACCACACGTATGCCCTCCTTGTCGCTCTCGTCCCTTATGTTTGATATGCCAACAAGCCTTTTGTCCCTTACAAGCTGTGCTATGTTCTCTATCACTGCAGATTTGCTTACATTGAATGGGAATTCGCTGACAATTATCTTGTTTTTCTTCGCGTCTATTTGCGCCTTTGCCTTGATGCGCACCTGGCCCCTTCCATACCTATACCCGTTGTAGGCGTTGGTGGTCATGAGCACGCTTCCGCCTGTAGGGAAATCCGGGCCTTTTATTATTTCTATCATCTCATCCGCAGTGACATCGGGGTTGTCTATCATCCTTAGCACTCCATCACACACCTCTCCAAGGTTGTGTGGGGGCATGCTTGTCGCAACGCCAACCGCAATCCCAGATGCTCCGTTCACAAGCAGATTCGGGACCATGGCTGGAAGTATGGTAGGCTCCTTTTCTGTGTTGTCAAAGTTCGGCACGAAAGGCACAGTATCTTTTTCTAGGTCCTCAAGCATTCCCTCTGCCAGGCGCGTAAGCCTAACCTCTGTATACCTCATAGCAGCAGGCGGATCCCCGTCGCTGGATCCGAAGTTCCCCTGCCCCTCTACAAAAACATGATTCATGGAGAACGGCTGAGCCATCCTCACCATAGCATCATAAACCGCTATGTCTCCGTGCGGATGATACTTTCCTATAGTTTCTCCAACTATCCTTGCGCTCTTTTTTGTAGGCTGATCGTGCGTGTTGTTTAGATTGTACATGACATAGAGTATCCTTCTCTGCACAGGCTTGAGCCCGTCTCTTGCGTCTGGTATGGCTCTGCCTATTATCACGCTCATCGCGTAATCCACGTAGCTGGCCTGCAGTTCGTCCTCCAGATTAACATTCAATATCTTGTCCATCAAACATCCTCATACGTCAAGGAACTTCACTTCATGTGAATGTTCCTCAAGGAATCTCCTCCTGTCCCCCACCTCTATGCCCATGAGCACCTTGAAGAGCTTCTCGGCCCTCTCGGCTTCCTTTATGCCCACCTTCTTGAGTATCCTATTTTCTGGATTCATTGTAGTCTCCCACAGCTGCTCTGGGTTCATCTCTCCAAGACCCTTGTATCTTTGAACGCTGATCTTCCCTCCCAGTTCCTTTTTTTTCGCTTCAAGCTCTGCGTCGTTGTAGCAGTAGAAAATATCCTTGCCCTTCCCAACTTTGTATAGGGGCGGAAGTGCTATGTATATGTACCCTCGATCTATCGCCTTCTTCATATACCTGTAAAAGAATGTGAGTATAAGCGTGCATATGTGGCTTCCGTCAACATCAGCATCGCTCATGATTATTATCTTCTTGTATCTCACCTTGTCCGGATCAAAACTCTCCCTAACCCCTGCCCCAATCGCGGTTATCATGTTCCTTATCTCCTGGTTTTGGAAGACCTTATCCTCATTGGCCTTTTCTACGTTCAATATCTTCCCCTTCAAAGGCAAGATCGCCTGGTATTTCTTGTCCCTGCCCTGCTTGCTGGATCCGCCTGCGCTCTCCCCTTCCACTATGAATATCTCGGCCCTCTCGGGATCCTCTTCGGTGCAGTCAGATAACTTCCCGGGAAGCAACGTGCTCTCAAAAGCGCTCTTTCTCCTAACTAGCTCCTTTGCCTTCCTTGCACTCTCTCGCGCAAGCGCAGCATTTGCCACCTTATCCCATATGATTTTCGCATCGCTTGGATGTTCCTCCAAGTACCTTGACAGCGATGCATAAACTACTGTTTCTACCATGCTCTTTACTTTTGTGCTTCCTAATTTTTCCTTTGTCTGGCCTTCGAACTCCGGGTTTTGCATAAGCACATTCACTATGGCTGTAAGTCCTTCACGCACATCGTCTCCGGTGGGCTTGATATCCTTCTTGTCCGAAGTTTTGCCCTTTCCAGTGTAATTCAGGATTGCGCGAGTCAGTGCTGCATGGAAACCTACCACATGCGCACCTCCCTCCATGGTCTGTATGTTGTTTACGAATGAGGAAATGCGCTCATCATATGTGGAATTGTATTGTATCGCAACCTCGATTATCGTACCCTCTACATCTTTTGCGAAATGGATCACTGAGGTTATGGGATTCTTTCCGGAATTGAGGTCCGCCACAAAATCCGGTATCCCCCTTTCAGAATAATACTCCATCTCCTCATGGGTCCCGAATCTGTCATCTATGAACTTTAGGCGAAGCCCTTTGTTTAGGAAACTTGTATATTTCATCCTATCCTTTATCGATGAGGACTCGAACGCGCACAACTTGAATATTTCGGGATCCGGCTTGAACAGTATAGTTGTCCCATGCTCTTGGGTCTCCCCTATTTGTTGGAGTTCCGAAGCAACCAAACCCCTACCAAAACTCTGTTTGTAGACAAATCCATTCTTTCTTACCGTCACTTCTGTATATTCGGAGAGCGCGTTTATTACGGTCAGACCAACCCCGTGCAGCCCACCGGAGGTTTTGTATGCATCGTTGTTGAACTTCCCACCAGAATGGAGCGATGTCATTATGACCTCAAGAGCGCTCTTGTTCTGTTTTGTCATAATATCTATTGGTATTCCCCTTCCATCGTCAGTAACCTCTGCAATATCTCCTGTATCTGTGCTGGTTAGGTGCACCTTTATGTTCCTGCAATACCCCGCGAGAGCCTCGTCCACAGCATTATCCAAGGCCTCATAAAGCAAATGTAGTACTCCATAAGACCCTGTCGAACCTATATACATTGCCGGCCTTTTCCTTATCCCCTGGGGCCCTTCAAGCACAACGATTTTCGATGCGTTATACTCATCGGTACCTTTAACATCCGCCATAAATATCAGTCAATAATTAGCTAAAATATTATGCAATTTAATAACTATAAACCTTTTTGAAAAAGGTCAAAAACAAAGCAAAAAACTATTAACATATAGACGTAAAAACTTATTTGGAAAAAAGAGAGGCAACTCTATTTTTAACCTTTCGCAGCAATATCTAATCGCGGGGGTCCGTAACTCAGCTTGGTCAGAGTGACTGGCTCTTAACCAGTAGGTCGTGGGTTCAAATCCCACCGGGCCCGTTCCCAAATAAACAAACACAAAAAGTATTTATAGCTGGGAAAACATCATCAAATATATCATGTCCAGCCACCAACCTAAAAAGAATAGAGATCCAAGAAAAAACTATCCCGTGCAGCAAGATTCTGACTTTCTAAAAATAGCAGCAGCAATAAAACGCAAAATCGAAAGAACAAACGAGGCCGATATATCTGCAATGCTGATATTGTTCAGGCCCAAGGAGATAGAGGGGCACCTTAGGATTCAAGGAGATCCCACAGACTTAAATGAAATCGGATCGATCATAAACGAAAATTTGAGACACCTTGAGCGCTATGTCGATCTTCACCCAGAAATGGAACCAACAACGGTAGGAAAAAATAGAATATACACTTTCAATATCGAATCCTCAAAACCAAGAGAGTGACTACACTACTTCCAGAACTTCTTGTATCTAACAAAATTCTTTTGGGCATTTATTATGTCTATTATGAATGCCTTTTCGTCTTTTCTCAGCAGTCTTAGCAGCCTTGATGCAGTCTCTGGTCCCACACCATACGCAGATAAAGCTATCAACGCCCTTACACCATAAGCATCTATCAAGCTTGCTATCTTGAAGAGCTCCCTGTAAATTTCCATCTCCTGCCTTGTTAATCTCTTATCTGAGTTCATCTTTTCTATAACATCAAGATATCTCTCCTTGACCAAGGTTACCATATTACTTCCGCAATTTTCGCATTTTATCCTTTCTTTCTCCCCAAAATCGGATAATTCGTGAATTCTTCTGTACGTGCAGAAAGTGCAATAAAGCTCAACACGTTTTTTCATAACTCCCTCCAGAAACTGTTCAACCTCTTTGCTGTTCTCACTTAGTGCAGTGAAGAGCTCCCTGTATTTGTATGCGGATCTCAATATCTCTTCAGCAAACGGAGAACAGTCGGATTCCACCACCTCTATTTTCAAGTCCCCTTTCCTTATCATGGCTATGATATGCTTTAGCCTTCCAAAATCCAAGTAATTCTTTGCCAAATCCCTTACGGTCTCGTCAAATATCGGAGAATCTTTGTAGAAATCCACAAGCTTCGATGCAGTGCTTTTCATTACGGTGGCTTTTTTGTCTATGACTCCGAACACTTTCGCCACCTGCAAAAACTTATACCTAAATATCTCAGAATTCCTCAAGGACAAACTTGTCTTGCCAAAATCCTCAATATCCACTTTCTCAAGGCTTCCCAAAACGGATTTTATGTTGAGTTTTCGGCTCGTATACCCCAATTCTACTATAACCGCATACGGGGTTGATCGGACAAGATACTCCTGGTTTGTGTGTGAAATTATTATAGACCAAATTACCTTCCCAAAAGCCTCATTGACTTTCTTTCCAAAAGGCGCAAATATCACTATATAATTATCCTGTTCCTCGACAAGCAACACATTCTTTTTTGGCAATCTGTAATGCTGCTGCTTGCTGTGCAGATCTCTTATCATGGAATACGCTTCTTCATCAACGTATTTTCCGAAATCCTCGCCCCCACTACTATTCATTATCTCAAAAGCCCTCTGAGCTACTTCAAAAGACACTGGAATATCCTCGCCTTCCCAGTCCGGAACCGCCGCTTCAACGTCCAAGCTTGGCTCTACATATATCACATCTTCATCTATGCTTATCGCTTTCCACTGCAACCCTTTTGTTATGAACACAGTACCGATATCTATATAACTCGAAACAAAATTCTCATCTAAATTCGACACGATTTTGTTTGTGACGGTGTTCTTGACCTTGAAATAATTCCTGTTTGGTATCAAGCTGAGATTTCCATAATAATACCTAATGGTCCTAGATCCCTGCCTGAGCAACTCGTGGTTTGCATTTATCAGATGCTGCTCAATACCAAAATCTATAACCCTCTCCAACTCCTTCCTATCAAGATTTTTGTATACGCTTGTCCTCGCCATTATCTGCATTATCTTTTTCCTATCCAAGGATCCATACTCTATAATCATGCTGCATATCTGATTCATCAGCACATCGTACGGTTTGCTGTCAATCTCCTGGGATTCAAAGACCCCTGCTTTTGCATGTTCTGCTATGGCAATGGATTCCGCAGCATCAAGTACGCTTCCCACTATCACTGTCCCGCTTGATTGTTCCTTTTCCCTGTGTCCTGATCTCCCCACCCTTTGCACCAACCTGGTGGCCTGCCTCGGGGAATTGAATTGCACCACCTGGTCTACGCTTCCTATATCTATTCCAAGTTCAAGCGAACTTGTAGCTATTATCCCCTTTATTTTTCCTGCTTTGAAATTATTCTCCACATTCACCCTTTCCTCCTGATTCAGGGATCCGTGATGGACTGCTATAGGGCCGAAATTATCTGTCCTATCGAAGAATATCAGTTTATTCCCAAGAGATTCAACAACCTGCCGCGTATTTGCAAAGATCAATGCCGAATCGCTATTTTTCACGATATCTCCAATCATCTCGATCCTTGCCACTGACTCACTATTCAAATCAAAGACGGATCTAAGTTCGGCATGCTCCCGCTTGGGCTTAATCGGATACGTTATACGTATGTTCATTTTCTTTGGCTCATTTACTCTTGCAACCTCGTATTCTCTAGAAGAAAAAAAGAAATCCCCAACGATACTCGCGTCTCCTATTGTTGCACTTATCCCAATTCTTTGAAACTCACCGGAATGCTCCACCAATCTCTCCAGCGCAATTGCAAGCTGCGTACCGCGTTTGTTGTAATAAACCTCATGGAGCTCGTCGACTATCACATACTTGATGTTTTTTATCGCGCCACGCAGCGATTTGTTAATTAGAATGCTCTGCATGCTCTCTGGAGTGGTTATTATTAATTGCGGCGGTTTTATCGTCTGCGCTTTACGCTCCGAATATTTTGTATCTCCATGCCTTACTCCAATAGTTATCCCGGCCCTTTTGCATATATCCTCCAGCCTCTTTATCAGGTCCCTATTTAGTGCCCTTAATGGAGTTATGTAAATCGCCTGAATCCCCTGCGCCCCACTCTTTGAAATCCTACTAAGTATCGGAAGCAGCGCAGCCTCAGTCTTTCCGCTCCCGGTGGGTGCGATCACCAGGCAATTGCTCCCATTCTCTATAATCGGCAATGCAAGTTTTTGTATCTCTGTGAAATTGCTGAACTTCTCTAGAAATATATTGTAAACTTCCTCCACAAAACCACCAGATTACTGCGTTCCCACTATATACGCAGTACCATTGACCTGCCAGATCTGATTCGCTATGGTATAATTCAGATTCAGATGCAATCCAAGGTTTAACGGTACTCCTGATATCCTGGATGTGACATTGTAGCAATCAACTGTAAGTGTGGTTGAAGCATTGGCGCCTAAGTCCAAATCCAACTTTGTGTATTCACCTGGCGGATGTTCGTAGCAGTCAACCTTGTTTAATACAACGCTCTTGTTTGTCGACAATACAAAAGATACTGTGCTATTATAGAATGTCAGGTTGCTGCATCCAAACGCCTTTCCAAAGGAGCACGAATTAGTAAGTCCGGATGAGAAATTAAGCGTCGATCCGCGTGCGAGCCCAAAACCCTTCAATATCCCTATGCTGGCCGGAGGCAATATTGCAAGTATGCTCGAATTGCTTGTATTGAATAGCCCAAACACGCTTGCATTCAATTTCAAAGTCTCAACATAAGTGTTGATGAGCGACAATCCTCCTATTCTGCCACTTATGTTAGGCACGTAATAGCTGCAGTAATAAGTGCCATTCACTAAATTTATAAGTCCAAAGCATTTTTGCGTGCCTGTGTGATTGTTGTTAGACACCATCGGCATTAATATCATTCCGCTTTGGTATAAGAGGTTGCCATATTTGAAATTCTTTCCCGAGGTGTACGAAAATTCTCCCGCATTTGTTAAATTTATTAGTCCAACCTCACTATTGTTTAGGCTCCTGAGTGCAGATGACCCAACTGTGTTGTTCGCCGTTTCGTTGAGCAGTGCCCCGTAGCAATCACCACTATAAAAGAGGTTTTTGTTCCACCCTCCTGAGTACCAGCTGCAAAGGCTAGATCCATCGGAGAACCTCGCCATTGTCAGATTCGATCCCTCAAAGTCCATGTGAGAAATATCCAGCGCATTTTTATGATACGCTTGGTATCCGCTTATCACTGTATTCATGATGTTTGAAGAGAGGTATCCGTCAAACCAAACAGAGTATGCGTAGGATCCGTTGTAGTAACCGACGTAATCCACAGATATGTTCTTCATGTATTTGTTTGTCAAGTTGAAGAAAGGCAAGAACACACTGTCAAATCCGGTAATCTGCGGGCTTGATGTAATATTTACCCCATAATCGCTTTTCAAAAAGACTGCGCTGCTAAATCCAACAGGGGTGGTATAGAACGAAGACCTCGAAGTGTAATTACCTGAAGGCAGCAATGTGTAAGGAACATCATTTTGTGCAGGTGCGATCTGAAGAACCAAGCTCCTCATCGCATTCTGCCTGTTTACTATATTATATACGTGTCCTGGGTCAACGATAACAGAAATATTATAAGGTCCATCCTTTGAAGGGGTAAAGTTGTATTCTATAATTGTTGCTTTTGTTGCCGGCAACGTTACCTTATAATATGAAGATAGTTGCCCGTTGGTCTCTATCTCAACGTTAATATTGGTTATTGCAGCATTTCCTGTGTTGTTTATGATTATAGGTATCTGCACGCTTTGGTACGGATACACTGTGCCAAATGACGAAGTAGAAGCAAGGAACTGCACATTCATGCTTATCTGCGGCGAATAGAAGAAGCCCAGGTACACGCCTATCGCTATCGCTGCGATTGCAATCAGGGCTATGATATAATCTACTCGCTCCATTCGTATCACTGTGTCCTACTCTTTAATTCTTTTAAGGCTTCTGCAACCTTTATCGATACTTGCTTATAATCCTCCTCGAAGAGGGATTTGGACCAGGCTTCATAATCATATTTGTCTCCAATCATCGGAGGTTTTAAGCAGAAAGTTCCTCTGCTGTTCTCGACAAAACCCATCTTCTTCATCCTTAGGAGATGGTACCTAAGTGTCTTCTCGTTAATATCCTCCCAATTCTTGCTTATGTACTCTGTAAGGTCGGCTACGCTGGGGTCCAATCTCTTTACAAACTGGAAATATACCAGTGCATCAAGTATCGCTACCGCGCTGAGTCTGGACTCACCAGGATTTATTATGCCTAAAGAGAGTGCAAGCCACCTGACTATGGACCTCTTCGTTTCAAGCACTTCTTTTGTGAGCCTCAAGTTCCTTATGGTGAGCTCCTTTTCTATAAGTGAAGATTCGTTAAGTTCCATCGAGTGGAATTACACAATACAAATTAATAGAAGTTGTGCTATATTTTCTAATTGGGTAGTTCCGATGAAGGTCATGGGGATAGAGAGCAGCGCACACACTTTCGGAGTGGGGATAGTTAAAAGCGGCAAAGTGCTATCTAATGAGAAATCGATGTATAAAATCTCGCTTTCAGGAATGATACCATCAAATGTCGCAGATTTCCACATAGAGCACTCAAACGAGGTAATATCAAGGGCTCTTGAGAGCGCAAACCTTTCAATGGACGAGCTGGACGGCATATGCTATACCAAGGGCCCTGGAATGGGACCCTGCCTCCAGATAGGCCAACTATGCGCAAAGACTATAGCAAAGGAGCTCGGCATTCCAATAGCAACCGTGAACCATTCCGTTGCCCACATAGAGATAGCAAGGCACTATGCAAGGCAAAAGGACCCGATAGCCCTATACGTTAGCGGTGGCAATTCCCAGATACTAAAACTCCAAAAGAAGCCCAAAAATCACTATTACATTATAGGCGAGACTTTCGACATAGGTGTAGGCAACATGCTGGACAACTTTGCAAGAGCCGCAAAGTTCGATCCTGCATGGGGATCGACGGTTGCAAAGGCTGCACAAGGCGGCAAATATGTGGAACTGCCATACGTAGTCAAAGGAATGGACTTCTCTTTCACAGGGCTTTTGACAAGGACCAATTCCCTAATAGGCAAAGAACCGATAAACGATCTGTGCTTCTCAATCCAGGAGACCGCTTTTGCAATGCTTTGTGAGGCTGCCGAGCGTGCAATGCTCATGACAAACAGCAAGGAGCTGTGCGTATGCGGAGGAGTCGCGCAAAGCGAGAGGCTTAAGGAGATGCTTGCAGAAGTAGCCAGGGAGCACAACGCGAAGTTCGGATACGCGCCCAATGCGCTCAATGCTGACAATGGGGCCATGATAGCATTTGTCGGGGAGCGCATGCTATCAAAAGGCAAAGGAGAGAGTCTAAGCAAGTGCGACATAGACCAAAAATACAGGACGGATCTTGCAACAGTGTATTAGTGATCAAAATGGAACTTTTCAAAGAAGGCGCCGAAGCAAAAGTATACAAAGAAAATGTTATGGGCACAGAGCTGCTTTTCAAGACAAGGGAGTCCAAAAAATACCGCATTTCTCAGCTCGATGATAGGATACGAAGGCAGAGAACAAAAAGGGAGGCCAGAATAATGATGAGGGCAAACCGCGCCGGCATAAAATGCCCGCGCATTGTGGCTGCAGGAAGATTCACTATATGTATGGAATTTCTAAAAGGTCGCCTTCTAAAGGACACAAGATACGGGAAAAAAGAAGCCACGCTTGCGGGAAAGATGCTTGCACTAATGCACAAACACGATATAGCGCACGGAGACTACACCGCAGCAAACCTAATCTCCGGAAAAGGCTCATTGTACGTTATTGATTTCGGCCTCTCTGAAATAACAAAGAGCACAGAAGACAAAGCAATGGACCTTTTGCTAATGAAGAGATCGATCAGCCCAACCCACTTTAGGGATTTTGTATCTGCATACAAGTCATACGAGGAGGCAGAGCTTACGCTGTCCAAGCTTGTCGACATAGAAAAAAGAGGGAGATACAAGATAAGAACTCTAACAACTGTTTAGAGCTCTCCTACTCTCCTCTTCTGGGCTCTCTTTACCCTTTTCCTGCGCTTCTTTACCCATTTCCAGCGCATTCTTCCTTTCTTCTTCCATTTCCTAGGTATGCTACCCAATTAAACACCATGATTTCAAACAGTGATTTACATGGATATATCTAAATATATATTTATATGCCACTTTAAATCTAATACGGAACCTTTTCCGATATTAAAAGTGTGCTCATGGATGGAAAGAAGATTATTGTTGTGGTCGTTGCCATAGTAGTTATAGTCATTCTTGTCTACTATGTCGAGTTTATGGGCAAACCCAAAAGCGTATATACCACCCAAACCACAGTCCGGACAAAAAACATGACCCTCAACACCACAACGCTTCCTCCAACAACATACATACTTCCTACCACTGTAAATTCAACGACAAGCTGCATAAGATCTGGAAACACCACTTTGCTAAATGGGAACTTTGGAACAGGCACCTACGCACAATGGAATGTTACGGGCACCGGATTCGGAACCCGCCCAAACAACACAAACGCGCTTAACTCGAATGATTCGTATACTGCTGCACCTTGGACCGGCCTTAATGCAGGTGATTATTTTGCAACAACCTACAAGCCAGGGCTTGCAAACATAGAGCCAGGCAACTTGACCTCAGATCAATTCCAAGTGGTTTCCCCGTATCTAAACTTCAAGCTCATCTCCCCGCAGAATGCAGGGCTATACATTACAATAATCAAGAACAACAAATCCGTATTCGTGACACATTTCAACACATACAATGCAAGCAGCAATAATCCAGACGCTCCAACAACGTTCGTTAATGCAAGCATACCAATAGCACAATTCTTATGCGACAATGTAAGCGTACGCGTTGTTGGGACAGTGGTTGGTACATTGGCAACTAGGAACCAGTACATAGCGGTGAGCGAATTCTACCAGAGCAACAAACAAGCCACCACAGCTGGGATATTTGTCAACCATACTTCTACATGAGAAAGTGGTTTGGTTGCGACTATACAATACACTTTCGAAAAACAGGGAAGAAATAAAACCAATAAAAGACAATGAGATAACACTATACTCCTGCGGCCCTACGGTCTATTATTTCGCCCACATAGGGAATATGCGCAGCTACCTCGAAGTAGACATACTAAAACGAATGCTAATCCACGAATCCTACAAAGTAGAACATATAATGAACATTACGGATGTCGGCCATCTTGTTGGAGATGGAGACGAGGGAGAGGACAAAATTGCATTAACCGCGCAAAAGGAGAACAAGTCAACCAAGGAAGTTGCCGAATTCTACACAAAAATATTCTTTGACGATGTCAAGAAGCTAAACATAATTATACCTACAAAAACTCCAAAAGCAACAGACCACATAGAAGACATGCTCTCCCTAATATCCATCCTGGAAAAGAAAGGCTATTCCTATAAGGTGCCTATGGGAATCTACTTTGACACGTCAAAATTCAAGAACTACGGCGAACTCATCGGAATGGATTTCGAAAAGCTCAATAAAAGCCTAAAGGCAGGCGCAAGGGTGAAGAGGGACGGAGATATAAAGAATATCACGGACTTTGCACTATGGCGCATTCCTCAAAAATTCAAGAAAGGCACGCTATGGGAGAGCCAATACGGAATCGGGTTTCCAGGATGGCACATAGAATGCAGTGCAATGAGCATGAAATACCTAGGCAAGACAATAGATATCCACACTGGGGGAGTGGATCACATACCAATTCACCACACCAATGAAATAGCGCAGTCCGAGGCCGCCACTGGGCAAAAGTTCGTAAATCATTGGTTCCATGTGGAATTCCTAACCGTGGACGGTAAGAAAATGTCAAAATCGCTTGGCAACATATATACACTAAGCGACATACTCAAAAAAGGCTACACCCCGGAGTCGGTTAGGTACTTCTTGATATCCGGCCATTACAGGCAGCAGCTTAATTTCACTTTCGAGGCATTGTCAAATGCAAGCAAGACCCTTACCAGCATATACAACTTCCTGGAAACGCTCCCAGATGCAAAAGTCGCCCAAAACACCGATAAGGAATTTATCTTGAAACTCAAACAGCTTAGAGATAAGTTCTTCGAAGATATGCAAGACGATCTGAATATGCCAATGGCTCTTGCCTCAATGCATAATCTTATTGGCGTATCAAACCAAAAAATATCAAAGAACGGGCTGTCAAAAGAGGAAGCTTTGTCGATAACCGGACACATGTTAGAGTTCGACAAGGTACTTGGCCTAAACTTCAAATCCCATCTTTCTACGAAAGGAACTGTTATACCAAAAGAAGTCAAGGAGCTAATAGATGCAAGGGAGCAGGCTCGCCTCTCCAAGGATTTCAAGGCAGCCGACGATCTCCGGAAGATCCTGCTCGAGAAATACAAAGTTACCATAGAAGATACGAAAGACGGTCCGCGAATACACAAGAATTAAGAAGCTAAAACGTTCCCCGTCTCAGGGTCCAAATCATCCTCGGACTTTGACGAAGGCACAATCTTGTATTCCATGTCGTTTTGGAGTATAGAGCTTTTCTTACCTCCCCTCTTCTGCTGATTTTTCATCTTGGCCGTCGCGAACAAGACCTCGATATCCTCCCCTCCCTTGCTCTCCATCAAGTTTCTGATATATATCGATATATTCTTCAGGGGTTTTGAATATCTGTCTGTGAACGAATACTCGTTGTTCTCATGCTTCAATATTCCCACATTGACTCCAAAATCAAGATACCTCTTCCATGTGGCTATCGGTAGCTCCTTCCCGCAGTCCCTTAGCCTTAAATGGCCGCTCTTCTTCACTTCCGTGAGGGCCTTTGCAAACCTGTACGCCTTAGTCTCATTCTCAAAATATATCTTCGCAAGCTCCTTAACGTTGGGATTCTTCAATTTCTCCTTCAATGGGGCATCCTCGAATTCCCAATACTTGATCGCCATGATAATAGCTTATCAGAGAATATAATTAAACGTTTTCCTTGCAAACTCCTCCGATTTCACAAATATTAAGATACGAAAGTCACCATGTCTCCATCTTTTAATATGTGATCAAGCCCAACCTTTTGGTTTACAAATTTTACGCTATCTCCAGTAACATACGCGAATCTTATCTCCTTTGCCATATCCGCGTGTATCTTCTTGGCAGCATCAAAAACCGTGCTCTGCGACTTGATTATAAGCGGCTTCTCGAAATCTGCGTGCCTTCCCTTTTCCTTAAGGAAGATCCTTATTATCCCGAGATTGTCAAATATGGTCTGTTTAAGATTCTCAATGCCATATCCTGTTTTGACGCTGATAGGGACCACCTTCATCCTGGTTTTGGCCTCTATAGCCTCCTTAGCCCTCTTGAAATTGGCGTCGAGGTCTGTTTTGTTTAGGGCTACTATGCTGTTTATCGCAATTTTATCCTCCGCGACCTTTTCCAATATGTCATCAATAGTGCAGTTCCCGAATATTACAACGTTCGCGTGAAATATACCAAGTCCGTTCAAAACTTCTATTATCTGGCTATCGGCAGGAGCGTCTTTCCTATTTCTTACTATCCTAATGCCACCCTTTTCAACTTCGTCTATTCTCACCTTGACATCCTTGTCCCTAAAATCTATGCCCAATTCGGATAGCTCCCTAATCAAATAAAACAACTTTTCATAATCTGTAACGTCGACAACAAAGATCATCAAATCGACTACTCTTATCGCGCTTGCAATCTTATTTCCCTCCCCTTTTCCTATATGGGCCCCTTCGATAAGCCCTGGGGTGTCAAGCACCTGTATCCTTGCTCCGTTAAGGTTTAGCATTCCTGGTATCACCTCAAGTGTCGTGAATGCATATGCAGCAACCTTCGATTCTACTCCTGTCAGCAGGTTTAATACGGAAGATTTCCCTGCATTTGGAAATCCCACAAGCGCTATGGTTGCATCTCCGGTTTTTTTAACCGCGAACCCGACTCCCTTTTTGGCCTTCTTGCTGCTAATCTGCTTCTTCACCTTTGCAATCTTCGCCCTCAAAAGCCCGAGATACTTGTTTGTCGCCTTGTTGTATTTCGTCTTCGAGTAATCTTTTTGCAGCTCATCGAGTTTGTTTTTTAGGCCTTCATCCATGGAGAATCACAAAACACAAAATTTTATCGGTGTACAAATGTTTTATTCGCATAAACCCAACCATCTACTATATTTAAATATGTTAACTCATTAACTTTTTAAATAAATGCTAAAGTGAATAAAATGGCGAAAGCAAAGAAATCAAAGGCGAAAAAGAGAAAGAGATAAGTAGTGTTTTTTCTATAAGGGGAAAGTGTAGATTCTTTTTCTTTTTTTAATTTTTCAGACCCTGATTGCTCATGTTTTGCCGTATATCACTGCAATCCCGGCATGAACTTTGACATCTGTTTCTTGAAGTTCCTGTCGTTTTGCAGCTTATCTATCATCTTCTTCATCTTATTGAAGTCTGCCAATAACTCCCTAACATCCTTCTCCGTTGTGCCGCTCCCTTTTGCTATCCTGCCTATCCTTCCGCTCTCTTTAAGCAAATTGCTGTTCTTCCTCTCGTCTTTTGTCATAGATCCGATTATAACTTTATACTTCTTCATCTTTTCCTCACTCTTCTCAACAAGGTCCTTTGGTGCATCGGATATTCCAAGCATGCCTAGCATGTTCTTCATCGGACCGACCTTTGACATGGTCTTTAGCTGCGCATAGAAGGTCTCGAAGTTAAGCTCCTGCATGTTCTCAACCTCCTCTTTGCTCACCCCTGATTCCTTTACGGCCTGATTTACCCTCTCAATCAGACTCTCAAGATCGGGCATGCCAAGCAATCTACCTACAAATTTTTTGGAATCGTATAATTCAATGGCATTTAACTTCTCCCCGTTTCCGATGAATGTTATGTTTACGTTAGCGGCATTCACGGCGCTCAGCGCCCCTCCTCCCTTTCCTGAGCCATCGAGCTTCGTGACAACTACACCGTTTATCTTTACCGCATTGTCGAACTCCCTCGCCTGCTTTGCGGCTATTTGCCCTATATCTGCATTTATCACCAGAAGCTTCTCATCCGGCTTGAATGTGTTGGCTATTGCCTTGAGCTCGCCTATGAGCTCCTCATCGAGCGCATTCCTGCCGCTGGAATCGCAGATTATAACCTTCTTTCCCTTCAGCGCAGCTTCCCCTTCTCGTATTATCTTCCTGACATCTTTCTCCCCCTGAATCCCAAAGAATCCCACATTCGCCTGCTTTGCAAGCGTCTCAAGCTGTTCATAAGCAGCAGGACGCATGGTGTCGCAGCATATGAGCGCGCTGCTTAGCCCCCTATCCTGATAATATTTGGCTATCTTGGCCGCTGTTGTGGTCTTTCCAGATCCGTATATCCCAAGCAGAAGTATCTTCTTTGGTTTCATTTCTGGGGAGTAGCTGCCTCCCATCATCTTGACTAACTCCTCATAAAGCATGTCTATTACGTAGTCCCTTGGGCTGATTCCCTGAGGAAGATCCTTATGAAGGACAGACTCCTCTATCCTCTTGGTCAGCGATAAGACTAGGCCGACCTCAACATCGGAGCTTATCAGTACTTTTTGCAGCTCCTTGTTGAATTCCTTTATGGTCTTCGAGTCGATTATAGTGGCCCCGCGCAACTTCGCTATTGCCTTTCTGAGTCCTTCTCCTAGGTCCATTTATTACACTCCTAATTTGTATTGTGATCCGACAATCAGTCGTCGAGATCCTTCATCATTTCCTTGTACTGTTTTCTGCTTATTTGCCCTTTTGCATATCTTTCCTTTAGGAGGTCCTCGTGGTCCTTCCCCCAATGCCACCATGGCCTGAACATCCAGCGACACATCCAGAACAATACCCAAATAACAATTAATATCCAGAATATATTCCAAATCCATCCTCCAAAGTTCAGTTTCCCGTAATTCTGTCCAACAACACTCACAACTACTGCTATGCCTATGAGTACGAACATTATCATGAGTCCTATTCCAACGAAATTGTGCGATCTATCTTTCATGCTAATAACCCCATAATATAT
>VFSW01003757.1_pt1 | contig 22759 bp, 22 predicted proteins | sample 5358111 | NCBI WGS metagenome assembly VFSW01 (sample SAMN11554181, study PRJNA540505) | mine drainage metagenome | isolation source: sediment from site ElyBrook_90M | place: USA: Ely Copper Mine, Vershire, VT | collected 2017
CAGGTATGGGCCGAAAGCTCACCAGACCGGCGATTTGGGGCTTTGAGAGTTCAGTGAAAGCAGAGGCGCTAGTCTGTGAACAATTATAGGAATCAATAGTTTGCGGTTGTCCTCGACGCCGCCCCCGAGGCCATAGAAAACCAGGTTGCTTCAGCCGCTATTAGCGCGATACTGGCAATCGACTCGCGGGGGCCTGCTCCACTCCTGGATTCCGACTTCTCTTTATGTCATATTGGACATGATGGATTCATGGCTCGGACCTTGAACAAACCGTTGGTTTGGCTGAGAGGCGAGGTGAAGACGCCCCCTTTCAGTGCGGAAGCCCGAGTTGAAGCAGGTTTCCTGCTGCGGAGATTGCAGAAAGGCGAGAGTGTTGGTCTGCCGCATTCGCGGCCAATGCCATCGATCGGCTCGCAATGCCACGAACTCCGGATCAACGACGAGAACCAAACGTGGCGGATTGTCTACCACGTGGCTGCCGATGCCGTCGTGATCCTCGATGTGTTCAGCAAGAAGACTGCTACGACACCCAACGACGTTTTGACGAATTGCAAGAGACGCCTTGCGGCTTATGTGAACGCGGCTGTGGGCGGAGAGAGAAAGCCCAAATGAATACCTCGAAAAAGACACGACTCCAACGGGAGGGCTGGGCTGTAGGCGACGCGGCCGAGTTCCTCAACCTTAACCCCCAGGAAGCGCAGTTCGTTGAATTAAAGCTGGCGCTTGCCGCTGGCGTCCGACAACTGCGGGAACACCGGGGAATGACGCAAGCCGCCCTCGCGGAACAGTTGGGTTCCAGCCAATCGCGTGTTGCCAAGATGGAGGCGGCGGATCGGTCCGTGAGCGTCGACCTGATGATGCGGTCACTCCTGGCCATTGGAGCGACGGCGGGTGAGATCGCCAAGCTGATCAAGAGTGTGGATACCCGTCGAGCTGCTTAGCGAACTTTTCGAGTCGAGTTGGCCCTCGGTGATCATAACTTCTGGCGACCACCGCTTTTCCCGTTGTTGAACTTCCGGGGAACGCGCGTTCAAATGCACACTTCTCGGACTCGGCAACCAACTGCCTCGATAACCTGAAGTTTGTTGGGATCGATCACCTTAACTTCGGTCTCGCCACACACGAATGTCGTGATTCGAATGTTCGATAGCGGCGTCCGAAGCTTCACGTAGTTGGGTCCAAACTTCCCTTCGGCGCACCATTCCTCGAGCGCGTACCCGGAGTAAAGCAATGACTGGATCGGACGTGTCGGCTCGATGCCTGCCTCTCGGCAGAGGTCGCTGAGCATGAAGGTCCGATCATTGAACCATCCCCGTTTCGGTCCTCGACACATTGCAATGTATGGCGTTGAATGAGGTGACTGAACTGGACAGGGTCCTGGCGTGGACACTCATTAGGCGCATGCGGATATCCGTAGTTGTCAGCCTGCGGAGCGAGAACTTTTCGGCCTTCTGAAGGCCTCTGTAGAGAACTGCGTCGCCTCGATCGATGTGCGGCTGTGATTCCATATCTGCCATCAAATAACTGCCGTGCTGCATAAAAACGAGGCGCTTTGTCGTAAAAGGATAGACATCAGGGTGCCGGTAGACTGCGAGCGGGGCCGTGACATCCTCCAGCCCGACCCTTCCGTTGGATACGTACAAAGTATCCGCTTCGCCGTGTCTGGCCCTACTCCAGAATGTAAAAAGCAGTCTCACGTCCGGGCTATTTTTAAAGGGACTACCGAACCAGAAGTGTCGGCGTGTACTTGCGCCACGCTGAAATATTCCGGGAATCACCCACGAATATTGGAAATAGTAGTCCCGGTCCGGCGGCAAATGAGGGGAGTAGGCCAGTTCGCCAGCGGAGGCAAGCCAAGGGACGATTTCTTCGCCAGACAACGTTGACGTGGAGAATCTCATCCGTGGAATACCTGGCGAATCACTTCTTCCCCGCCGATTCCCTCTGCTTCAGATCAGCGGCCCGTCTCACGGCCTCTTCCATTCTCCTGGACAGTTCAGTGCCTCCTGTTTTGGACGCCAGTTTCACGAGCGTCCGCATCGCGGCGATCTCGCTCTGGTATTGCTCCATTCGCCGGTTGAAACTGCGGCGGTCTTTCGTACAAACCAGCGTTTGAGGCGAACCCGCTCGCTCGGTCTCGTGGGTCATATCGAGCCGGTGTTTATCTATCATGCTGTGAAGGTGGCGGCGCCGCTCTTTCCTGATGCGGAAGCGGTGAACACGCTCGGCGGGATCACGAGCGAAGGATTCCAGTTCCCGGCAATCCGGACAGGAGCACGAGAGCGCAGCATCCAGACGCCAGTCCGTCGGCGGTTGCGGAGCAGCCTCACTGAGCCGGAGCAGGAACTCCGCAGAGTTTGTCCAGAGATGCTGAAGGCTGCTCTCAACCGGGGCTGCCCTTTGGCGCGGCCCCACCCGGATCTGTTCGATTGCCGGAACAACCAACGATATCGGGCTGAAGCATTCGGGGCGCGATGCGATCTTTTCAGCGGCGACGCCGCACAAAGTTCCACCATTAAAGTGCTGCAGCGCCTGGAGGAGGTTTTCAAGGAACTCGGGGCGGAGCGGGCGTTTCCGCTTCTCCGGTTTCCAATCGAAGGTTTCCGTTTTGGAATCGTCCGCGCCGATGCTGTCCAGGCAGCCAACAGCAGCCTTGGCAACGTCGAGAAAACAGGGAGCAGGATTTTCGCTGAGCGCCAGCAGAAGCTCCGTGCACTCGTTCGGGTGCTCCGGCATACGCGCAGAGACCAGAGCGGAAACAACGTCCGCAGCCCGCACGTCCCCGAGCACGCTTATCGAAGCAAGCACCGCCTCATTCTCTGAGCCGTTATAGCTCGAAGTGACAATCTCCCCGAGGAATCGTTCGAGCAGGGTCGGCGCGTTCAGTTTTGTGAGAGTGACAATCATCTGAGTTCGGTCAGCTGACCCGGGCCGTTCTCTACTATTCGAGTAACTGTCCCATTGCGTATCGCGGGGCCATGCTTCCAATATTCGTTTCGCCACTGCGATCGCTCCCAACCGGGCGCGCTTACCAGAGCCTGCCAACTGCTTTAAATAAGGCAGCGCGGCGACAACGCCAGCCTGAAGCAGCACGTCTGTCATGCGGTCCCGGCGCCAAAGGACGAGCACTGCTCGATGATACGAGCGCTCGTATGTCGTGCCTTCATTGCCGGAAGCCTCGGTTAGCCGCTTCTCATCCGGAAGCGCGCCGTCGAGCGCGCCCGCGGGAAGCAATTCGCCGCTGGCAAGCGGAATACGGCCGAACTCCACAACACGATCATCGCTATCCCGCCATGTATCTACGTATTGCCAGGCGTCATCAACCGAGGCGACGGTAAAGCTCTCGTCTTCTTCGTTGTCTTCTTCATCTCCTTCTTCGTAGTGCCGGTAACGATTCCGCCGGGACCTATAGAAGTAATCGTCGTCCGGCTCGGCCGCGCCAGACTCTCCGATATGGACGACCCCCAGATGGGCGGCGCACTGCTCCCGGGCAGCCGCGTGAACAAGGACTCTCGCCTTTGCTGCGTCTGCGCCCTTCAACGTCGAAAACGAAAGCCCTGCCGGGCTGTACTGGTGTTCAAGAAGCCATGCGATTTTCAGTGGGGCATCCGGCGCCTTCAGAAATCGCTTAAGGATTGCAGCGGTTTCAGCGATCGCGGATTCGTACTCCGGTGCCTTCGGAGTTCTGCGTCTGCCCTTCGAGCGGCTGTGGATGAGGCTATAAACCAGGCAAACGCGGTTGCCTTCGCGCACGGGCAAAGCCTCATGTTCGCAATCCGCATAGAACGCGATGTAGGAAAGTTCGGACGGATCGACAGCGTTGGTGTCGAGCGTCACTTCACGGCCTGCATGACGGATCCGGAGCGCCCCTCCGCGATACGTTGACGGCAGCGTCAGGACCATGGTGCCGAACATACCGTCGGATTTCTCGGTGTCCCGGTGTGCCAGAAAGAAGCCGCCACGGTCATAAACAAGCAGCTTGTAGAACTCGGCTGTGACGATTGCGTCACCACAGCCCAAACCTGCCTTCACCTTCGAAAGGATATTCTCAAAATTAGCCGCCCACGATTTGCCGCCAATTTTGATCTTGCCGGGAGCAATCTGCCACACCTTGCGCACGGAAGCATCAACGATCGTCGCTTCACCCTTGCCGTAAGGCGCTCGTTCGGCTTGCCGCACAATCGCCGCGATCTGCGCCTCGGGCACCGGAAACGACAGGGTTCCGGCGCGCTCTATCTCCACCCTCGGCATCGGCATCTCCATCGCGCCGCAGACGAAGAAGTCGCCTGGCTGATTCACGCCTGACAGTACGGTTTCGAGCGGCTTCAACTGCTGGTTGTATTCAATCTCAATGTAGTGCAACGGGCTCTCCACGGGCGATACACCCAGAATGTGATTATGAGACGAAGCCATGGCTAACGCCAGCGGAACAGACCGGGCACAGGAAACGCGGCATATCTACGTCCCTTCAATCCGGTTACGGTCAACAGTCGAAGATAGTGTGTCGATGAGAGAGGAAATCGCTGGCCGCTGTGAGAAAAGTCCAGACGCCGTCTGAAGAATCGGTTCCGCCTCTGAAAATTCAGCCGGCGTCTGAGAGGTCTCGCGGTAGGCAAACAAGAGACTGCCACATCTGAAAAACGTTCGTCCGCGAGAACCCGCGGCCAAGGCCAACGCGCGCCGTCAAGTCCCTGGTGGCTACGAGTTCTTCGCCGTACGAGACCCGATCCGATCCCTGTGTTCCTGCCCCGCAATTCGCCGCCGGATCTGCCAGTACGCCGAGTTCATTACGGTGTTTGCCGCCCTGCCGATTGCCGGGCGTTTTCGAGCAGCCGAACACTTGCAGACCGGAGTTCGTGAGGCCAGGTTCGAAGGTCCAACGACCTCCATGATGCGCGTTGCCGTCGCCCCAGCGTGCCGTGCCAAAACCGTGCCAAAACTCGGCGGATTGGAGCTGTTGGGGTTAGCTTCGAGCGAAAAGCAGATTCCCCAAATTGTTGAAAAAACTGAAAGTGTAGAGAATCGAAAGAACCGTTGGAAGCCGACAGGGATGCGCCCAAGGCAGGTGCGCTACCAGGCTGCGCTACGCCCCGACAGGTGCTGCTCTTCCGATTCTAAACCACATCCCGGCATTCCGACGCAAACCGCCAGCCCACAAATGTGCCGATTGCGAAAGGACGCCGGGGTTTCGATGAAGACGAGGACGTTTGGCCGTGCCGGGCCGGGGCGATTTTCCGGTTTCCGGCCGCGTTCACCGGGAGCGTCCTTGGCCTCTGTCCCGGCCCATTCCGTTTTCCGCTCGCCGCCGCCGGGATTGGCCTCCCGTTCTCGACGCCGGCGGCGGCCCAACAGGGAGGGTTGCCCGGCGCAAGTGCGCCGAGATCGCGCTGGACACCGATCCCGCCGGGCCGCCGGAGGCGTCCAATCCCGCCGAGCTGTCCGCGCCCGGCGCGTGCGGGATGAAACGCCACGAACGCGTCGCGCCGATGATGGGGTTCGAATTTCGGGAGGTGGGAGTTCGCTTGCGCGGCTTGCGCCGGGACCTTCCGCCGGGCATGGCGCGGATCGATTATGTAATCCCGGCCGATACCGGCGAAATGGACCATCGGCCCGTGCTTATTCGCGAATATGTCCGCAAATTCCGCGCGGTGTCCGGCGCCATTGGCGGCGGGAGCGAAGATTACGCCCACATCGTGGCGTTCCGGTACGCTTATAACACCCCGTCGGCCACTATAATGAATCGTTAACCTAAGCCGCGGATGACTTCTTCGGAACCGGTACAACGCGCTGGGCACCTCCCTCTGGCTCTGGGAACTTTTTCCTTCGCCGTCTGTTTCGCCGCCTGGGGCCTGATGGCGGCTTTCGCTCCCAGTTTTCGGACCTCGTTCCACCTATCGGCGACGCAAACGGCGCTGTTGGTCGCGACACCGGTGCTGCTCGGATCTCTGGCGCGCCTGCCGGCCGGTTTGCTCGCCGACCGGTTCGGCGGCAGGCTGGTATTCACCGCGTTGATGCTGGCCGTTTGCGTTCCGGCGTTCCTTGCGCCCATGGCGCAGACCTATGGCCAATTGCTTCTAGCGGGCTTCTTTCTCGGAATGGCCGGGTCGTCGTTCGCCGTCGGAGTCGGATTCGTCTCGCACTGGTTCGGTCCCGAACGCCAGGGCGGCGCGCTGGGCGTTTACGGGCTGGGAAATATCGGCCAATCCGCCGCGGTGTTCCTCGGGCCGGTTCTCGCGGCTTCCTTCGGCTGGCGGAACGTCTTTCGCGGAACGGCGGCGGCGGTGGCGGTTTGGGCCGTTACGTTCTGGATCTTCGCCCGCGACGCTTCCGGCCTAGAGCGGACGGAAAGAAAGGGCGGCGCGCTGACCAGGATCGCGCGCGAACGCCTCGCCTGGGCGTTGGCGGCATTTTACTTTCTCACCTTCGGCGGCTTCGTGGCGTTCTCCATCTATCTGCCCAGCCTGCTGAGGGACCAGTTCCAGCTCGGGCCGGCGGACGCGGGCTTTCGCACCGCCGGGTTCGTCGTGCTCGCCACCGTTCTGCGCCCCGCCGGTGGCTGGCTCTCGGACCGGATCGGCGGCGCGCGCGTGCTCTCCGCGGTCTTCCTGGTCGTGTTTCCGTTCGCGCTCTTGCTGGCATGGCCGTCCCTGCTTCCGTTCACCATAGGAGCGCTGGGCTGCGCGCTGCTGATGGGATTCGGCAACGGCGCCGTTTTCAAGCTCGTTCCGCAGTATTTTCCCCGCGACACGGGCGCCGTCACCGGACTTGTCGGCGCGATGGGCGGACTCGGCGGTTTCTTCCCACCGCTTCTGCTCGGTTTCTTCCGCGATCGGATGGGAGCGGTATGGCCTGGTTTCCTCATGCTGGCGCTCGTTTCTATGGTGTTGTGGCGCGTGAACGCACGCGTCTTCATTCCGCGCCAGGAAACGTTGGAACTCGCGCTGCCGCCCAATCTGGCCCGCACCGCGGATCGCGTGCGCGCCGGAGCGTGGGCCACGTTATTCACCCTGATGCTGGTGGCCGCCATCGTCGTTGGATCGCGCAATTTGGAGAACTTCGATCCGGCTTTGGTGATCTATACCTTCGCCATTATTTTCGCCACCTGGGGCGTCGTTTATCATTACAACGTCTGGTTGGATAAACCGCCGACGCGCCTGTATTGGCGGCGAGGATGGGAGCTGTTCCGGAGCCAGGGAGCGCTTCGGACGTCTCTCCGGTTAATCGGATTCACCGGCCGGGACATCCTGGCGCAAACGTTCATCGCGAAACGGTCGCGCCTCCGCTGGTGGATGCATCAGTGCATTTTCTGGGGCTGCATTTTGGCCGCGGCGATCACCTTTCCGTTGGTATTCGGCTGGATCGCCTTCCGTTCGGCGCCGGACGATCAGTTGACCTATGTAACTTATCTGTTCGGATTTCCGGCGGGTGCATTCCCGCTCCACACCGTGATCGCCGCGTTGTTGTTCCACGGCCTCGATATCGCGGCCGTTCTCGTCGTCGCCGGCGTGTTCCTTTCGCTATGGAGACGTCTTCGCGACAAAGGCGCGCAAACCCTGCAAAGCTTCGCCATGGATTTCTTTCCCTTGGTCGTATTGTTCGCGATTTCAGTGACCGGCGTAGCGCTCACCATCTCGCAGGAATGGCTGCGCGGCGCCGCCTATAGTTTCCTCGCGATCCTTCACGCCATCACGGTCATCGCCGGGCTGCTTTACTTGCCGTTTGGAAAATTCTTCCACATCTTCCAACGCCCCGCGCAACTGGGCGTCAGTCTCTATCAGGAGGTTGGCGATAACGATCCGGGCGCGATCTGCCCGCGCTGCAAGCAACGGTTCGCCTCCGCCATGCACATCCGCGACCTGAAGACGGTTCTGCCCCAACTCGGATTCGACTACACGCTGCTGGGGACGCCATTCGCCTGGCAGGATCTGTGTCCACCATGTAAACGAAAGACACTTTCCCTGTCGCAGCTCAACCTAAAATCCGCTCACGAGGCCAACCATGGCTAAACCTCCGGGAACCTCCGCTCAGCTTCAAGACAAGTACGGGCCGCATCGGAACTATATTCCCGAAGGCGGCTGGAGCAACGAGTCGCGGACGACGCCGGACCGCCTCGTCAAAACGCACTGCTGTTTCTGCGGCCAGCAGTGCGGCATCCAACTCAAGGTCCAGCAAAATCGAGTCGTCGGATTCGAACCTTGGGAAGAATTTCCGTTTAATCGCGGGATGCTCTGCCCGAAGGGCGTCAAGCGCTATTTGCAAGCCAACCACCCGGACCGTTTGCTCGACCCGCTGCTTCGCGCCGGGAGCGGTTTCGTGAAGGCCACTTGGGACGAGGCGTTGTCGTTCACCGCGCGGCGGCTTCGGGAAGTTCAGGAGCGCTACGGAAAGGACGCCGTCGCGGTGTTCGGCGGCGCGTCGCTCACCACCGAGAAGGCCTACCTGATGGGCAAGTTCGCCCGCGTGGCGCTCGGAACCAGGCACATCGACTACAACGGACGCCTCTGCATGGTTTCCGCCGGAGTCGCCTACAAGCTGGCGTTTGACGTCGACCGCAGCCCCATCCCGTGGAGCGAAATCCCCAAGGCGCAGGTTCTCTTCGTGATCGGCGCCAACATCGGCGAGTGCGCCCCGATCACGACCGACTATATCTGGCGCTGCCGCGATAACGGCGGGAAGTTGATCGTCGCCGATCCGCGAATGACCCCCATTTCGCGCAACGCGGATCTCTTCCTTCCGCTGCGGCCGGGCACCGACCTCGCGCTGCTCAGCGCAATGCTGCATGTCGTGCTTCGCGACAATCTTCAGGACGACGCCTTCATCGAACGGCACACCTCCGGATTCGAGGCGGTGAAGGCCTACGTGCAACGTTTCGATCCGCGCTCGGCGGCGGAGATGACCGGCGTTCCTCCGGAGGCGATCGAGAAAGCCGCGCACTGGTTCGCGAAGGCGGACCGTACCATCGCGATGCATGCCAAGGGTCTGGAGCATCATTCCAAAGGCGTGGAGAACTGCTCGGCGCTGATCAATCTGACGCTGGCCACCGGCCACCTCGGGCGCGAAGGCTGTGGCTGCACCATGATTACCGGCCAAGGCAACGGCCAAGGCGGGCGCGAACACGGCCAGAAGTGCGATCAGTTGCCGGGCCAGCGGTCGCTGCTCGATCCGGAGGCGCGCGAACACGTTGCGCGCGTTTGGGGGATCTCGCCGGACGAGCTGCCGCAGCCGGGTTACTCGGCCCAGGAGGTCATGAACGCCATCCACTCCGGCGAAATTAAAGCGCTCTTCTCCATCTGTTTTAATCCGCTGGTCTCGCTTCCTCATGCGGACTTCACCCGGGAGGCGCTCGAAAAACTCGAATTCTTCGCCGTCACCGACTTCTTTATGTCGGAGACGGCTCGTTACGCCGATGTCGTGCTGGCCGGGAGCCTGCAAGAGGAGGAAGAAGGCGTCACGTGTAATACCGAGGGACGGGTGCTTCATATTCAGCGCGCGGTCGATCCGCCCGCAAACGCCCGCCGCGATTCGGAGATCGTCTGCGATCTGGCGCGCAGGCTCGGGAAAGCGAAGTTCTTCCCGTACCGGACGCCTCGCGAAATTTTCGACGAATTGCGCGAGGCCTCGCGCGGCGGCCACGCGGATTACTACGGCATCACCTATGAAAAGATCGACACGCAGATGGGCGTTTTCTGGCCATGCCCGACGCTGGACCATCCCGGCACGCCCAATCTGATGGAGGGCGGAGTCTCGTTCTTTCCCGACGGCAAATGCCGCTTTCAGCCCGCCGAATGGCGCGAGAGCGGCGATCCCGTGGATGAAACCTTCCCGATCTTCCTGACCACCGGCCGCGTCGTGAGCCAATATCTTTCGGGTACGCAGACGCGCCGTATCGGCGCGCTGGTCGACATTTATCCCGAGCCGCGCGTCGAAATTCATCCCAAGCTGGCCGGGCCGCACGGAATCGCCGACGGGGATTGGGTGACGGTAGGCACGCGCCGCTCCGAGATCACGCTCCGCGCCAGCGTCGTGCGCACCATCCGCCCCGACACCGTCTTCATTCCCTATCATTGGGCCGGCGGGCAAAGCGCGAACCGGCTCACCCATCGAACGCTCGACCCGCGGAGCAAAATACCGGAATTCAAAGTATCGGCGTGCCGCATTCAACGCGCGGGCGCTCCGAAAGGACCTGTGGACGAATGAACGGTTACGAGTTCTACGTCGATCCATCGCGCTGCATCGGGTGCCAGTCCTGCGTCAAGGCCTGCGAGGAATGCGAAACCCATCGCGGTCAATCGATGATCAACTTCGATTTCATCGATCGCGCCGAGACCGTCGCCACCGCGGCGTATGTCTGCTGGCACTGTGACGATCCCACCTGCGCGCAGGCGTGTCCCGCCGACGCGATCAAGAAGGGCGAGGACGGAATCGTGCAATCCGCGCTCAAGGCCCGCTGCATCGCCTGCTCCAATTGCGTGCTGGCCTGTCCGTTCGGCATTCCGAAGATGTTCCCGGAACACCGGCAGATGATGAAATGCGACATGTGCTACGACCGGACCTCGGAAGGCAAACGTCCGATGTGCGCCACCGTTTGCCCCAGCCAGGCGCTCGCTTATGTGCGGACGGAAGACATCGCCGCGCGCCGCGAAAAACCGTCGAACGTTTTCTATTTCGGGAACCAGGCCATTACGACACAGGTGTACATGATGACCCCTCCCGGCGCCGCGTCCGTCACCCTCGATATCGCCGATTTTATGTGGGAGAAAACCGATGCCTGACCGAGGTAAGACCGGACCCGGGGAGCGCGAGCCGCTTTGGCGCGACGAGTTCTCCATTTCCAAAGCCGGCGAGCGCTATGTCAGCCGGAGACAGCTTGCGAAATTCCTCACGCTGGCAAGTTTGGGAATGTTCGCCGGCAATCTTTGGATTCTCGCCAGAAGCTGGTTCCGGAAGGCGCGCGCATACCCGCGGAGGGCCGTCGCCAGACTGGGCGAGATCCCGGTGGGAGGGGTGAAGCTGTTTCAGTACCCGAACCCCGGCGAGCAGTGCATCCTAATCCGGACCGCGGAGGCCGAGTACGTGGCCTACAGTCAAAAATGTACGCATCTGTCGTGCGCGGTTTACTATTCCCGCGAGCGGGATCGCCTGGAGTGCCCGTGTCATCAAGGCTATTTCTCGGTCCGGGACGGTTCGGTGTTGCAAGGGCCGCCCACACGGCCTCTGCCGCGCGTCGTGCTGGAGCGAAGCGGCGGCGAATTGATCGCGATTCAAATGCAGCCGGAGGTTTGAACGTGGCCCCCTACACGGTTCCTCGACAACGCCGCGGTTTAACCGCGATCGACGCCATCACCGCCCTCATTGTCGTCCTTTTGGTGGTTCAGATGTGGCTGCTTTCGGCGACGCTGGACGCCTATCTCGCCGGGCACACGGAAACTGCGCTGCCGGGCGCGATCGTTTCCGGCGCGCTCTGTGCGGCGTGTCTGGCGATGTACGGCTTCGTACGGCGGGTGGACAGGGACGCGCGACCCGGAGGCTAACGCCTTCGCCCGCCCGTCAGTAGCGCAGCACTTGTTCCACCGCCGCGCGGATATCTTCAAGTGAAGGTAATATCGCAAGCTCCAGGTTCTGCGCCGCCGGAACGAAGGAGTCCTTCGCCGCCACGCGCCGCACGGGCGCATCCAGGGCGTCGATCGAATTCTCCGCGATGCGCGCCGCGATCTCCGCGCCGAAACCCATCGTCAGCGAGTCTTCGTGTGCGATGACGGCCCGGTTGGTCTTGCGGACGCTCCGGTAGATCATTTCCTCGTCGAACGGAATAATCGAGCGGAGATCGATCACTTCGAGCGAACGCCCTTCCCGCTCCATTTGCCGGGCCAACTCCAGCGCCAGATAGACGGTGCCGCCCCAGGTCACGATGGTGACGTCCTCGCCCTGGCGGCGGATGCGCCCACGGCCGAACGGAACCAGATAGCCGGGCCCGGGCTCGAGATCCTTGGCCTGCACGCGCCGGTACAAACCCTTGTGTTCGAGAAAAGCCACCGGATCCTCCGAACGCGCGGCGCTCTTTAACAGCCCCTTGGCGTCTTGCGCGCAACTGGGAAACACGACTCGCCAGCCGGGAATGTGCGCGAAGAAACTTTCGACGCATGCCGAGTGCCACGGGCCGCCCTTGATGTAGCCGCCCACCGCCACGCGGAGGACGACCGGACAGGTCCATTCGCCGTCGCTTCTCCAGCGAACGGTGGGGATTTCATCCCGCAACTGCATCGCGGCCGGCCACAAGTAATCGCCGAACTGCATTTCGACGATCGGTTTGTACCCGGCGATGGCCATGCCGCCCGCGACTCCCGCGATGCTCGCTTCCGCCAGCGGAGAGTTAAACACCCGGCCGGGAAACGCGTCGGCGAGTCCGCGCGTGACGCCGAACACGCCTCCTTTCGGATCGGCGATGTCCTCGCCCCACATTACGATTTTCGGGTTGCGCTGCATCTCTTCGCGAAGTCCGTGATTGATCGCGTCGATCATGGCCACGGGCTCCGTCGAAACCGTTTCTAGATCGGCGCTCTCTTCGCAATCCGGAGCGGCGGCGAAAATGTTCGCCATCGGATTGGCCGCGCCCGGCAGCGGCCGCGCATCGGCTTCCTCGGCGATGCGGTTCACTTCTCCGCGGATCGCCTCCCGCATCGTGGAGATTTCTTCGGGGCTCAGTATGCCGCCCTCCACCAGGCTGCGCTCCGCGATCGCAAGCGGGTCCTTTCTCGATGCCCGCGCGATTTCCTCCGCGCTCCGGTATTTCCTTTGATCGTCCGAATTCGAGTGTGGATCGATCCGCTCCACCTTCGCTTCGACGAGGACCGGTCCCGCTCCCGCCCGGAGGCTTTCGATCAACTCCGGGACAACCGCGTAGATCGCGTCGAGCGAACTGCCGTCGATCTCGACCGCGGTTACGCCAAACCCTTCGGCGATCCTTTTCACCGACGACCGGGTCTGCGAACTCTGCGGAACGCTGATCGCATAGCCGTTGTTCTGCACCACGAATAACACCGGCAGCCGCTCCCGCGACGCCCAATTCAAGGCTTCGAAGAATTCTCCCTCGCTCGTCGCCCCTTCCCCCGATTCGACGTAGACCACCTCGTCCCCGCCGTCCATTTTCACGGCGCGGGCCGCTCCCACCGCGGGCAGATATTGCGAGCCCGTGCAGGCCGTCTGCGAAACCAGACGCAGCGCGCGAGACGAAAAATGCTCCGGCATGTTCCGTCCGCCGAAGCCCGGGTCCCCCGCGCGCGTCAACATTCCCCCAAACACGCTTTCAAGCGGCATCCCGATCCCGATGACCGTCGCTCTCGACCGGTAATAGGGGAAGAACCAATCGTGGCCCGGCCGCAAAAGCCCGGTGATCCCGATCTGCGTGGCCTCGTGTCCGCGCGGCGACGCCGCGAACGTGCATTTCCCTTGCTTGGCGAAGGCCTTCACGCGCTCCTCGACGTAATACGCCGTAAGCATCTTGCGGAATACCCGCACTCTGAGTTCTTGAGGGACCGGGTCCGCCTTGCATTCGAAATCTGGAATCGCAGCCGTCATCGTGTGTGCCACCAACTCCACTTTCCTCGAAACTTCGCGGCGCGACAGTGACTTCAGTCACGCACTTGAGCGAAAATCGTGGTTGCATGACGGAAGGCCCCACATCGCCCCGGTGGATCTTGAAAGCGACCCCGCTGTTCGCCGCCCTCGACGAATCCGAATTGAACTCCCTCGCCGCCCGTTGCGGAATCCGGCCGTATTCCGCGGGAGAAATCTTGTTTTCCGAGGGCGAAGCTTGCAAGGGCCTGTATATCGTCGTCTCCGGCCGCATTCGAATTTTCAAAACTTCCCCCGGTTGCCGCGAACACGTTCTCGCGATCGAAGGGCCGGGAGCGTCGGTGGCGGAACTGCCCGTGTTCGACGGCGGCGGCTACCCCGCCTCGGGCTCCGCGCTCGAAAACACCGAGGCGCTGTTCGTGTCCAGAGCCGATCTTCGCTCCATCTGCCTCGAAACACCCGAAGTCGCGCTCAAAATGCTCCAAGTCGTGGGAGCGCGCCTGCACAGACTCGTGGGGATCGTCGAAGAGCTTTCGTTCTCCACCGTCCGGCGCCGCCTGATCTCGTGGCTGCTGCGCCAGGCGAGCGCGGAAGGGCGGACCACGGAGCGAGGTGTCGTCTTTACTCTCGCCGCCAGCCATCGGAAACTCGCGTCCCAGATCGGCACCGTTCGCGAATTGGTCTCGCGGAACCTCGCCCGCCTCCAGGCGCAAAGTTTCATCGAGATGAGCGGCCCTCAGATCACCATCCTCGACCGCGAGGGGCTTGAGGCCGACTTGGCTTCGGTCGTTTGATGAATCCCTACTCTCCCAATCACCAGTCACGCCGTCCGGAAAAAATAACGAAAGGAAGGAGAGTTAGTAAGTAAGGGTCGCCGGCCGAACCATGTTACTCGCGCCAAAATTGTTGAAGGATCGGTGTCTGTGAGTTTCCCTCCAGGAACAGCCTCGCCATTTTAGAGTGCGGGCTGAGTCTCGCGATCCCGCGCCTCCGCATCCAGAATCGAGACGATCTCCTCGAAGACCGCCTTCGGAGGCCGGTCTCCGTCGATGCGATGATAGCCGCGTCCGCGATAGTGAGTAAGCACCGGCCGGGTCAGTTCGTCGTAAATGCGCAGCCGCTCGCGAAAGACAGCCTCGTTGTCGTCGGCGCGGGCGGTCAATACGGTCCCATCGATGTCGCAAACGGCGGGGTTTCGCGGAGGATCGCTCAGTAAGTTGTAAGTCCGCCCGCACGCCGGACATTGCCGGCGCGAGTTCATTCTGGCGATTAACAAAGGGAACGGCACGTCCAGATGCAGCACGATGGCCGAGGGCAGCCCGCGCGCGGCCAGCGTCGAATCGAGAAACTCCGCCTGCTTCACCGTGCGCGGATACCCGTCCAGCAGAAACCCGGCCCGGCAGTCGGGCTGCGAAATCCGCTCCAGCAGCATTCGATTCACGAGACCGTCGACGACTAATCCGCCCATGGCCATGACGCCGTTGGCCAGCCGGCCAAGCTCCGTCCCCTCCTCGATTTCACGGCGCAGCATTTCGCCGGTTGAAATCGAGGGAATATGCAACCAGTTCGTGATCAGTCCCGACTGCGTCCCCTTGCCGCTCCCCGGCGGCCCAAACAGCAGAAGGACCAAGGAACCTCCGTCGTCCTTCAGGCTAACGGATCGCGTGGGCGTAAATCAACTTCAGGCCAACATGTTCTCGCGAACGGCGGGCCATTCCTTCGAGCGCGGGTCGATCGGTTCGAAATGACCCGCGCCGGGAAGAGGAACCAGTTTCGCGTTCTTCGAGGCGGCGGCGAATCGCGCGCTCATTTCGAACGGGACGGTGTCGTCGGCGGTGCCGTGAATAAGATATTGCGGAACGGCGATCGGCAGGCGCTCGATCGGTGAAGCGGCGCGGTAACGCTCCGGAACCTCCTCCGGCGTCCCTCCCAGCAGGCGCGCCGCGATGCCTCCGCTAAGGCGCAGGCGCCATGCCAGGCGCAGATCGGCGACTCCGGCGAGCGAGACCACGCGCCGCAGCGGGATCGTCCGTTCCGCCGCCAGCCAGAGCGCAAGCTGCCCGCCCGCCGAATGCCCGGCCGCGATGATACGGCTCCTGTCCAAATCGTATGCGGCGGCGACCGGCGCCAGATGCGCGGCGCCCGCGCGGATATCGTCGAACGTGCCGGGCCACCCGCCGCCGGGGTTCCCCAACCGCCGGTATTCCAAACTCCACGTCGCCACGCCCGCTCCGGTCAAGGCCGCGCACAGGTGGCCGATATGATCCAAATTATAGGCCGCCTTCCAATAGCCTCCGTGAATCACGATCGCCACCGGGTGCGGGCCGGGGCCGCGCGGGACGCGAAGGTCGGCAAACTGCGACGGGTCCGGACCATAAGCGATACGCGCATCGGCGGGGACGGGGGGTAGATCGAGGATGCCGGTTTCGGCGGCGGCAAGGCAGCCAATCCAAGGCGCGGCCAACAAGGCGCGCCGGGTGAAAGCCTCCCTCATTGGCGCGGCGGAGCCAAAACGCGGTCGAGGAAAAAGTCGATCACCGCCGCCGAATTCACCTCGTTCGCCACGCGAACATTGCCCTTCGGATCTTCGCGAAAAACGGTCATGCCCTGCGTTTCGCCCGGCGTACCCCGCGTTTCGACGGAAACGCCGCCGGTCACCGTGGAGACCAGCGTGGGGCGGATCGCCACGGCCACCGAAAGCGGATCGTGAAGAATCGGGAACTGCGAGTGATTGGCCTCCTGCCACATGCGGATCAACTGGAGCAGGAACCGCGCCGTGTCGAGCTTGGAATCTTCGATCCGGCGCAGTTGCTGGGCGTTCAGACGGCATTGCATCGTGACGTCGAGGCCGACGGTCTCAATCGGCAGCCCCGACGAATAGACGATGGCCGAGGCTTCGGCGTCGGTAAGCGTGTTGTACTCCAGGCCCGGCCGGAAGAAGACGCCGTTCATTAATACGATGCGCTCGATCTTGTCCTTCAGCCGCGATTCCGCGCGGAGGGCCAAGGCAATGTTGGTTAGCGGCCCGTAGGCGAGGATCGTCACCTTCCCGGCCGCGTGCAGACAGGTGTCGATCAGCAATTCGAGGCCGTTGCGCCGCGGCGCGGAGAAGCGGAAATCGGCGGGAAGAACTCTGTGTTGGATGACCTTCGCGTACGGCTGCGGGCCGCCCATCAGCGTCTCTTCGGCGCCAATGCCGACGGGGATGTCCGTGCGATGGAACAGTTCGAGGATTCGCCCGGCCAGATCGGCCCGGTCCTGTCCATGGCGCAGCACCGTCGTCACGGCGAGCACGTTCAACTCCGGCGACTGCAGCGCGAGGCTGAGCGCCAGCGCGTCGTCGATGTCGTCGCCGATGTCCGTATCGAGGATCACCGGTACCGGCGGAGCGGGCGCGGCTGGGCACAGAACCATAAAAGCGAGGCAGGCGGTCAAGAATCGGGTCACCCCATCAGACTAGCTTAAATGGCGATATCGGGAGCGTTCGTCCCATTAGCGGACAGCGCCGTGGCGTCCGCGGGCCGGCCGGGGTCCTATTTCAATCACTTGCGCGCCAGCGAGCGTGGCAGCCCGATTGCGCCATGAACGACCGTAGAACGGTGACTCTCCGAACGTGACATCTCCCCACCCAGTACAATGGAAATCCTTGACCGGTCTCGACATCCTGGTGGGCGACGACCAACCGGACGTGTTGGAAGCGCTACGCCTGCTACTTAAAAGCGCCGGGCACAAAGCCACTCCCGTCGATTCCCCCGCCGCCGTCCTTGCGGCGGCACAAGGCCGCGAGTTCGACCTGATTCTGATCGACCTCAACTACGCGCGGGACACCACTTCGGGCCAGGAGGGGTTGGATCTGGTTTCCGCTCTCCAGGAACGGCGCGTGAAGGCGCCCATCGTCGTCATGACGGCCTGGGGCAGCGTCGATCTGGCGGTGGCTGCGATGCAGCGGGGCGCGGCCGATTTCGTCCAGAAGCCCTGGGATAACCAGCGGCTGCTGGAGGGAATCGAGAAACTCTACCGCCGCACCGAGGAGCGCCAGTCCGCCGAGCGCCAGGCGCGCAGCGAATGGGAAATCGCCCGCAACGTCCAACAGAAGCTGTTTCCTCAACCCATGGCGGCTCTCGCCACGGTGGAGATCGCCGGCCAGTGCGTGCCGGCGCGCGCGGTCAGCGGCGATTACTACGATTTTTTCGATTTAGGGCCGGGGAGGCTCGGTTTTCTTTTGGCCGACGTTTCCGGAAAAGGGATCGGCGCGGCGCTGTTGATGGCGAACTTGCAGGCGGCCTTTCGCACCCAGACGGACCTGGGCGGAAAGGAGCCGGCGGCCATGCTGGCCTCCATTCACCGGCAGTTCCACGCCTCCACTCCGCCCGAACACTACGCGACGCTGTTTTATGGCGAATACGACGAACGGGCGCGGAGACTGCGCTACGTCAATTGCGGCCATCCGCCGCCTTTGTTGATCCGCCGGGCCGGCCAGGTCGAGCGGTTGGAGGTGACTTCGACGATCTTCGGCATGTTCCCCGGCTGGAACGGCGAGGAACGCGGCGTGGACGTCCAGCCCGGAGACTGCCTGCTGGTATTTTCCGACGGCGTTACCGAGGCCGGCTCGGCCCGCGACGACGATTACGGGGAGGAGCGTCTGGTGGCTTCGTGCCGGTCGTTCGGCCCGGCCTCGATGGCGGAATTCGTCGATGCCGCGCTCGACGCGGTGCGGCGGCACGAACCGGTTCCGGCCGACGACTGTACGCTCGTAGGATTGAAATTCAGGTGAAATTTAGCGCCCGCCGAGCGCTTCGCCGCATTGGCTCGAACATAAATCTTCGATTACCATAGAGAATCCGGAGGGCTCCCGCACTAGTTCTCCGAGCGACATGGCAAGCGGCACAATGGGAAGAACCGAATCGCAGCCATCCCCACGGGAAGGCTTTCCGAACCCCAGACATTTCCGGGAGGGCCACGGAGTCACCCTCGACGAGATCGCCGAGCGAACCAAGATCAGCCTCCGGTTCCTGGTCGCCATCGAGTCGGCCGATTACGAGAAATTGCCTGGTGGAGTCTTTGCTGTCAATTACTTACGACAGTATGCGGCGGTCGCCGGGTGCAACGAGGTGGCGCTGCTGCTGGACTATCGGCGGAGAATGAGCGTCGAGGTGGGCGCGGCCCCGGAGCGGTTGAGTCCCTGGCGGCGTTGGCTCGGAATCGCCTGAGCCGGACGGCGGGTTCGCTGCCCTTTTAACCTTTCCATTAAAGTCATTCCTCGTCCTGGCCGATAATCAATCCAGGAGGCCTGATAGGCCGTCGCCAATGAAAGTAAACGATTCCAACAACGCATCCGCCGCGGGGGCCGCCGCTCCGGCGGGAATCCAACCGCCGAGCTCGGGGCCGAAGCCGGCTGCCGGGGCGTCCTCGCCTTTGGACCAGGTGCAACTGTCATCGCTTAGCAGCCACCTCGGCGCATTACAAACGGACTCGGAGCAGCGCAGCGCCAATGTGGATCAAATTGCCGCTATGGTGAGCAGTGGCTCCTACTCGGTGGACAGCAACGCCGTAAGCGCCGCCATGGTGGCCCACGCCGGAGGGTAAGCAAGCCGCCGGAGATTTGTTTCGATGCGGAGCCAAGAGAATTTCGAGGCCGTCTTCGCCGCGCTAACCGGTTGCCGCGACGCGCTCTCGTCGGTTTCGCCGGCGGATTTGGAGCGGGCCGGCGAAGCGCTGGAGCGCACCTCCAGGGTTCTCGCCTCCGCGCTGCCCTCGGCGAATATCACACTCGCTCAAGCGGAGCGTCTGCGGGAGGAGATCGTTCCCCTTCGCGCGCTCGCCGGCCGGGCCCGCCACTATTTCGACGCCCTCTCCAGACTCTCTTCCCCCGAGGACGATTCCTTGCAAAACTACACGCCGGCCGGAATCTCTCCAAGCGCCGCTCCGGCGGGACAGTTGGTGCTCCATGGCTAGTCTGATGAGCGCGCTGCTCAACTCGGGCAACGCTCTGCAGGCCTACAACCAGGCCCTGAACGTCACCGAGAACAATACTTTGAACGCGTCGACGCCGGGCTACGCGGCGCAGACCGCCACCTTCATCGCGATGCCATTCGACCCCTCCGTCGGGCTGCCGGGTGGCGTGATGGCCGGCCCCATGCAAAGCTCGCGGAGCGCCTTCGCCGAACAGGCCGTGCAGCAACAATCCTCGGCGCTGGGCGCTTCCTCGCAGCAGGCGACGGATCTCAACAACATCCAGCAACTGTTCAGCCTCACCTCCAGCAACGGCGTCCCCGCCAGCATGGATACGCTGTTTCAGAGTTTCTCCGCCCTGTCGATCAATCCAAACGATCCCGTCGCCCGTCAGACCGTTCTCAACGACGCCCAGCAGGTGGCGCAATCGTTTAACGCCATGGGCAACGGGCTCGCCACGGCCAGCGCCAACGAGACCCAGCAAGCCGCTTCGACGATCACCAGCATCAATTCGCTGGCCGCGCAGATCGCTCAGTTGAACGGCCAGCGCCAGCAGGCGAACGGGACGCCCAACGCCGGCACGGATGCCAATCTCTACGCCGACCTGGAGCAACTCTCCAAATACGCCGGATTCACCGCCCTTCAGCAGCCGGATGGGTCGATTTCCGTCTTTCTCGGCGGCCAGACGCCCATTGTCATGGGAAATCAGAGCCTGCCGATCCAAGGCGATTTTTCTCTGCCCCAAATGCGCGTATTGAACGCTCAGGGAAACGACATTACCTCGCAGATTTCCTCCGGCCAATTAAGCGCCGAGATCAACGTTCAAAACAATCTCATCCCCTCGTACATGTCGAGCGTGAACACGCTCGCCCAAAGCCTCGCCGATCAAGTGAACACAACGCTTTCCCAAGGCGTCGACCAGAATGGCAACGCTCCCGTGAACAACCTGTTCACCTATAACGCGTCCACCGGCGCGGCGCAGACGCTCGCCGTCAATCCACTAATGACCACCGATCAGATCGCCGCCGCGCTTCCGGGAGCCCCCGGAGGAAACGGCAACGCCCTGAATGTCGCCGCGCTCACCTCGACCCCCACTATCGGCGGCTACACCTTCGACCAGTATTTCGGCGCACTCGGCGGACAGGCCGGCAGCGACATCGCCAACGCCAACGCCAACCAGGCCAGCGACCAGCAACTGCTCACCCAGGCCCAAAGCCTGCGCTCTCAAATCTCCGGCGTCTCCCTCGACGCCGAAGCCACCAACCTCATTCAATTCCAGCGGTCCTACCAGGCCGTGGCGAAGATGGTGACCGTCCTCGACGACCTCACCAACACCTTGCTCAACATGATTCCCGGCGCTTGATCCTCATGCTTCCACAGGGGGAAATTTTATATGCTTAGCTCGCTTGCTCCGAATTACCAGTCCTTCCTGAATTCTTTGGGCCTGATTCAACAGCGCCTGCTCACCGACGAAACCCAGCTCGCCAGCGGCCTGAAGATCAATCAAATTTCCGACGCCCCCGATCAGATCGGCCCCCTCCTGCAAACCCGCTCCCAGATCGCCCAGCTTACCCAGATCAACCAGAACCTCGGACAGGTCCAATCGGAAACCGACGCCTCCGAGAGCGCTCTCCAATCGGCGGTCTCCATTATGGACCAGGTGCAGAGTCTCGCCACCCAGGGCGAGCCGACCAACACCAGCGCCGATACTCGCACCACAATCTCCCAACAGCTTGGATCCGCCCTCACCAATTTGGTCAATCTTGCCGACACCGCCGTCGGCGGCCGGTTCGTCTTCAGCGGCAATAGCGACCAGACCCAGCCCTACACCATCGATCTCACGCAGAACAATCCCGTCAGCGCCTACGCCGGTTCACCGGCCACCCGTCAGGTCCAGATTCCCGGAGGCGGCACCATTGCCGTGGCCCTTTCCGCCCAGCAGATCTTCGACAGCTCCTCGCCTCAGACCAACATCTTCAACGCCGGCAACCGCGTTCGCCTGGCCTTGCAAAACAACGACCAGGCCGGCATCGATGCCGCCATCCCCACGCTCGCAAGCGCCGCCACCTATCTAAATCAGCAGCTCGCCACCTACGGCTCCTATCAAGTCAACGTCGGCAACGCCATCACCGCCGGCCAGACCCTGAATACCCAGCTTCAGACCCAATTGGCCAACATTCAAGACGCCAATTCCGCGCAGGTCATTACCGACCTGCAGCAGAATCAAATGCTAGAGCAGGCCGCTCTCGGCGCCGAAGCCCAGTTCCCCCGAACCAGCCTCTTCAATTTCCTTGGTTAACGCTTCCCAAGTGGAAGCTTTGCCCGGTCACATTCCCCGCCGAATCGACCAGCGCGCTCGCCCAGAATCCGAATCGCGCGTCCCGAACTACCACCCGAGTCGCTTTCTCCACCACCGCATCCGGCGCCACGCTCCAAATCGGGTATGGGCAAAAGTCCAGAAACCACCGGAAGGTCCGCGTCGCTCGCGCCGCCGCCACCGCCTGCGAAGGGTCCGGCCGATAAAACGTCTCGCCTCCATCGGAATTGAACCCTTCGGCCAGGTTCAAGTCGTAAAGCCGCAGATAGGACGCCGTCTCCACCAATCCCTGCCAAGCCAGCGGATTCGCGATCGAGGGAAACGCCGCGGCCTCCACCGGCGGCGAGCCTCCGTACAAGCGCGATTCCAGAGTCGCCACGGCGCGTTCGTGCGCCAGCGCGCGGCCTCCGTCGTAAAAACACAGAAACGCCAACACCGCCCACGCCGCGCCTCCGCCCGACCCTTTTCGCGCCCCCATCTCGGAACTCACCAAGCGGCCGAGCATCGGAACGAAAATGGCCAGCAACAGCGCCGCCCATATCCAGACGTCCACCACGCTCGTCAAATCGCCGCGAAACCATCGCTCCGACACAGGCGATAGCAGGCGGATGCCGTATGGATTCGTCCAATCCAGAATCAGATGGGACGCCACGGCGATCGCCGCGATCAGCCACGCCCGCCAGGCCCCGGCGAACGACTTCCGCAGCCCGCAGATCAGCAGCGCCGGCAGCGCCGCCATCACCGGCAGGAACAACACCGAATGCGTGATCCAGCGGTGGTAATGCAGATAATTCAGCGCCCCGCCCGCCGCCGCGACAATGTCGATGTCCGGAGCGTTCGCCGCCAGTATCAACAACACGGTGGAACGCGGGTATAGTTTCCCCAGCCCCGCACGGCCGAGCATCACCCCCGTCAGCG
>VFSW01003758.1_pt1 | contig 22758 bp, 18 predicted proteins | sample 5358111 | NCBI WGS metagenome assembly VFSW01 (sample SAMN11554181, study PRJNA540505) | mine drainage metagenome | isolation source: sediment from site ElyBrook_90M | place: USA: Ely Copper Mine, Vershire, VT | collected 2017
CAGGAGATCCGCGACGAGATCAAAGATGTGGAGGGCAATCCGCAGATGAAGCAGCGGATTCGCCGGCTGCAGCGCGACCGTGCGCGCCGCAACATGATGAAGGAAATACCCACGGCTACCGCGGTAATCGTCAATCCCACGCATTACGCCGTGGCGATCCGCTACCAGTTGGAGAGCATGTCCGCTCCGATGGTCATTGCCAAGGGCAAGAATTATCTGGCGCTCCGTATCCGCCAGAAGGCTGTGGAAAACCAGGTCCCGATCATCGAAAATCCACCCCTGGCGCAGGCCCTGTACAAGTCCGTGGACGTCGGGCAGGAAATCCCGGCGCACCTCTACCGCGCCGTCGCCGAGATTCTCGCCTACATTTTCAAACTCATGAACGGGAGGCTGCCCGGTTGATCCCATGACGCCTGCTAACACCCTCCCCGCCCCCGCCACACCCCGGTGGCTCGTTAATGTGCCACTCAAGATGCTGGGCGAGATGGCCATGCCGATTGCCGTGCTGGGCATCGTCATGGCACTGATCACGCCGCTTCCCGGCTTTGTTCTGGACCTGCTGATTGTTGCCGATATCCTTCTGTCGGTGACTGTGCTGATGGTAGCCCTATACCTGGTAAAGCCGGTCGAGTTCACTTCATTTCCCACCACACTGCTCCTGTTGACCCTGTTTCGCCTGGCCCTGAATATCTCCTCCTCGCGCCTGATTCTGCTCAACGGAAACACCGGCACGTCCGCTGCCGGCCAGGTGATCGGCGCGTTCGGCAGCTTTGTGGTGGGTGGCAATTATGTAATCGGCGCGGTGATTTTTCTGGTCCTCATCGCCATTCAATACGTTGTGATCAATCACGGCGCGGTCCGCATTTCCGAGGTGACCGCACGTTTCACGTTGGACGCCCTACCGGGCAAGCAGATGGCCATCGATGCCGATCTGAATGCCGGGCTGATCGATGAAACCGAGGCCAAGCGGCGCCGCAAGCAACTCTCCACCGAAGCCGAATTCTACGGCGCCATGGACGGTGCGTCACGGTTCACCCAGCGCGACGCGGTGGCCAGCATCCTGATCACCGTGATCAACATCATTGCCGGCTTTTTGATCGGCGTGCTGCAGCACGGCATGGACCTCCAGAAAGCCATTGAAACCTACACGGTCCTCACCATTGGCGATGGCCTGGTGACCGTAATACCGGCGCTGATGATCTCCATTTCCGGCGGGCTGATTGTCACACGCGCCAGTTCCGACGTGCGTCTGGGCGCGGAATTCCAACATCAGATCTTCGGCAATCCCCAGCCCCTGATGCTTGCCGGCGGCGTGCTCATTGCCCTGGGCGCGCTGCCGGGAATGCCCATTGCTCCCTTCCTGCTGCTGGGAGGCGGAGCCGGCGCGGCGGGTTGGCGGATGCGCCAGAAAGAACTGGCGGGTGCCGTGGCGCCCGCGGAAGTCAAACCGGCTGCTCCCAAGGACAATGTAGAGGCTCTGCTGCGCGTGGAACCATTGGCCATAGAAGTCGGGCTCGGCCTGGTCGGTGTGGTCGAGGGCGGGCAGGATTCGGCCCTCCTGCGGCGCATCTCGGCGATCCGCAAGCAACTTGCCACCGATCTTGGCTATCTGCTTCCGCCGGTGCGCGTCACCGATAATCTCTCCCTGCGTGGCCGCGAGTACGTCATCCTGCTGAAGGGCGTCGAAGTTTCGCGTTTCGAATTGCCGCAGGGGTGCGAGTTGGCCATTCCCACCGGCCAGATCGATGGCAAGATGGAAGGGCAGCCCACGCGCGAGCCCGCGTTCGGCATGAGCGCATTGTGGATCCCCAAAGATCGCGCCGAACGGGCCCGCAACGCCGGCTACACGGTCGTAGACAGCATTAGCGTTCTGGGAACGCATGTCTCCGAACTCGTCCGCCGCCACGCCCACGAGCTGTTTTCCCGGCAGGATGCCAAGCGCCTGCTCGACCGGGTCAGCGTTGAACATCCCAAGGTCGTTGAGGATCTGGTCCCCAAGCTGCTCCCCTTAGCCGCGGTACAGCGCGTCCTGCAAAACCTGCTGCGCGAGCGAGTCTCGATCCGCGATGCGGTTTCGATTCTCGAGGCTCTCGGTGAAGCCGCCTCGGCCACGCGCAACCCGGTGTTATTGACCGAGTACGTGCGCCAGGCCATCCGGCGCACCGTGGCCAAGCCGTATTTGACCCGCGCCGGCGAACTACCCGCCTGGTTCCTGGACCCGTCCATCGAACAGGCGATTGAAGCCTCGGTCGAGCACGGCGAGCAGAACAGCCACCTGACCCTGGCGCCGCAAGCCTTACGCGAAATTCTGAACCGCATCTCCAGCCGGGTTATCTCGCCGGAAACCCCGGTGGCTGCCATCACTTCCACCGGAGCGCGCTACTTCCTGCGCCAGATCACGGAATCTTCCATTCCCAACCTTTTCTTCCTGGCGCATAACGAAGTGCCTCCAGGGCAGCGGATCCAGACGTTGGGGAACATTCCATAACACCCTACAGAATTCCGCACGACATGACGATAGATCACTAGTGACCGCGAGACCGGGGAAGACAGATGACCATCAAATCCTATTACGCGCAGTCGATTGAAGACGCCATGGCCCAGGCACGACGCGAACTGGGGCCGGAAGCCATGCTGGTGAACAGCCGTAAATCGCCATCCGAAGCCGTGCATTTAGGCGCCTATGAAGTGGTCTTTGCGATTGACGCGCCCAGTGATGCGTTGAGCGAATCGCCCCGCCGCGACACGGCGCCAAAGGGTGGAGCCGGTGACCGGCTCTCGGCCGAAGTGGCGGATCTTAAAAAGGAATTGGAAGGCATGCGAAGGGTGCTCACCAGGAGCGCATTCGCACCGGCCCAATGGCCCGGCGCTTCCCCGACGGTTTCCGACGGCTATGCCACACTGGCTGCCGCGGAAGTATCTCCGGAACTGGCGCGGGAGATTGTCGAGGCGGCGGAATCCCGTCTGGGCGAGGTCCACACGGCCCAATCCCGCACCCAGATACGGCGCGACGGAACGCTCTTTCAGCGAGCGCTGGTGGAGGAACTGGAATCGCGTTTCACCGCGCAACCCCTCCTGGGGAAAGGCGATGCCAAACCCCGGATTGTCGCCGTGGTTGGTCCCCCGGGGTCGGGAAAGACCACCACGCTGGTGAAACTAGCGGTGAATTACGGGTTGGCCAGCCGGCGCCCCGTGCTGTTGCTCTCCGCGGACACCTACCGCGTGGCTGCGGCGGAACAGCTGCGCTCGTACGCAGCGATTCTGGGGGTGGGGTTTCAGGTGCTGGAAACCACGACGGCGCTGGCACAGGCCATCGAAGAGAATCGCGGCAAGGAGTTGATTTTTGTCGATACGCCCGGCCTCAGCACAGGGGAATTGGGTGAGTCGGGTGATCTCGCGCGGTTTCTTGCTACCCGGCCGGACATCGATACCCAACTGGTCCTATCGGCTTCTATGAAATCCGCCGATCTATCCCGTGTGGTCGATTCATTCCAGGCTTTCCAACCTCAGCGGCTGCTGTTCACCAAGCTGGATGAGACCGGTTCGTTCGGTCCGATCCTCAACGAAGCGGCGCGAACGGGTAAGCCGCTGTCGTTCTTTTCGCATGGACAGCGGATACCGGAAGATCTCGAAGCCGTCACCCCGAGGCGGCTCATCGAACTGATTCTCGGCAGCCCATCCGGCCGGTCACGGTCGGCGGCATAGCTGCCTTTTAGCGGCAGAAGAGTATGTATTCGTATGCGGTGCCAGTGATGGAAGACGTCGAACGTGAAAGGCTCATTCTCGAGCATCTGCCCCAGGTGCGCTTGATTGCCCGGCGAATTCAGGAACGATTGCCGGAGAACATCAGCTTGGACGACCTGGTTTCGACGGGTGTCATCGGGCTGATCTCGGCGATCGACAACTTCGATCCCGCTCATAACGTCAAGCTGAAGACGTATGCCGAGTACAAGATCCGCGGCGCCATTCTGGACAGCCTGCGCGGCCTCGATTGGGCGCCCCGGCAGAAACGGCGCAAAGCCAAGCAGATCGAATCCGCCATTGCCACCGCGGAACAGGTTCTCAAGCGCTGTCCCACCGAAGAGGAGATCGCTGTCCAACTGGGAATCTCTCTCGAAGAGTACCACCAGTGGCTGGTGGAGATTCGCGGCCTGAACATCGCCAGCATTGAGTACGCAGGCAATGACCAGGGGAAAGATCTACTCCACTATGTTGCCGAGACTGATGACAATCTGCCCTCCACGTTGCTGGAGCGCTCCGAGTTGGAGCGCCTGCTGGCGGCGGGAATCCAGGAGATCCCTAAGATCGAGCAGACCGTTCTGAGTCTGTATTATCACGAAGATCTGACGCTTCGCGAGATTGCCGAGGTGGTGAACCTCCACGAGTCGCGCATTTCGCAATTGAAGTCGCAGGCAATTCTGCGGCTACGTACCCACTTGCGCGCCCAGTGGCCGGCCACCAGGGGTATGGCATTGGTATGAGCAGCGAAGACCAGAACAGCGCTCGCATGAGTGCCGCGCCGAATGCGCGCAACCTTTTGGACCAGTGGAGTGAGTCACTCGCGCAGGTTCTGGAATCGATGACCGATCAGCGGCCGGAAATCCGCTGGCAATACGTCACCGGACCGCTCTCCGAGGTTGCGGCCGATCCCGCGGATTATCTGTGGTGGCAGCAGTCGTTTCAGTCCTCGCCCGATCTGCTGGCCTGGGTGGGGGTGCCTCGTGCCACGTGGGAGTACGCCGGAACCCTCACATTGAAGGCCGCGGGGCTGGAAACCGTCGAATCCGGCGAGGCCAGGAACACCTGGTTCGAGATCCTCGGCCAGTCGTTGTCCGTTATGGCTCGCTCCATCGGTTCGATGGTCGGGCACGAGGTTACTTGTGATTCCGGCGCCGAGCAGGCTCCGGATGCGGAAGTCCGCGAGTGGGCGTCGGTTTCCATTACCTTCGGCGACGCACCCCTGGCTCCCTTTCTGGCGACGCTTGGACCCAGACTCGTGGAGACCATCTCCGCGCCTCCGCGCTCTGCCGAGCCGTCGAAACAGCCTCCGCTGCGAACTGAGCCGGAAATGGACGATGCGAGCCGCATACCGTCCGCTTCCCGAACCATGGACCTGTTGATGGATGTCGACCTGCCCATCAGCATCTCCTTCGGCAAAGCCCAGCTTCCCATGAAAGACGTGCTCAAGTTGACTACCGGGTCCATCGTAGAACTCAATCGCGGCGTCAACGATCAGGTGGAAGTGCTGGTGAATGAGTGCCTGATTGCGCGCGGCGAAGTGGTAGTTGTCGACGGGAATTATGGTGTCAGAATCCAGGAAATCGCCAGCCGGCAGGATCGCCTGAGGAGCTTGAAATGAATCCCCTCATCCTCACCTTGGGGGGCCTGTCGTTGTTAACGCTCCTAGCCCTGGTTCTGTCCGCAACCGCCCTCTGCCTGGTGCGTTCAATGGCGCGCGCAGCCCGCAAACGGCAGACCGGCGACAACGAACTGGCGTCGGCTGTGCAGGCGCTTCGCTCGGATCTGGACAGCCTGGCCTCGCAAATTCGCGACGCGCAACCTTCGCAGGCGCTGCCTGCCGCCGCTCCGCGAAACGGGTTGAACCTGGCCAAACGGTCGCAGGCGCTGCGCCTCAACCGCCGCGGCACTCCCCCTGCCCAAATCGCAGCCACGCTGGAACTGCCCCTCCAGGAAGTCGAACTGCTGCTCAAGGTCGATCGCATCGTCATCGGTAATCTTTAGGCGGAAATCGCCTATTCGAGGTATCCTTTCCAGTCGGGCCTGTGCCCATAATGAAAGGTATGACCGTCGAGATCGAAGGCGTGACACTGCATCTTGCCCACCCGGACGAACTCGCGGTGCAATGGGTGGGGCAAGACGAACTGATGCGCCAGTTGCTGGCGGCCTGGATGGTAGTGAACGACCAGGATTTGCCGATGAATCCGCGGCTTCTGGGCAAGCCCGGTGTCGGAAAAACCACGCTGGCATATGCTGCTGGACGCCGCATGGGGCGCGACGTCTACATCGTGCAGGCCACCCTGGACACCCGCCCCGAAGACCTGCTCGTGACGCCCGTGATCCAGGGTGAAGGCAGCCTGCGCTACGTAGCATCCCCTCTGGTCACCGCCATGATCCGCGGCGGAATCGCCATCCTCGACGAAGGCAACCGGATGAGTGAGAAGAGCTGGGCCAGCCTGGCGCCCTTACTGGATAACCGGCGCTACGTGGAATCGATCGTCGCCGGCATCAAGATCAAGGCGCACCCGCAGTTTCGCATGGTCGCCACCATGAATGACGATGCTTCCACGTTCGAACTGCCTGAGTACATCCATTCGCGGCTGCAGCCGCAGATCTTCATCGACTTTCCCGAGCGCGATGAAGAGTACCACATCCTCAAGGAGAATCTCCCCTTCGCGGAGGAACGCATCCTCAGCTACGTAACGGATTTCCTGCAGATGGCGCACGCCGCCGACGAGCGCTACACCGTGCGCGACGGCATCAACGTAGCCCGCTACGCCATCAAGCTGAAGAGTCTGGCCACCGAACGGACGCATGAAGCCAAGGCGCTCGAGATCGCCCTGGTTCAAGTGCTGGGAGAAGAGTCGCTACGGTATGCCCGGGGAACTCGACCTTCCGCTTCCTGACCTGGGAAGCCTGAAACGCGGACGCTTCACCTACTTCCCGGTGGTGCCGAACCGGCTGGAGTTCGCCATCGAGGTGCGGCAGGCGATCCTGCGGGACCGGCCCGGAGTCATTGCTCTGGAATTGCCCGTCACGTTGCGCGAGGCGTGGCTGCGCGCCGTGGGACGGCTGCCGGAAATGTCGCTGATCTTCTACCCGGACGAGGCAACCGGTGAAGATCAGGCCATCTACGTTCCCATCGAACCGGCCGACCCCTTTACCGAAGCCATCCGGACAGGCCTTGAAACCGGCGCCGAAATCACCTTCGCCGATCCCGACGCGGGACAGCGTCCTCATTTGCGGGATGACTATCCCGATTCGTACTCCATCCGGCACATCGGGCTGGCCCGCTACGTCGAGGCCTACCGGGTCTACCCGCAGGCGCGCAGTGAGGACCTGGCGCGGCACGCCGCCGGAATCGCATGGAAATTGCAGGGCACCGATCCAGATGCCGCGGTCCTGGTGGTGCTGTCCTTGAATCTTCTCGACCCGGTGCTCGACGCCATGGAAGAACCGCAGGGGCAGCCCATGGCCCGCGTTCGGCGCGATGGCGTGGAGTTGCTCCATCCGCACCCCGAATCCCTGGCGGAAATCACCGTCGAATATCCCCAGATTCAATGGCGCTACGAGAACTTCCGGCACCTGATGACCGACTGGAAGCTGATCGACCGCCGACACGCCCAGTTGGCCGTTTTGCGCGAAGCCGAAAAGGAGTACGAGGCCGGAACGGGAGTACGCGTCGCGCACTGGCAGCGCCGCCTGCTGGCCCGTTATACCCGCAACCTTGCGCTTGGCGGCAACCAACTCAGCGCGGGCATCTTCGATCTGACCGTGGCCGCGCGCGGCATCGCCGACGACAACTACGCCTGGGACGTCTGGGAGGCGGCCGGAAAATACCCGCCCCAAAAGCTTGAATCCGACCTGCTGACGGTGCGCATCTCGGGAGAAGAAATGTGGCGCGACACGCGACGGATCCGGCTGCGCCGCCGGCTTCCCAGTACTAAGCAGAGGATCCGCCCCTATGGCCTGAAGCCGCGCAAGAAGGAGAAATTTCCGGGTGAGTGGGCCAGCCAGCTCAACGGATCCGGAATCTGCTCTTATCCGCCCGAGGACTTGGTAATCGAAGATTATGGCCGCTTCCTGAAGAAGAAAGGCAAGAGCATCCTCTCCGAAGAGCGCGTCCGCGTCGAGCCCTTCACCACCTCCATTCTCGACGGCATCGATATGCGCGAGACCATCCGCCAGTGGCACGAAAAGCGCGTCTACGTGCGGCAGTTCCAGAAGATTCACGGCGAGGTGGGCAGCGTGGTGGTGATCTTCGATGAAGACCGGGACAATCGCTACTCCTATATGACCACCTGGCTGGGCGAGAACCAGAACGAATCCGATATGGCGTTCTACTCCACCTTCCCGTTCGACAATCTGGTGGGACCGGGAATCGGCCGCGCCGAGTATGGCGGGTTCCTGATGACCTTGCCGCCGCGGCGCATGTACGACGTCTGGCAGGATGCCGATTACGAGTTCGCCGAATCAAAATCGGAGCGGCTGCTGCTGGCGTCATTGGATTATTCGATTCACCGCTATGTCGTCTATGTGGCTGCCCGGCCGCCTCGTTCCATCTTCAAGACCATCGCTTCGCGCATGGGGCGCACCATTATCTATATCCCCATCGGGCAACTCTCTCCTTTATCGCTGAAAAAGATACGCGTCGTGCATGTGCTGGATGGCTATGACAAGCGGCAGATCGCCAGGGAATACTTGTGGTGAGGCTTAGTTGCATACCGCCAGAGAGTCCAGGCTGCGCACTTTGGCCGCGAGCGTGGTGCGCTTAAGCCGCAGCATTTCGGCCGCGGCTTTTTTGTTCCCGTTGGTTTTGCGTAGCGCCTGCTCCAGAATGCTGCGCTCGATCACGGCGAGCGTCTGCTCGTAATCCAGGCCGTCATCGGGAACCGAGACCAAGGGCGATCCTCCCGGCACTGCCGTGAGGGCACGCGCCGGCGCAGGCAGAGGGAAATCGGGCGGCAGGAGAACCCGGCGCTCACCACTCAGGGCTATGGCCATCTCGACCGCGTTTTCCAGTTGCCGGACATTCCCCGGCCAGGAATAACCGCACAACCGTTCCAGGACCTCTGGCAGCAATATCTTTCGCTCCACCTCTTCCAAGAGGCAGATTTTCTCTACGAAGTGCGCCGCCAGTGCCGGGATGTCTTCCGGCCTGCGCCGCAAGGGAGGCATCTGAATCGGAACGACGTTGAGTCTGTAGTACAGGTCTTCGCGGAAGGCGCCTTGCTCGATTTTGCGCATCAGGTCGCAATTCGTGGCAGCGATCACCCGGATGTCGGCTTTAATCGTTTCCGAACTCCCCAGACGCTGGTACTCCCGCTCCTGGAGCACACGCAGGAGTTTGACCTGGAGATCCAGGGGAAGCTCCCCGATTTCGTCTAGAAATAGGGTTCCTCCCTGTGCCTGCTCGAACCGGCCGGTGCGATTCTGAACGGCTCCCGTGAAGGCTCCGCGGACATGTCCGAACAGTTCGGCCTCCAGCAGATTCTCGGGAAGTGCGCTGCAGTTCACCGCTACCATGGGGCCCTTGCGCCGCGATGCTGCCCGGTGAAGCGCAAGTGCGGCTACTTCTTTGCCGGTTCCGGTCTCACCGGTGATCAGGACGGTCGCCCGCCGGTTGCCCACCATTCGAATAATGTGCTTTACCTGGCGCATTTCGGGGCTGTCGCCCAGCAACAACTCGCCCCACTCCTCGCGGCACACCTGTACCGCGAGCCGCGCCAGATTCCCCGTGCGGCGGCTTTCGATAGCCTGTCCGATCAGGCGAAAAGGATCCTCGCTTTCAGTAAGGAACTGGTAGACGCCCAGACGGGCCATGCGGACCGCATCCTGTAGGGTCGCCTGAGAATCGCGCAGGAGCACGGGCACACCGGGTGCCAGTTGCTGCACCCGTTCCCAGAGAGCCGGCGGGGTCCAACCTGCCAGCGGGAACTCCAATACGATGGCTTGCGGATCTCCAGCCAGGCGCTCTTGCAAGGCGGCTTCCGGCGTGCGATAGCGCACATCCCAGGCACCGGGTGGAGCTGGTTCCATTGGGGAGGGGGCGGCGGTTTCAACGATCCAGAGCACTCGGTTGGGGTCCATGGGCATGTACACCCCTGCAATCGGCAGGAATGGCAGAAACTTTAGCGGAAACTCGAAAATATTTCTGGCCCGGAACTAAAGTTCCAGCGCCGGGGATCCGATATGTAAGTCAGGCAAGGTGGCATCGCAATGAAAGTCTACGATCAGAGTCTGACCGGAGCGGCATCCGCGGGGTCAGGGCGCACACAGGAACTGCAAAAGACAGGCAAGGGAGGTACTTCGCGGTCTGGCGCGGCCGCCACTAGCGGTGGCGATCGCGTCGAACTATCGGGCGCCTTGGGAACGCTCGCCCAGGCCATGGCGACGTCCGCATCTTCGCGGGCCGGCAAGGTGCAGGCGCTGGCTGGGCAGTACCAAAGCGGGCTTTATCAATCGGACCCGGCGGCAACCAGCCGCGGCATGGTAGCCGACGCCCTGGCGTCCGCAATGAGATGATCACGATGCTCGCCGCGGACCTGCAAGCCCGGATGGCGGAGGCCTGTTTCGCACTCGAACGGGCTGGCGAGTTGTTAGTGTGCCCCTCGCCTGAGAACCTGGAGGAGTGCCAGGCGGCGTTGGGAACCGCGCAAGCCGCACTGGAGGAGTGTACACCGGAGTTGCCGCGCCATGCCGGCGATCCCACACTTCTGGCACAAGCGGCCCGCTTGCGGCTGGCTGTTTGCAAGGCCGGCTGTCTTCAGCAAACCGCGACGGAGCATCACCGCAGGTGGTTCCAAATACTCCGCGCCAAACTGGGTGGCTACACGGCACTGGGGAGCCCGCCCGAGATTTCCGGCGTGGCGCGAGTCTGGCTGCAAGGATAGCACCTATGTCACTTCTTTCCTCACTGGTCACGTCGGCCTCCGCTCTGAGCGCCTATGACCAGGTATTAAGCGTGACCCAGAACAACGTGGTCAATTCCTCGACCCCGGGCTACGCCAGGCAGACTATGACACTGGAGGCCCGAAATTTCGACCCCACCCAGGGCGATTCCGGCGGTGTGGTGGCCTCCGACGTGCTCAGTTCGCGCAACGAATTCGACGAACAGGCAGTCCGCCAGCAAAACACCTTGCTGGGCGAGTCTTCTCAAAACGTGGGCAGCCTGACCTCCTTGCAGTCTTACTTCGATATCACGGGTAACTCCGGCATTCCGAGTGCCCTCAACGGTCTGTTCCAGGCGTTCTCCGCCTGGGGGCAGACGCCCACCGATGGCAACGCCCGGCAGACCGTGATCAACGCCGCAGGCACTGTAGCCAGCGCGTTCCAGGACACCGCCATGGGTCTCGGGCAAGTCACGCAGAACACCAACATCCAGTTGCAGCAGACGGTGAATCAGGTAAACCAACTGGTCGGGCAACTGAGCCAGTACAACAGCCAGATCATGGCCGGAAACCGCAACGATGCCGGGCTGGATGCGCAGATTCACAGCACCATGGAGCAGCTTTCGCAGTACGTCAGCTTCACCGCGACGCAGCAAAGCGACGGGTCCTACACGCTGCTGTTAGGCGGCCAAACGCCGATGTTGATTGAGGACAAGCAATATGCGATCAGCTATTCTCTGGAGCTGCCCACAGATCCCCCGCCCACCAATGAGAACGGCCCTCCCACGGCACACATTCGCGCCGCGGACGGAGCCGATGTCACCGGTAAGATTACCGGCGGCCAGTTGGGAGCGCTTCTCGACGTACGCAACACCGTGTTGCCCTCTTACGTGGGAGATGCTTACCAAGCCGGCGATCTGAACGACCTGGCCAAACAGTTTGCCGACCGGGTCAACCAGCTTCTCACCCAGGGGACTTCGACGGACTCCACGGTCAGTTCCGGAGCCCCGGCCCTGTTTGTGTACAGCTCGAACGCGACTGACGTCGCTAAGACGCTGGCGGTCAACCCGGCAGCGACTGCGTCGCCTCTGGTGTACACCGCTCCGGCATCCCAGATAGTGAATGGAATCCCGCTGGCACTGGCGAATCTGTCGAATCCCACTGCCGGCGAGGACATGATTAATGGCGAGAGCTATACCCAGTTTTACGGTGACATGGCTTCGCGGGTGGGCAGCGCCCTCGCCACTGCCACCAGCCAGCAATCCGTGCAACAGTCGGCCTTGGCACAGGCGCAAAACCTGAGGCAGTTGGACTCGGGTGTGAATCTCAATGAAGAGGCCATGGCACTGGTGCAATTCCAAACCGCGTACGAGGCCAACTCGCGACTCATCACGGTGCTGGATCAGCTCACCCAGGACGTGGTTCAAATCCTCGGCGCCACAGGGTAGAAATCGCTATGACTACCAACTTGAATCCCGGTAACGCACTCTTTCTGGCCAACCTGAATCGCGTCGAGCAGAGACTTGCCGACGCGAACAGCCAGATTTCTTCAGGTAAGCGGATCAACGTCGCATCGGACGCGCCCGATCAGATCGATACGCTGTTGCAACTCCGCGCCAACCAGCAGCATAACCAGCAGATCCAGTCTAATCTGACTTTAGCGGAAACCGACGCCCAATCGGCCGACAACGCGCTCACGGGCGCTATTTCCCTGATGGATCGCGCTACGACGCTGGCAGCCCAGGGCACCGACACCAGCCTGACCGCCGACACCCGAGCGAGCATGGCAGCGGAAGCGCAGTCCCTGCTGGAGCAGATGGTTTCGTTCAGCCAGACCCAGGTGCAGGGCCGGTATATCTTCAGCGGAGACCAGGCCGACAACCCCTCCTACCAGCTCGACTTGAGCGCAGCGGACGGGTCGGGAGTAGATGCATTGACGACGGCAGGGTCCACGCGGCGGATTGAAGATCCTTCAGGCGGAACGTTCGCGGCCTCCAAGACGGCTGCGGAGATATTCGGACCGGTGACGCAGGCCACCGACGCGAGCGGAAATCCGCTCCTCGACGACAATGGCAATCCCGTTTACGCGCCAGCTTCCGACAACGCGTTCGCGGCGCTGAACGGGCTGCGAGTGTCCCTCCAGAACAACGATATGGCGGGCATTCGGACCGCCATCGACAACATCAAACAGGTTTCCACGCACTTGAACACGATGCAGGGATTTTACGGCTCGCTGGAAGACCGCATTCAGGACGCAGCCAACTCCGCCACGAGCGTCAATTCCAAACTGGAGACCGAGATCAGCAGTATCCAGGATGCCGACATACCCACCGCCGCCCTGGAACTGACCCAGGCCAGCACGCAACTCGAGGCGGCCATGACCATGCAAGGAAAAATGCCCCATTCGACGCTGTTCAGCTATCTGGCCTGATCACTCGTGCGGAGTGAAGGTCGATTCAGCCCCGAAGCGTTTGTAATCGCTGTAGGCGATGCGCAGGCGCTCCCGTTGCGGGCCTGTGCGAAACTGCAGAGTGTCATCCGCATAGGTATAGATGGGAAACCAGTGCGTTCCATCGATGGGCTTGCGGATGGTCGTGAACCTCGGAAATAGATTTTCACTCTTCATCGTCCGGATCTGCGGTACAGCCTGCCCCTGCATGCGAACGATGTTGTACTCCTTCTGATCCACCCAGAGCATGCCGTCGAAGAAGCGCTGGCCCTCCAGAATTTGGCGGGGGCGGACCTGCAATACCCAGCAGTCCACGCCGTCCACGTTCTCTTCGCCCCGCAGTTTGGTCTCGTAGTTCCACAACTGGCTGTCCGTCAGCACCAGGGGCTGAATCTCGCGGATATCGCGAAAATCTTCTTCGGTCATAATCAGGTGCTTCAGGCTGTTCTGCGGCTTGCCGATGAGTCGCTCGGTGCGCTCGTGTTGCGGCGAAAAGATGATATCGCGTACCTCACGATACTGGCCCCGCGCGGCGCCGTTGTCGTTCAGTTCCTCAATGGTCACCGTCTGCCGGTAGGTGTATTGGTTACGCTCGGCCTCGGTTTCGGTCTCGCGGTGGGCCACCAGTTTGGCGAGATTGGCGGGTGGATCGCCGGCGCGCAGAGTGAGCGGCCCGGCCACCGATGTTAGAATGAGCGCGATGGCCAACACGCTCGGCGGCTTCCGGGCGGCTGCAGTGATCGGAGCGATCGCGCTGAGCGGGGTAGGCATAGGTTATGCGCTCGTCAAAGGCATTCCTCTCCACACGGCGTTACCGGTCATCGCCGCCTTTCTTGCCGAATATCCATTCTATCTGGTGGCCGGATTCCCGGAAGCGCGGGAGCACCTGGCCGGACCGCGGCTGCCCGCGTGGCTGGCGGCGTCGGCGATTTTGCCGTACCTGATTTGCTGTTGCGGCGGGATTCCGTTCCAATGGCTCGCGCTGGTTCGCCTGGCGGCCCTGGCAATCGCGGTCTGCTTCTGGTACGTCATTCTGCCGGCGGCACCCTGGTCCGACGGCGCATTCCTGGTGCTGGTAGCCGCAGTGATGGTGGGCAGGTATTTCGATTTCATCTACCCCGATGTCTACCGGCAGCACATCTCCATTCTGGGACACATCGGTCTGTTTCACATGGCCGTACTCTCGCTGATGCTGGAGCGGCGGGTACCCGAAACGGGATTCGGCTTTCTGCCTACCGCGAAAGAGTGGCGCATCGGCGTCGTGAATTTCCTTTTCTTCATTCCGTGCGCCGCCGCGCTCATCGTAGCGCTGCACGCCACCCATTTCGTGCAACCGCGCCTGGTGTGGGCCGCGGCCACCTTCGTCGGGTTCCTGTGGGTGCTGGGGTTGACCGAAGAGTTTTTCTTCCGGGGAGTACTGCTCGGTTGGATCGAAGATTGGACCGGTCATACCACCGCGGCCCTGGCGCTCACTTCGATTCTGTTCGGCCTGGTCCATTTTTGGTTTCGGGGATGGCCCTGGGTTCCGATCGCGGCGGTCATGGGCTGGTTCTGCGGCCGGGCGCGGAACCAGGTGGGAAGCATTCGGGCCAGCGTGGTTACACACGCCCTGGTTGTGGCGACCTGGCGTGCCTTCCTGTGGTAGCGGTACAATCCAGTTTCTATGGCAAAGCTTGGATTTCTGGGTCTGGGGCTCATGGGATATCCCATGGCTCGCAATCTCCTGCGCGCCGGGCACGAAGTGGCGCTCTGGTCGAACACTGCCGACAAGGCACGTAAACTGGCCACCGAAGCGGGCGGCAAAGCCTGCGATACACCACGCGAGGTGGCACAGAAGGCCGACTTCATTTTCCTTTGCGTCGGCGACACGAATATGGCGAGTGCTGTCATCCTCGGCGACGAGGGTGTGATCCATGGCGCGCGTCCCGGAACTACCGTAGCTGACGCCAGCACGATCAGTCCGAGCGCGAGTCGCAAAATCGGCCAGGCGCTCCATGCCAAGAGTGTAGATTTTCTCGACGCTCCCTGCACCGGATCGACTCCCGGCGCCGAAGGCGGCACCCTCACGTTCATGGTCGGAGGCGATCCGAACGTGTTTGAAAAAACAAAACCATTCCTGGAGGTGATGGGCAAGCGGCTTTATTACTGTGGACCGGCGGGCATGGGCCTGCAGGCCAAATTAACCCAGAACCTCATTCTTTGCAACATCGCCATGGCCTTCAACGAAGGCATGGTGTTGGCGGCCAAGGGAGGAATCGAACCGAAGCTGATGCTCGACATCCTGGATAATAGTGCCGCCAAGAGCGGTTTAATCTCATATAAAGCGCCCTTCGTGCTCCGCCGGGACTTCCAGGCCAACTTCTCCACCAAGTGGATGCATAAGGATATCGGGCTCATGATGGAGTCAGGGAAAGAACTAGGCGTACCGCTACCTCTGACTGGTTTGACCCAGCAGCTTTTCCAGACGGCTATCAGCGCAGGCCACGCCGATGAGGATTTCTGCTCTACTATCAAGGTTTTAGAGGAATTGGCAGGGGTAGAAGTAAAATCCCAATAAAAAAATACAGATTTCTGTTGATTCCAAAATCAGAATATACTAGTATTGGAATTAAGCCGGGGAGGCAACTCCCACCAAAGCGAGACTAACCTCTAAATAAAAGACCCCTGAAGCAATCCTCCCCGGCGCCCGAAAGGGTTTAGAGGCCTTCCCCAAAAGAAAAAATCACAAAGACGTGAGTGTCGGTCTGTCAGGATTGCGTTTCTGGCCAGCCGGGTCTTGGAGCGTTGACGTTCGGTTTGGAGGGCTGCGTGATATTATGGCAGATACGCTCGCCAAGAGACGCCGCGAATGAAAACTCTCACCGTTCTGGGTTCCACCGGGTCGATCGGAACCAACACGCTGGACGTGGTTCGGCGCAGCCGCCACCTGTATCAGGTGTATGCGTTAGCCGCCGGCCGGAATGTGGAAACCCTGGTTTCCCAAATCCTGGAATTTCGCCCCAGCGTCGTGGTTGTCGCGACCTCCGACATTCTGGCGCGTCTATCGGATAGACTGACCGCAGCCGGCCTTCCGCGAGCGGAGTGGCCGGAACTGCTGCATGGGGATGCGGCCAGAGTGGAGATTGCCACGGCGGCGGCGGTGGACACGGTGATTTCGGCCATCGTAGGGGTCGCCGGCCTGGAAGCTACGTATGAAGCTGTGCGCCGCGGCAAACGGGTAGGTCTGGCGAATAAGGAAGTCCTGGTTTCGGGTGGCCAACTGGTGATGCAGGCTGTCCGGGAGTACGGAGCGGAGTTGGTTCCCGTGGATAGTGAGCACAACGGCGCACATCAGTGTCTGCGGGCGGGGAACCGGGAGGCGGTGTCCAAACTGATCCTTACGGCATCAGGTGGGCCGTTTCGGAACACTCCGAAAGAGGCATTGGCGCGGGTGACACCCGAGCAGGCCCTGAATCATCCAACATGGAGGATGGGCAATCGCATTACCATCGATTCCGCCACTTTGATGAACAAAGGATTCGAAGTAATCGAGGCGTGCTGGTTGTTCGATTTCGCACCGAGCCAGGTCGATGTAGTGATTCACCCCCAGTCGAGCGTGCATGCCATGATTGAGTACAGCGATGGCAGCGTGCTTGCCCAGGTTTCAGCGACGGATATGCGCATGCCGATTCAATATGCGCTCACCTATCCGGAAAGATGCGAAGCGCCGGTGCCAAAAGTGGACTGGAGCAAAGCTAAGAGCTGGGAGTTCTTTCCGCCGGATTATGAGAAGTTTCCGCTGCTTCGGCTGGCATACCAATGCCAGGAAACAGGCGGCTCGGCGACCTGCACGCTGAATGCTGCCGACGAAGTGGCTGTAGAGGCATTTCTGCAGGGTAAAATTGCGTTTCTTGCCATCGCCGAGGTGGTAGCCGAGACGCTCTCGAGGATTCCCGTCCGTCACCCGCGGACCGTTGGCTAAATCCTGGAGATTGACGGGGAGTCGCGGATCCGGGCGCGGGAACTGGTGATGGCGCGCGCGGGGGCTGTGACAGCGTAGATATATGCTAGAGACTGGCGAGAGCATTCTGTGGCTGCTTGTCCTCATCGGGGTCATGATCATGATCCACGAATTGGGGCATTTTTGGGCAGCCCGTTATTTTGATGTGAAGGTGGAGGCGTTCAGCTTCGGATTCGGTCCGAGGCTGTTCGGCTTCCGGCGCGGCGAGACGGATTACCGGGTGTCGCTCATTCTTTTCGGCGGCTACGTAAAGATGGCCGGCGAAATGGAGGGCGTCAACATGGAGGGGTATGCCAACATGTCTGCTCCGTCCGGGGAGGGGGCCTCTGCGCCCGATCCGCGCAGCCTGTTCGCCAAGCCCCGATGGCAGCGGCTCATCATTGCCTTCGCCGGACCGTTCATGAATGTGGTGCTGGCGGTGGGCCTGCTGACCGGGCTCTACATGGTGAAGTACGAGCGGGTCTCGGATGCGGATCTGGATCCGGTGATCGGTCACGTGATGGCCGATTCCCCTGCCGCCAAGGCCGGCATCCGTGACGGCGACCGCATCGTCAAGCTGGACGGGAAAGACAAGCCAACCTGGAAAGACGTAGGCATGGAAGAGATCTCCAGCGCTTATCGCCCTATGCACCTCACCATCGAGCGCGCCGGGAAGCGTTTCGACACGGTGGTGACGCCGACCCTAAGCGAAGCCTTGGGAGTAGGATACGCCGGATGGGAAGAGCGCGGCGAGATGGAACTGGACGAGGTGGACCAGAATCTGCCGGCGTATAAAGCGGGGCTGCGGAAAGGCGATGTGGTCCTCACTCTGAACGGCCAGCCGATGCATTCCAATTACCGGTTCTACGAAGTCACCAAGAACAGCGGCGGGAAGCCGCTGGATATCGTGTACGTCCGCAATGGCGCTACGCACGAGGTGGTGGTACAGCCGGAGTACAGCCGGAGCGACGGTCCGGCGCGCTGGATGATTGGCGTCCGCCCGCGGCCCAAGCTCACCATCATCACCACGCGCCTGGCGTTCCCGGAAGCGCTCTCCGAATCGGTGCGGGAAAACGAGGAAGGCGCCACGCTCATCGTCAAGGTGCTGCAGGGAATGATCGAGCGGCGCATGTCCACGAAGAACCTCACCGGGCCGGTGGGCCTGGCCCAACTCTCCGGGCAGGCGGCCAAAGAGGGGCCTTCGGCGTATTTCTCGCTGATGGCCATGGTGAGCCTCAACCTGGCCATCTTCAACCTTCTGCCGATCCCGATCCTGGACGGCGGCACCATCCTGATGCTGCTGGTGGAGATGGTCATGCGGCGCGACCTGAGCCTGAATGTAAAGGAACTGGTATTTAAGGTCGGGTTCGTTTTCATCATGGTGATCATGGCGTTTGTCATTTTCAATGACATTTCCAAGATCGTCCTTCCTCCGGGCTAAGTGAAACACATTGAATCCTGCTCCGGTAGCGAATCATCTGGTAAGCTGTTCCTCGTCCATGCACTGTACCTGCGTCCGCCATACCGATCTGCCGCACACCACAAAGTTGTTCGCGGACGTGCTGTACCACCCCGACCGCACCGGCGGCTTTTATCGATATCCGATTCGGGATCTGGAAGCCTACCGCGCGAGCGCGGCGCAGATTCATTTCGGTGACACCGAGCGTGCTGCCCTGGTAGCGGCATTGCGAGTGCAAAACCCCGAAGGGCCATCCCTGGAACGGCTGGCGCAGCCGGGCACGGTAGCCGTGGTGACCGGACAGCAGGTGGGCCTGTTTTCCGGTCCTGCCTACACGGTTTACAAAGCCCTCCACGCGGCCAAACTGGCGGAATGGCTCACGGCCAATGGAGTTCCGGCCGTGCCGGTATTCTGGCTGGCCACCGAAGACCACGACTTCGCTGAAGTGAATCACGCCTGGGTCTTTGACGGCGAACACCATCCGCATAAGCTGGAAATGCGCCGGACGGCGAGTTCCCAACCGGTCGGGCACGTCACCCTGGTGGCTCCCCCGGTGCGGGAGTTGCGAACTGCCCTGCACGGACTGCCGTTCGGCGAAGAAGTCGCCGACGCCGTCGAAGATACCTATCGCGCCGGCAGCACCATGGGCAAAGCGTTCGGCGAACTGGTGCGCTCTCTTTTGGCGCGGCACGACATTTTACAGGTGGATCCGCTGCTGCCGGAATTCCGGCGGCTGGCGGCGCCGGCCCTCCGCCGCGCCGTGGAGGCGGGGCCTGAATTGAACGCACTCGTGCTGGAGCGCAACCGCGAACTTACCGCCGCCGGGTATCACGCCCAAGTGCACATGGAGGAGCAAACCTCCCTGGTGTTCCTGCTGGAGGGTGATAAGCGGCTGGGATTGCGGCGGCACGGCGACGAGTATGTTCTGAACGGCCGGCGTTTCACCACCGCGGAACTGATGGACCGGGCGGCAGACCTTTCGCCCAACGCACTGTTGCGGCCCGTGGTGCAGGATTCCATGATCCCCACGGTGGCCTATATCGGAGGCCCCGCGGAAGTGGCCTACCTGGCGCAAAGCGAGCCCATTTATCGAACCCTGCTAGGCCGCATGCCGGTCGCGGTGCCGCGCAGCGGATTTACGATACTGGATGAGCGCAGCGCCAAACGCATGGAACGCTACGGCCTGGGGCTGCCGGACTTCTTTCATGGGGAAGACGTCTTGCGCGATCGCATTGCGGCGAGACTGGTGCCGCCCGCGCTTTCCGGCCGCCTGCGGGACACCATGACGGTAGTGGATGGCGCCGTCGAGCGCCTGAAGGGCGACCTGCTGGCGTTCGATCCCACCTTGGCGAAGGAACTGGAACGCAGCGCCCAGAAGGTGCGGCATCAACTTGCCAAGATCGACGGCAAAGTGGGCCGCGAAGCCATGCGGCGCGATGAGCGCGGCCGGCACGATGCCGCATCGCTTTATGGCCTGATTTTCCCCGAACGGCACCTGCAGGAGCGGCTCTACTCGTTCCTGCCGTTTCTGGCCAAGCACGGCATGGATCTGGCCGATCGTATTTATGACTCGGTAGAGCTAGACTGCCCCGACCATCGTTTGATGATAGTGTGAAAGTGGAGGGGCGAATTGCAATGTTTTCGCCCGTAACGGCCGGCTGCCACGCTGAAGCATGCCCAACCACAAGGAACAGGCCCGCTTAGAAGAATCCCGCTTACGCCATGCCCACTGGAACCGCTGGGGCCCTTACCTGAGCGAGCGTGCCTGGGGCACGGTTCGCGAGGACTACAGCGCGACCGGCGATGCCGGGAATTACTTCCCGTTCGACCACTCGCACTATCGCGCCTACCGCTGGAATGAAGACGGCATCGCGGGCATCTGCGACCGGCACCAGCGCATCTGCTTCGCGCTGGCTCTCTGGAACGGCAGGGACCCCCTTCTGAAAGACCGGCTCTTCGGACTTGGCGGCAAGGAAGGCAATCATGGCGAGGACGTGAAGGAGGCGTACTTCTACCTGGACAATACGCCTACTCACTCCTACATGAAGTATCTGTACAAGTATCCGCAGGCAGCCTTCCCCTACGCGCAGTTGCGCGCCGAAAACGCCGCCCGCACGCGCCGCGATCCGGAGTTCGAACTGGCGGACACGGGTATCTTCAACGAGGGCCGGTATTTCGACGTCTTCGTCGAGTACGCCAAAGCCACTTGCGAGGACATCCTGATCCGCATAACCGCCATCAACCGCGGGCCGGATGCGGCGCCGCTCGATTTGCTGCCCACCATCTGGTTCCGCAATACCTGGAGTTGGAAGGGAGATTCGCCGCTCTGCGGCTTGCACGCCGCCGGCAACGCTGTGGAACTGAACGAGCCCTACTACGGCCGGCGATGGCTCCTTTGCGACGGCGCGCCGGAATTGCTGTTCACCGAAAACGAGAGCGACAACCGCGTCCTGTGGAACACCGAGAACCGCACGCGCTTCGTCAAAGACGGCATCGCGCGGCGCGTGCTGCATGGCGACACCGCGGCCGTGAATCCCGAACTCCGCGGCACCCGCTGCGCGGCACGCTACACCGTGCAGATGGCCCCGGGCGAGGCCGTGACCCTCAAACTGCGGCTGACCGATGGCATGCCGGAAGAGCCCTTCGGGGCACCGTTCGACCAGACCTTCGCGGAAAGGATCCAGGACGCGGATGGCTTCTACGCTACGGTGATTCCGGCCGACCTGAGCGAGGACGGCCGGGCCATTATGCGGCAGGCATTCGCCGGTCTGCTCTGGTCCAAGCAGTTCTATCACTACGTGGTGCGCGGTTGGCTGGCGGGCGACCCCGCATTTCCGCCCCCTCCGCCCGAGCGGCAGTTGGGGCGGAACCATCAATGGCAGCACCTGTACAATGCCGATGTCATCTCGATGCCGGACAAATGGGAGTATCCCTGGTACGCCGCATGGGACCTGGCATTTCACACCCTGCCGCTGGCGCTGATCGATTCGGAATTCGCCAAGGGCCAACTCGTGCTCATGCTGCGGGAATGGTATTTGCATCCCAACGGGCAGTTGCCGGCATACGAATGGAATTTCAGCGATGTGAATCCGCCGGTACATGCCTGGGCGGCATGGCGCGTCTACAAGATCGAAGCCAAACGGCGCGGCAAACCCGACCGCAAGTTCCTGCAGCGCATCTTTCACAAACTGCTTCTCAACTTCACCTGGTGGGTGAATCGCAAGGATACGCAGGGGCGCAACATTTTTCAGGGCGGCTTCCTGGGGCTGGACAACATCGGCGTGTTCAACCGCAGCGAGCCGCTGCCGGGCGGCGAATACATCGAACAGGCGGACGGCACCGGATGGATGGGCATGTACTGTCTCAACCTGATGGCGATGGCGCTGGAACTGGCCAAAGAAGACCCCGCCTACGAGGACGTTGCCAGCAAGTTCTGGGAGCACTTCTTATACATCGCGGACGCGATCACTCACCTGGGCAACGATGGAGCGGGAATGTGGGACGAGGCGGACGGCTTCTTTTACGATGTCCTCCACATGCCGGACGGACGCCACCTGCCGCTCAAGATGCGTTCGATGGTGGGGCTGGTTCCACTGTTCGCGGTAGAGACCATGGAGCCGCGGCTGATGGATCAGCTTCCCGGCTTTGCCAGGCGCATGAGCTGGTTCATCCACAATCGGCCCGACCTGACGCACAACGTGGCTTCCATGACGGTAAAGGGAAAAGGCGAGCGGCGGTTGCTTTCCATTGTCAATCCCGACCAGTTGCGGCGTATTCTGATGCGGATGCTGGATGAGCGGGAGTTTCTTTCGCCATTCGGGATTCGGAGTCTATCGCGGGCTTATAAGGATCAGCCTTACGTCTTCGATGGCGATAGCGTTGAATATGAGCCCGGAGAAGCCAGCAGCGGGTTGTTCGGCGGTAACTCCAACTGGCGCGGTCCGGTGTGGTTGCCGTTGAACTATCTGCTGATTGAATCGCTGCAAAAGTTCCATCACTATCTGGGCGACGACTACAGAGTGGAGTGTCCCACGGGCAGCGGGAAGCTGATGAATTTGTGGGAAGTAGCAGGCGAGATCTCGCGGCGGCTGAACGGGCTGTTTTTGCGGGGTGAAGACGGGCGGCGCCCCGCGCACGGCGCGAGCGAACTGTTTCGGACGGACCCGCACTGGCGCGACCTGGTCCTGTTCTACGAGTATTTCCACGGAGACACGGGTGAAGGGTTAGGAGCGAGTCACCAGAC
>VFSW01003759.1_pt1 | contig 22756 bp, 20 predicted proteins | sample 5358111 | NCBI WGS metagenome assembly VFSW01 (sample SAMN11554181, study PRJNA540505) | mine drainage metagenome | isolation source: sediment from site ElyBrook_90M | place: USA: Ely Copper Mine, Vershire, VT | collected 2017
GCACCGTTTGAGCATGGAGGCGGCGCGGTCCCGTTCCTGTGGTGAGAAGGTCAGGTTAAATCCCATAGAAAGGCTCGCAAACTGTATGTGAACCCATCCCTGCGCCGGCCAAGGGGCTTCGCTCACATGCTGGAAGGCCGAACCCTTGCGAACCGGACAGAAAGAGTGATAGTTTCGACGGGTCAGACTAGGGAATCTTCTCGATCACTTGACTGGAACTCACCATTGAGCATTCCGACCGCCCAGAGCGCGTCCAGCAACGGCAGCCGGGTGATGAATAGCAACCCAATAGTTCCCGGCCATCTGGACCTCGAAGGGTTGACGTTTTGGCGCGTGGAAGGCAGCCTCGCGGACTTGGGAGCAGTCCGTCCGGTCGCCTACTTTACGTGGCATTCACACACCTTCGCCGGACGGTGGGCGCGCCGCGGGGGGGCGCTGGCCCTGGCCCTGGTCCGGCCGTTCCTCTACGCCAGCCATCGGGTGTTTGCGACGCGAGTGCTGCACACCTTGCTCGCCGGTGTGACTCGGGACCGCCTCGATTCGCTTGGCGAGGAGTATTTCGAATACGTCCTGAAAAAGCAGTTGAAGCCCGAAGGGGTGACCCACCTGCGCGAGTGCATCGCTGCTCGCGGGACACAGAACGTGGTGCTCGTCAGCCAGGGGCTGGACCATGTGATGCGCCCCCTGGCGCGGTATCTGGGGATCTCCAGGCTGGTCTCTAACCGGCTCGAGTTTCGTTCCGGAGTGGCTACAGGGCGGCTTCTTGATCCGGTCATTCGCCCACGAAGTCCTCTGGCCTGGGCCTTCGAACGCAAAAGCGATGGCAGCGTGCCCGCCAGCCGGTTGCTGAAAAATCTGGGCCTTGCTGGGCACCCGGAGCGCCTTGAAAGGGCCATTCTCCCGGCCGAGAGGCCGCAGCCCGGAAAGCATCGCGCCCTCGTGGTGTTCGACGGGAAAGCGTTACAAGGATCGCTGTCCGTCCGGACGGCGCTGGCAGGGAAAAACATTCTTCTCATCGGGGTAACAGGATTTATCGGCAAGGTCTGGCTGGCGCAACTCCTGAGCGACGTTCCGCAAATCGGAAAGATCCACCTGCTCATCCGGCGCCAGAAAACTTCCACCGCCCGGCGGCGATTCGAGAAAATCATAAATGATTCTCCGGTTTTCGATCCGTTGAGCGAAAAGCTGGGCGCGCAATTCACGGATTTCGTGAATGAGCGGGTTGAGGTGGTCGAAGGGGACGTCAGCCAGCCGGGATTTGGGCTCCCGCCGGATGTCCGGCAGCGCCTCGAGAAAACTCTCGACCTGGTCGTGAACAGCTCGGGCTTGACGGATTTTAATCCCGACCTGCGTGAAGCTTTGGCGAGCAACGTCGTACCCGTGCTTCACCTGATCGAATTCTTGAAGGCCTCGGATCACGCGGGACTTTTGCATCTTTCGACCTGTTACGTTGTGGGTGCCAGAGACGGACGGGTGACGGAAGAGGCTCAGGCGAACTATACGCCTTTGGGGGTTCCTGATTTTGATGCGGAACGCGAGTTGAAATCCCTGCAGGAGGTTGTCGTTCGAGCCGAGGCGCGCGCGGAAAGCCCGGAAATTACGGCGGCGCTGCACCGGCAGGCGCTCGGGAGGCATCGAGGGAAGGATGAGCCGACCGGCCCGGAACTCGATAATTTGATCCGCAAGAACCGCATGCGCTGGTTGCGCAACCGTTTGACGCGTGCCGGGACGCGAAGGGCGCGGCGCTTCGGCTGGCCGAATACCTATACGCTCACGAAATCCTTGGCGGAATCGCTGCTCCTGCGGTTCGGCGCCGGATTCCCGATTGCCATTGTCCGGCCTTCCATCGTCGAGACTTCCACTGACCAGCCGTTTCAGGGCTGGAATGAGGGCATCAATACATCGGCGCCGCTGTCTTATCTTCTGGGCACCTATTTCCGCCAACTGCCCACCAATGAGCGCAAGTGCCTGGACATGATTCCTGTAGACATGGTCTGCCGGGGAATGTCGCTAATCGCTGCCGCCACCGTCGAGCGCCGCCAGAAGCTGATCTATCAACTGGCGACCTCGGCCGACAACCCGTGCGATATGGGGCGCTCCATCGAATTGACCGGGCTTGCCCACCGGAAACATTACCGGGCGCACACGGACATGGAATCCTGGATGCGCATGCAGTTTGACACGATTCCCGTGTCCAAGACGCGGTACGAGACACTTTCCGTTCCGGCGCAAAAAGCAGTCGTGCAGGGAATTAATCGCGCGGCGTCGGCGCTGCAGATGAAGCGTCCTCCGCTGGCTCGGGCCGAACGCGATCTGGAACGCGTCGAAAAACTGATCGAGCTCTACGAGCCGTTTATCCTGCACAATGAGCAGGTGTTTGAATCCGTGAATGCGCAATATCTTTCGGAACTCCTTCCGGAAGACGAGCGCGCGGCCTTTAGTTATGATCCTTCCGCGATTGACTGGTGGGATTATTGGATTAACATCCATGTTCCCGCGCTGCGCCGGTGGGTGTATCCACTGATTGAAGGAAGGACGCCGGAGGCGAGGCCACAGCGCGTGCCGCATTCGACGGCCGCGAACGGCGAAGGCGAGCCGCGCGAGAGCGTACCGCGGGCGGGCGCGGCGATAGGCTCGGGGAACCAACACTAGATTATGGCGATCTTCCTGACCGGCTCGACCGGTTACATCGGTGCGCAAATTGCCGCCATTCTGCTCGAGCGGCACCCGGACCGGTTGAATCTGCTGGTGCGCGCGAAATCCGACGGCGAAGCCGCCGCGCGCCTTTGGCAATCGCTTCAATTGCATCTGGACCTTCGGGAATTCCGCGACGCCCTCCACTCGCGCATTTCCATCTATCGCGGCGACCTGACCGATCCGAAATTCGGCCTCGACGCGACGGAATATTCGCGGCTCGTGGGCACGACCGAGTCGGTCATCCATTGCGCTGCTTCGCTAAACCGCAAATCCGAAAAGAGCTGCCTGAACGTGAATCTTCGCGGCACTCTCGAAGTGGCTCAACTCGGCCGCCGCGCTCAGACCGCGCACGGCTTGCGGCGATTCAGCCAGGTGTCCACCGTGGCCGTGGCCGGGCAGCGCAGCCATGAAGTGGTCACGGAAGACGCTTCGATTGACTGGAACCGGTCGGACTACGATCCCTACGCCCGGACAAAAAAATTCTGCGAGCACATGGTCCGCGAACTTCTGCCCGAAGTGCCTCGCACCGTGTTTCGGCCGAGCATCGTGCTCGGCGACAGCCGGCGTCCGGAGACGACGCAGTTTGACATGGTCCGCGCGTTTGTTTTTCTGGCCGGCTTGCCGTTCCTGCCGTTCCGCTCGACCGACCGCATTGACATCGTTCCCGTGGATTACGTGGCGGAATCGGTCGTTGCCTTGCATCAAAAGGACAATCCGGCGCACGAGATTTACCACCTCTCTTCGGGAACAGGGTCGGAGACGTTCGGCCAATTGACGCATGCCCTGGCGTCCTCCGCAGGCAAAATGGAGCCGCTCTATTGGCCCAGCCTCGAGGGGAAATTCACCGCGGTAGTGAATTGGCTGGCAAATTATCGCGGTCCGGTGGGCCGCAACGCCTCGCTCCTCAAAGTGTTTATGCCGTATCTCGTGTGGGACACGGTGTTTGATAATTCCCGCGTCGTAGCGGAAATGGGCCGCGCGCCGGAACCATTTTCCAAATACTGTTATCCACTTCTGCGTTTCAGCCGGGATCACCATTTCACTTATCCCTATCGCCCATGGCCCGGGTCCGGCGAACATATTCCCGAGGTTCCCGTGGCCGCCGTGGCGGAAAGGGCTAAAGGAGTCCAGCCATGATGGATCTCCTCCTCGAAGCGTGGACGGCTTCGCTGATCGAATTGAGGTCGGCGCTGTGGAAGTTCGGAGCGGGGCGCGCCTGGGAGCCGGGCACTCCGCTGAAGCTGCTCTTCGCCGGATATAACGGCACGCGCAACACCGGCGCCGATGTGCGCGTCGAGGAGATGCTGCGGCAGGTACGGCGCATCCTCGGCGAATCGAACGCCGCGCTCAGCGTTCTGACATTTGATCCGCAGCGCTCGCGCGGATATTTCGCGGGAACCGCGCAAGTCCAGCTGCCCATGATTTTCCCGCCCTTCCTGTTCAGCGAAGTGCGCAAGTACGATGGCGTGGTGACGTGCGAAGGCTCGATGTTCAAGAGCAAGTTTGCCAACGCGCTTTCCACCATGGCCATCGGCGCGCTCGGCATCGCTTCGGCGGAAAACAAGCTTTCCGTCGGATACGGCGGCGAGGCGGGAGCCATGGACCCGCTGCTCGAAAAAATGTGCGCGTACTACTGCCGCAAATCGCTGGTGATCGCTCGCAACGAAGAGTCGCAGGCGCTTCTCGGCAAGCTCGGCATTCCCACCGAACTCGGAACGGACACGGCGTGGACGTTTGAGCCGCACCCGGCCGAATATGGGCGAAAAGCGCTTTCCGACGCCGGTTGGGACGGCCGCACTCCCGTGCTGGCTGTCTGCCCCATCAATCCCTTCTGGTGGCCCGTCAAACCATCGCTCACGAAATTGATGGCCCGCACCTTGTTCGGAGCATACAAGGAAAGCCATTACCGGTCCGTCTATTTTCATAATGCGGGTCCCGCCGTGGATGCGGCGTACAAGAAATATCTCGGCGCGATTGCCGGGGCCGTGAAGGCGTTCCGCGCAAGGCATGATGTCTTTCCCATTCTCGTGGCGATGGAGCGCCTGGATGCGAAAGCGTGCCACACGCTCGCGCCAGAGCTTGGCGGCGTGCCGGTATTCACTTCGGACGCATTTGATATGTATGAGTTGGTGAGCATCCTGCGTTGCTGCAGCCTCATGGTCTCCTCGCGCTATCACGCCATGGTGACGTCCATGCCGGGGCTTGTGCCCTCGGCGGGAATTACCATGGACGAGCGCATTCGCAATCTGTTGCGCGACCGCGGGCAGACCGATCTGCTGATAACCGTGGACGATCCGGATCTCGAACCGAAACTGTTGTCAGTTCTGGAGCATCTGGCGGCGGACGCGGACGCTGTTCGCGAAGGCATCGCTCATTCCGTGGTGCGCAACCTGAAAACGATGGCGCGCATGGGCGTCTATTTTGAGCGCGCTGTCCACGAATGCTATCCGGAATTTCCCGTACGCTCGGGCGTGCATGCCTGGGAAGAGTATCTGCCGCCGCTCAGTCCGAATCTCGAGCAGTTGGTTGCGAAGTATGAAGGCGCGGCAGCCGCCGCGTCGGGAAGATAGCCCGGTGCGGCAGGAGAGGCTGCGGGGAAAAATGCCCCAGCGATCCCGTCATTCCGAGCGAAGCGAGGAATCCCTCCTTCGTTTCACACGATTCAATCGGAGAGGGATTCCTCGCTTCGCTCGGAATGACGGAATGTTTATTATTTCCGAGTCCTCAGGAGCCGGAGACGTTCCGCGACATCGTCAATGAATTTTCTCGAATATATTTTCTCGCGGTTGAGTGCGGCGCAAGACCGCATTGTGCTTTCCGAAGCGCATGTCGGAGGCATGACGCAGGGCGGGAAAGCCGCTACTGGAAACACGGCAACAGGGATGCAGTTACTCGACCAAATTGCCGTGGCGCGCGCCTACTTGCGCAGCGCGGAACTGCGGAAGGGTGACCGCTGCGCGCTCATTGCTCCCAACAGCATTCGCTGGGCCGCGCTGGATCTGGCGATTCTTGCGGAGGGGCTGATCGCCGTCCCGCTCTACGCGCGCCAGGCGCCTGCTGAACTCGCGGCCATGCTGCGCGATGCCGAGCCCGGCCTGATCTGCTGCGGTGACGCGGCTTTGCGGGATGCGATTGCGGCGGCATGGCCCGGCGCGCCGCGCATGGTCTTGCTCGAAGAAATGTTCGCGACTTCTTCCGTTCGTGCTGCTGCGACTTCCGAGCCGCCTGCTTCGCTTGGAACGCAAGACGCCGTCGCAATTCTCTACACCTCGGGAACTTCCGGCGAAGCCAAGGGCGTGATGTTCACCGTCGGAAATCTCGACCATATGCTTTCCTGCACCACGGCTCGGCTCAATCAATTGATGGGTGAGCGCAATGTGCCCGACCGCGTCGTTCATTACCTGCCGTTCTGCTTTGCAGGGTCCTGGATTCTGCTTCTCTCGTGTCTCTCGCGGACGAGCACGCTGACTCTTTCCATGGACCTCACCAAACTTGCCGAGGAGATCGGTGTTGCCGCGCCGAACTATTTCCTCAATGTTCCGGCTCTGCTCGAACGGATTCGCTCGGGCGTCGAGGGAAATATCCGCAAGCGTGGCGGAATGATCTCGCGGATTTTCGACAACGCCAAAGCGGCGTGGCTGCGCGTCAACGCGAAAGAGCCGCGGACGTGGGACATGTTCTGGCTCGGCCTCGCCGGCCTGCTGATCTTTCCTTCGATTCGCAAGCGCCTGGGGCCGAATCTGCGCGCGCTGATTTGCGGCTCGGCGCCGCTTGCGCGCGAGACGCAGCTTTTTTTCATGATGCTCGGGATTCGTGTGCTGCAGGTCTACGGCCTCACGGAGACCACCGCCATCTGCACCATGGACGATCCCGCGCGCGTGGACCCGGGCCGTGTCGGCCCCGCGGTCCCGGGAATCGAAATGAAGGTCGGAGAGAATGGTGAGATCATGGTGCGCGGGCCCAATATTTTTCCGGGCTACTGGCGGCGGCCCGGCGAGACCGCCAGCGTGCTGCGCGACGGCTGGTTTCACACGGGCGATCAGGGCGACGTGGATGCAAACGGCAACTGGCGCATCACCGGGCGGCTGAAAAATCTCATCATCCTGAATTCCGGGCACAACATCGCGCCCGAGCCGATCGAGGAGGACCTGACCCGGGCGATTCCAGGCGCGCAGCAGGTGATGCTGGTCGGCAATGGGCGAAGTTTTCTGGCTGCGATCATCACGGGTGCGCCTGCGAACGGGACGATCGAGGCGGGAGTCGCGCGGCTCAATGCGGCGGTGCCTCATTACCGGAAGATTCACATGTTTTATGCCGCAAAAGAGCCGTTTACGATTGAGAATGGCTTGCTGACTGCGAACGGCAAGCTGCGGCGTGACGCCATTGCGGCGCGCTACGCGTCGGAAATCGAGGAAATGTATGCCAAGCCGCAGTAGGGAAGGCGCTTTACACATGCCGATCTTTACCTTGTCCCGGCCCGGCAGAATGAGGACGAAGGGAATGCGATGAACGAATATACCGGCAAATCGCTTCGCTGGCGCGCCGCCGACGGCGTAGTCGAACTGACGCTCGATCGTCCGCCCGCCAACGAGATTGGCCTCGCCATGCTGGAGGATCTGGAACGCTTTGTCGCCGCGTTGCCTTCGCTGGAGTCGAGCGCAAACGCGTTGATCATCCACAGCGATCAGAAGGCCGGCTTTTCCGCGGGTGCGGACTTGCGCGAACTCTACACGGAAACGCAAAAGCTGGAGGCTGTCGCAGCCGTAAAGGGCGTGCGCGCTTTTCTCGAGCGGATTCACGCGGTCCTCAACCGGCTCGATGCTTCGCCTCTCACGACAATCGCCGCAGTGCACGGTGTCTGCTTTGGCGGTGGTTTCGAGATGGCTCTTGCCTGCGATCTGATTATCGCGGACAAGATGGCGCGGTTCTGTTTTCCCGAGCTGCGGCTCGGCCTCATCCCCGGTTTTGGCGGTATCCCGCGCCTCAAGCGCGACCTGGGCAATGCCGTGGTCCGCGATCTGCTCTTGACCGGCAGGAGCATCAACGCAACTAAAGCACTTGCCGTGGGTCTCGCTAGCCAGGTGGCCGCCGAGGGAGAAGCTCTGCGCGTGGCCCGCAGCACGGCCGCGCAAGTCACCAAATTTGATCGCGGCACGTCGGCCGCGGCCAAGCAATTTATCAAGCCGATGCCTGTGGACGAACTGCGCCGCGAGATTGATATTTTCTGCGAACTCTTCTCGCGTCCTGCCGTCAGGGAAGGCCTGCGCAAATTTGTCGAGAATACGGGCGCCCACCCTTACCTGCCGTAAAGCGCCTGCCCTGTCCGGTGAGGCGAATCTTCCTGTAAAATGAAATGCATCATGAGAACCTTGGAACAGACGACCGACGAAATCCTGAATCTTGCCGCGACACACTTCAAAGTCCCGCGCGCCGGGCTTGATCCGAACGATGATTTTTACAAGAAGCTCGGGATTGACAGCCTGCAGGCTCTAGACCTTCTGACGCGTCTCGAGAACCATTTCGGTGTGGAACTGCCGGATTATGAAGTACAGGGTGTGAGCGACTTCCGGACTTTAGCCTCGCGGATTCAAGCGAGACTTTGATTTCCCACAGAGACACGGAGACACAGAGAGACGCAAGGTATTTTTCGATTCTTCTGCACCACGGCGAGACTTTGTGGAAGAGATCAACAAGCTTACGGAGAGGATTATTGGCTACGCCTTGGAAGTGCACAGGGAACTTGGGCCGGGACTTTTGGAAAGTACTTATGAGGCGGCCTTGGCCGTGGAGTTGGAAATTGCGGGGTTGCGCTATCAACGGCAATTTCTCGTTCCCATTGTGTATAAAGGAAAGAAGATTGGGGAATATCGCCTTGATCTACTGGTAGAAAAAATGGTCGTGGTAGAACTGAAAAGTGTAGAACGGCTTGATCCTGTTTTTGAAGCACAAGTCCTGACCTATTTGAAGGTGACAAATGCCCGAGTGGGTCTGCTTTTGAACTTCAACTCCCGTCTTTTGAAGGATGGAATAAAGCGATTTATTCTTTGATTTCCCCGTATAATCTTGCCTTTCTCTGTGCCTCCGTGCCTCGGTGGCCTATTCCATGCTGGACCTAGCAAAATACGAATCCCTGGGCGCGGCTCTTCGCGATGCCGTGGCGCGCTGGCCCGGCGAGGTTTGCCTGATCGAGAGCGACCGCGGCCAGGAAAAAGGCCGGATCACTTATGGGGAGTATGGCGCGGCTTCCCAATCGCTGGCGGCGGCTCTGGAAGAGTCCGGCTTTGCGGCCGGAGAGCGTGCCGCCATCATCATGACGAATCAGCCGAAGTGGCAGATCTCGGCCACTGCTGTTTTCCTTGCCGGGGGAGTGCTGGTTCCGCTCGATTACATGCTCAAGGCGGAGGAACACATCCGGCTTCTCCTGCACTCCCGGCCGCAAGTGCTGTTTGTCGAATATTGGCTGTGGAAAAACATAACCGGGGCGCAGAATTTTGCCGACCTGAAACTTCGCACGGTAATCGTAACGGAGGCTCCGAGGAACGAGGACACCAGAGGCGCGCTTCGCTGGGAGGAGTGCCGCGGCCTGCAGCCGGCCGAGTTCAGGCCGCGCACCCGCAAGGACACGGCATGCATCGTCTATTCCTCGGGCACCGGCGGCCACCCGAAGGGATGCGTTTTAACGCATGAGAATTATCTCGAGCAATGCCGGGCCGTCACGCCGATCTTTCCCTTCTGGCCGGGAGCGCGCTACCTCAGCATCATTCCCACCAATCACGCGATTGATTTCATGGGCGGATTCATCATGCCGTTCACGGGCGGCGGCGCGGTCGTTCACCTTCGCACTTTGCGGCCGGAGTACATTCGCGAGGCCTTTACGCGCTACAAGATCACCTATATGGCGATGGTGCCGCTGATCCTGAAAAATCTGCGCGACGGACTGCAGGAAAAATTTCGCGCGCTTCCTCCGAATAAGCAGAGAGCGCTGCGGGTCCTGATTCGCATCAATCGCGCGCTCACACGCCGCCGGCCTCGCCTGTGGCTGAGCCGCCTGCTGTTGAAGGACGTCCATCTGGGTTTCGGCGGCGAACTGCGCGCGTTGCTGGTGGGCGGAGCCTTCACGGAGCCGCACGTTCTGGAATTTTTTCACGGCCTGGGCATTCCTGTTTACAACGGCTACGGCGCCACCGAAGCCTGCACCGCGATTACCGTCAACGATCTGAGGCCATTCCGCCCGGAAACCGTGGGCAGGCCCGTTCCCGGCGTGGAAATTCGCATTGTGGACGCCGATGGAGAGGGCGTCGGCGAAGTTGCCGTGCGGAGCAGAACCGTGATGGCCCGCTACCTCGATGACGAGGAAATGACCGCTGAAACGATTGTTCAGGGCTGGCTCATGACCGGGGATCTTGGGTCCGTGGATGCTTTTGGGCAGCTTCGCCTGTGCGGCCGCCGCAAAAATATGATCGTGACGGCCGAGGGAAAGAATGTCTTCCCGGAGGATATGGAGAGAACATTTGCCGGGCTGCCGGTAAAGGAATTTTGCATCTTTGCGGCGAATTTTATCTGGCCGGTGCACACGATGGAGGACGAAAAACTGATTCTCGTATTTCATTTAGGGTCAGGGCAAACGTTGAATGAATCGCTCATGAAGGAAATCCTCCAGCGGAATCAGTCGCTGGTATATTACAAGCGTGTCAGCGGCTACCTCGTGTGGGATCAGGATTTCCCGCGGCCCAGAAAAATGGAAATCGGCCGGCGCGAACTGGCGGACCAGATTCGCAGCAGGACGGATCGAAGCGAGCTGGTGCCATTGTAATGGCGGCCTACTATACGATCGTCAATCCCGCGGCCGGAGGAGGCCGCTGCGGCAAGCTGGCGCCGCGCGCGCTCGACCGGCTGCGCGAGGCGGGGCTCGCGCTCGAGGTCCGCGAAACCCGCGCGCCCGGCGATGCCACGCAGTTCGCGCACGAGGCGTATGCCCGGGGATTTCGCGATTTCATTGCGGTCGGCGGCGACGGCACGGGCTATGAGATCGTCAACGGCTTGTTTCCGGAGGCGCTTTCGGAAGGACGCGCCGCGCTCGGATTTCTGCCGCTCGGAACGGGGAATTCCTTCCTGCGGGATTTTACCAAGGAAGGGGCGGAGTTCGCGATCCGCGCGATTCTGGAAAAACGGCGCCGGCCGTGCGACGTGATTCGGCTGAATCATGCCGATGGATCGCTCTATTTCATCAACACGCTGAACATGGGATTCGCCACGGATGTGGCCACGCTCACCAATCGCCGCCTGAAATTTCTCGGCGAATCCGGCTATCTTGTGGGCGTGCTCGTCTCGCTCGCGCGGCTGCGCCGCCGGCCGTTCCCCCTGCGCGCGGACGGCGAGCGCGACGAGCGGCGCTGCCTCTTCGTGGCCTTCAGCAACAGCAAATTCACGGGCGGCAACATGATGATCACGCCCCAGGCCGACATCCAGAGCGGCACGATCGAGTATGCCCATTGGGGCCCGATCGGGCGACTCGAGTTGATCCGGAACCTGCCGAAACTGTTTGATGGCTCCCACATGAAACACAGGCTGGCCTCGCGCCGCACGGCGAAACTCATTGAATTCGATTTGCACAAACCGGTGGATATTGTCGTGGACGGCGAAGTCCTCACACTCGAAGTGAAATCCCTCGAAGTGCTTCCCGGAGTGCTGGACGTGATGGTATGAGCGGCGAAGGAGAGCGGCGGGCCGCGGCGCCGCCCGCGGAGCCACGTCCAAGAGAAAGCGTAATGCGACGCGCCATCACACTGCTTCGGAGCACGCTGCACTGGTTCTTGTGCGCGTCGTTCTTCTTTCCGGTCACCAGTTTTCTCGTGCTGCTCGGCATTGTTGTGGACCCGCGAAAGAACGACGGCGCGCAGCGGTGGCTCTGCCGCGTGACGATGCGCCTTGCGGGAGCGAATCTCATCGTCCGCCGCGCGCCGGGATTCGATCCGAACCGCACGTGTTTCTTCATCTCCAATCACGTTAATCTGTTTGATCCGTTTGTTCTCTATGCGACGATTCCACAATTTATTCGCGGGCTCGAACTGGAATCGCATTTCCGCATTCCCGTGTACGGCTGGATGATGAAGCGCTTCGGTAATGTTCCCGTGCCGGATGTCAATCGGCCCTCCGATCTGAAGCGCATGTGGAGACTGACGCGCGCTGCGCTCGATTCAGGCGTGGGCCTGCTGGTGTTTCCGGAGGGGCAGCGGACGCGTGATGGGAGCGTCGCTCCGTTCAAGGATGGAGTGTTCCGCATGGCCGTGCAGTTCGGGACCCCGATCGTGCCGGTCAGCATGGTGGGCGCATTCCAATTCAACACGAAGAGGGGCTGGCTCCTGCGGCCGGGTATTGTGACTGTTCATTTGCACGATGTCATCGAGACGAAAGATTTGCGGAAGGAAGATGTCGCGGAATTGCGGGCCCGCGTGCAGGCGATTGTTTCGCGGCCGATTGAGGAAGGGTTTGAATTGGCGCAACGAGAGAAGACGAGTGTTTGAACTACCGGTGGGTGACAATGAGCGTTTCGTCCTTGCCGACCAGCGCAAAATATTTTCCCAGGCGATTTTTCAATTCACGGCTGCCCACGGTGCGCATATTGTAACTACCTCGTCGTCTATTGTAGCTACATTGGCGGAGAGGGCCAAACCCCGTGCACCAGGAGATTGCGGATCAACAACGGCTGAATCGGGAAACTACTGCGGCAGGCGAATTCCCGGCAGCGTACGCCCGGCCTTGGTCTCATGCCAGGTGAAAGTAATGCGGTGAATCACCGTGATGGTGGCCACCACGGAAATGACCCACAGGACGGGAGCCATGCGGTTGAACAGCCCGCCGATGATCAGCAGCACCATCCGCTCGGGGCGTTCCATGAAACCGACCTTGCAGAGTGGAATCAGCGACTCCGCCCGAGCGCGCGAATAGCTGACCATCACCGAACCCGCCGTCGCCACCGCCGCCAGGATCACGTAGTATTCGCGCCCGGCTTCGGCGTAATAGACCAGCAGGCCCATATAGAGCGCCATGTCCGAGTAGCGGTCGAGGGTCGAATCGAAAAACGCGCCGAAGGCCGTCACGCGCTTTTCCCGGCGCGCCACCTGCCCATCCAGCATGTCGAGGAACGCGGCAAACAGGATCACCAGCGCGCCCGCGCGGAATTTTCCCATCGCAAACAGCACGGCGGCCCAGCCGTTGACCAGCAGGCCGAAAAAAGTAAGCAGATTCGGATTGATTCCCGTGGAGGCCACCACGTCCACGATCTGCTCGATGATCCAGCGTCCGCCTTCGCCGATTTTTCGTGTAAGCATTGTTTGTTCCGGCGGGCTCCAAGTAGAGCCCGCACCCTGATGCGCCGCGCGGCGCTTTTTCCAATCATACGCTACGGTGAGGCGGGGCCTCAAGCATACCCTCAAGAGTAAGAGGCAATCTCTCGCGGTGGATTTTGCCCGGCCACTTGACGTTCCCGTAGTCGCGGCGTACCGTACTCTGCGCCATACTGGTTGCTGCAATTCGGAATCAGGAACTAAATTGCAAAGGGAGAAAACGATGAAGCCATTGCGCTCCGTTCTGATCGTGTCCATTTTCGCGCTCGTGGCGGCGGGCGTCGCAACCGCCCAAAGCAATCCGTTTGTGGGAACATGGAAATTGAATGTCCCGGCTTCCAAGTTCGATCCGGGACCTGCGCCGCAAAGCCAGACGCGCGTCTGGGAAGCCGATGGAAAGATAACCGTAACGGGCGTGACCGCTGCGGGTAAATCCGTGACCTACAACTACACCATCGCCGGCGACGGGAAAGACTATCCGACCAGCGGGGCTATCCCCAACGGCTCGGACCAGGTCTCGTCCAAAAAGGTGAACGCGAATACCTATACCGCAAAGTTTACGAAAGCGGGAAAACAGGTCGAGGAGACCACATTCCAGGTATCCAAGGACGGCAATAGCCTGACGATCCTGATCAAGGGAGTTCTTCCCACGGGCCAGGCCATGAATAACGAAACACACTGGGATAAGCAGTAACGCGTCAGGATGGGTTCGTGAGGGATTCAGCCGCCGGAGACACGCTGGTTCGCACATGCATTAGGGCGAGCCAGCCCGTGACGGACCACTTTTCTTGCGAGATACTATTACCCGTCTGGTTTTTTCTCTCGCCGTGGCGCTCCCGCGCCTGCCCTTCGAACGCAAGTCCCGCTAAAGGCGTCGCAGAAAGCGCACGCGCGGTGAGCGTTCATGGAAACGAGAACAGAGCTTATGGACGGTTGACTTCTTGCCACGAATTTCGCGTCACCGTCATGGACTGGGATGCAGGAATTGCATTGACTCCAGGTTGCGGCACGGCCGTGGGGAACCAAGGCGGTCCGAAATTGTTCGCGAAGCGCCGGTCGTAGTAGGTGTTTCCGGTGCTGATTTTGACAGAATGAGCCTGGTCCTCGCTTCTACCGCCCACAATCGTCCACGTATTGATCGCGCCGCCCGGCGTTTCAAAGCCGCTGGTGCCGCTGCCAATCGCAGCAAGGCTGGCATCCACGGTCAAGTTGCCCTTATTGGTCCCGCTTGAATTCGGATATAGGTTGATATTGCCGTTTGTGTAGATACCCAACACTCCGGCGTTGGTCGAGGCGTTCAGTGTGTCAGCGGGAACGGAGACTGGTGACTGCAAATAGGTCAGATCGCCCGTGATGCTCACATTGTTTGATGCTGCGACGGTTATGCCTGTGTTGTTCTGGACAGTCCCACTGAGGCCTGTGATTTGGCCGTTGACGTAAACCAGGGTGGGATCAACAGGGTTCCCGGACGGGTCCGTCTGGGTTACGGGCAGGCCGGTGTTCGGGTCTAATTGCGAGGGAACGCCCTGGAGTATCAGCGTCGTTGAGCCCGATAATACCGTGGTTGTACCGCCGACGTTGTCCACGACAATCGTGGTTGTAGTGCCGCTTTGGCTGATCGAGTAAGTCTGGGTCGGATGTGTGGTGCCGTTCCCGCCGGTACTGCCGGTGAGAGTGACGGATGCGTTCCCGTTGATATAGAAGCCCCCTCCCGAGCCAGAGCCGCCGCTGGCGGGGTTGCTCCCATACACTTGCTGGCCGGCCGTGTTCGTGTACCAAGGGATGTAAACGCCAGCCGGGGCCGCTCCCGTGCTGGGATAAGATGTCCCGGTGATCGTTTTCAACTCCTGGCTCATTTGCGCTTGGCTGGGCGGTGGATCAGTCGGGCATGGCGACAATGTGCAGGGAGGAATACCCTTCCCGTCCATAACTGCCTGAGCCTGGTTATAGCTGTCAGTCGGCGGTGTAATCTGGCCTTGATTCAGCTGGAGACCACTTTGAAAGTTCGGTTGATTGAACCCATTTGGTGCTGTGGCCGAATCTGTGCATTTGTTCTTCCACCAGCTTACGTTGGCTCCTGCCTGACCCACGGTGTCGGTGTACGTATAGCCGGGGTTGGCGAAATTCCCGAAGTTCCATTGGCCATCTGTAAAGAATGGTCCGGTCATCGTTCCGGGCACTAGCGGGCCCTGGCAATCAGCGAAGTTGGTGATGAAGCCGCCCCACTTAGAGAAACTTGGAAGCTTCCCGGAAGCGGCAGTGCCGACGGTACTGCTGTAGACCAGCGACCCTGTTTCCGTGATCTCTTCTGCTTCCGTACCGGAAGACCGGCCCGTGACCGTGACTGTGTAAGGATACGTGAATGTCCAGATGAAGTCGCCGTTGCCGGGGCTATTGGAATCGCTAGGGTTGGGGACCTGATTTACGGTGGGGGCTGCCAGAACCGGCGCGCCATTCGGGTTGGCAATCATTTTGAACTGCCCCTTCCACGAGCCCGTATCCCCGACCGAGTAATATCCAGCCTGGTAGGGCGCATATACGGCGGTAATGGCCGCGGGTATCGTTCCATTGGTTGGAAGAGGAGGATTCGTGGTGCTTGCGGCGTTGGCTTGAATGGAAGATTTCAGCGACTCCACAATAACGTTCAAGCCTGAGTCGGCAGAATAAAAGGATCCGCGGTAGTTGCGGTAATAGCCGTTGATCATCGTGTCGGAAGAAACGAGCATGACCATGGCCAGACTGGCGGCTCCGAGCAGAGAGAGCAGGATTAGCGAGGTGATCAACGCCATGCCTCGCTGGCGCGATTTCCGATCCAATCGCGCGCCAGAAGACCGGTCGGGCATGCTTGGGCATTTTTTCAGGAACGGTTTCATGTCCCCACCTCCAACTGTTTCCATTTAGTTTCCAAACTCATTGATGCTCATGTTACGAAGATCCACGACCACCGAAGCCTGCTGAACCAGGTATGGACCGTTGTCAAAACCGTTTTTGAACGTAGCAAGCTTGAGGTCGCTATTGGGAGATGTGCGCCCGACCATGGAAATCCGTATCGAGCGGATGGATGCAAAGTCGTTCGGGTCATTTGCGGGCGGAGGCGACGTGCTGCAGTCGGCGCCACCGACTGCGCCGCTACAATAATTGGCGGAGTTGTAAAAGTAATTGGCGATGTCCGTGGCGCCAGTCTGGGCATTGTCCCAGAGAGCCGCACCGACTTTGAAGCCGATCACCTGGTTGGTGACGGCCTGGCCATTTGTTCCAGTGCAAGACGTTCCGGCGCAGCGCATCAGTTCAGCGTCGCTGGAGTTTGCAGGGTTGGCCTGAACGGCATAGGTGATGTCATTGCTCCCGTTTCCGAGGTCAATGATGTAGGCGCCGTTGCTGTAACCAATCCCCAGTGCATTGGCTTTGGTAAAATTAGTTCCACCGGCCGAATTGAAGACGATTCCCAACGGATCGCTGCTTGCTCCGGTTGGGTTATGTTGGAGTTCGATTTTGCCGCCGGACACTTGGGCGTCCTTCGTGAGTGTGACCACGGCCATGCAATAGTTGAATTGGTTATTGTCGCACTGGACTTGGGTGGTTCCACTGCTCGGAAACTGGATGACTAGCAATTCGTCCCCGTTGTTATAGCAGGAAGCGTCATTCGTTAGGCTGGCACCGGCATTGAAATCGTTTCCCCAGGCGATGGAACTCGTGCTCAAACTCTCCTGGGCGTTTCCGGGATCATCAATGACCAGAACGGGCGCGTAGGGTCCACCGGCCGCGGCGCAGGCCTTAACGTTAATAATCGTAAACGAGTCGAAACACGCGCTCGGGATGGGATACGACCAGTTCGCCGTATTAGGGGAGCAGGTAGCAGCCGTTCCTGGAACGCCGTTTTGAACAAGGATGCCCAGGCTGAAAGGCGCGACATTACCCTGCACGCTCGCAAGCAAATTTTGCCCCCCGCCAGCCAGGTCCGCTTCCAACTGTGACATCGCGTTGCGCATACCGATATTTAGCCCCGAAAGACTTTGCTGCTTAGTTGCCAGTGCCACGTGCTGATCGAATAGTGAAAATCCGGCGCCAGCCACGATCAGAAACATGGCCATGGCAATCAGGAGTTCCGCCAGCGAAAATCCCCGCATCCTTCCAGGAGATTTGCGAATTGGCTTCCTCCCTCGGTAATCGTATATTTCGACAATAGTTTTCACGGTCGCACCATGCTCATTTGGAATGTCACGGGCGTCTGGCTGCCCTGGTTGACGAGAGAAACCAGAACCGTGACTCGCTTCGCTCCGGTTACGGTCGTCTGAGTGCCAGCGGCAGAGGTGATGACAGGATTGAGGGTAATCAGCCATCGGCGAGTAAATGTGGAGCCGCCAGCTGCCGGGTTCGACACTCCGCAGTTTGCCGGTGTGTCCACGCATCCAGCGCTGGTGTGGACGATTGTGGTGGTAACGGATGTTCCATTCACCACTTGCGTTTGTGTTTCGTAATCAGCGCCTGAGCTTTCGGAAACGGTTATGGAGTCGCAGTAATCGTCCCCGGCAGCGCATGTTGAGGCGCCCGTAAGTGCGCCTCCAGGCGCCACGTTAGGGTCACTCGAGGGCCATCGGTTTAGACTATCGAGCTTTTCGGAAGCCAAAATATTGGCCATGTTCATATATTTTGCCTGGGTACCCGAGGCTAGCGTGCCGCTAATCAATGCCGCGACGCCCAACAATCCGACCGTCAAGATCGCCATGGACACCACGACCTCAATCAGCGTGAAGCCGCTGGCACTCGCCTTCCCGTTAGTGAACAATTGTCGTTGTGACATTTCCCACGCTCGAAACGTTGATGTCAGTTTGTCTTCCCTGATAGGTGGCCGACAGCGCCGGTGGCAGAGTGGTCCCGGGGCAAGTTCCCCCAGCGCCGTAGACTGTGCCATTCGGACAAAGTGTAAATGTGTAAGTCGCGTTTGTGCCTCCGTTGACAGCGACGCCTTGGCTCGGCAAAGGCACGGCGGCATCGGCAGTGTTTGTGGTTACATTCGTTACTACATATGAGTTGCCGGGCGTGGTGAGGACAACCGTGTACGGCTGGCTGTCCATAATGGCCCGATAGCGCGTCCGCGAAACGGCCGCCGTAATGGTGCTGACGGTGGAATTCAGGCGCATGCTCGTCATGGCCCCGTTGACAGCAGGGATTGCTATGCCCGTGAGAATCATGGCAACGAGTAATGTAATTAGGAGTTCTGGCAGGCTGAAACCATGGGAGTTACTTTGCTTGACGGGGTAATGCGTTGAATAACCCCTGCTGGACCCAGCAAACCGGCGGATTGCCCCCTCTTGGGGGGGATCACTTCTGATTGCAGAAGGTTGAGCGCTCCCAGTCACAGCACGATGCCGCAAGGGCTGGGGAGAAGAGAAGCCCACCGTCCAGAGGGCCTTCTTGACTCGTGTGGTTCTGCACTTGTGGTCAGATATTGAATTCATTTCCGTCACACTTTTGCGCCTCTCCGCGACCTGCCTATTGTCGCGAGCGCAGCCGACCGCAACAATAGCCTGTAAGTACCGCTGTCCGGCAATAAGTACCATGGCCATTTGGACAGGGCGAAACGTGGAGGAGTTGGCGTCCATTTGACCGCAGCCCAAGAATCTCGGTAGCGTTTCGAGTACTCGGCCGATTTTATGCGATGGCATCGCAAAGATTGGTGCAATCGAGCTTCCAATGGAAAGTGCATGCCTATCTTATTGGGAGCGGGGAGCTTATGGCTAAATTGCTCTTCTCTCATCCGGTGTGAACTTCTCATGTTGACGCTTTTTGTTACATTTCCAGACGTAGAGCGTTACTGCCCATATATATTGTCAGCAGCGCTAAGGGAGGAGCGCTGGCGCGATACGATCGGCTGTTGACCGGCGCCCAATGGGAAGAGATTCGGCTTTGCTCTCGAAACGGCACGAAGCACCGCAGGTTGGAAGTGCTGGCGGCGGGGGCATTTGTTGCCTCCAGAGATGCACGGGGACGTGCTATCACTCCAGTAAACTCGCCCCGAGTTCTAACAATTTGTTTTTGAATTTGTCGCCCCATCCTCGACGGTTTTTTAAAAGCGGGGCTCTTGACTCACACCTTGCAGCCCGAACCAGTTTTTCATGCCCGCTTCGGACCCAGGCATTTCAACCCAGCTAGGGTGAAACGATGATCCTCTCCAATGCCAGCGGCTCTCTTGCCTTGACCCTCCCGAGTCCGCCCGTTATGATATTTGGCACTGCTTGCATGCGAAGCATGTGTTGGGCCTGTAGCTCAGGTGGCTAGAGCGCGCCCCTGATAAGGGCGAGGTCGACTGTTCAAGTCAGTCCAGGCCCACCATTTTTTGAAGGTAGAGGCTGGTTGCCCGGGCTGAAGACGCACAGGTTTGTCCTTGTCCTCGTTTACACCTTGCCCCCTTGATGAATCCCCTTCGTTTCAGAGCTTTTTACGCTAATCGCAACTTGACTTCCATTGCAGCGAGAGGTCTACTTACGCGAATTCTGTCCGCGTAGATGGCTGAGTGAGCGCAGGAGTTTCGCCCTTTAACGACGCGGTGCGAAACCAGCGCGCTGGTTCGCGGAATCAATGGAAACGGAGCGTACATGCAAAATCGCAGGAATTTTTTGAAGACGGCTGCCGGAGCGGCTTCGGGAATGCTGCTCTCGGGCAGCGCGTTTGCCGAGGCGGCGCTGCAGGGCGGGCCGGCGGCGCCGGCAAAGCGCCGGGAAGTGTCCCTCGGGGGACGCCGCATCAAGGTTGTGGACATACACTCGCATTGCGTGATTCCGGAGGTCGCGGATCTGGTGAAAGACACGCCGCTGGCGAAATTCGCGTCCGGGCGGGCGCGCGGCATGAACGTCATGGGGCCGGAGCGTCTGGCCGCGATTGATGAGCGCGGAATTGACGTGCAGGTGCTGAGCATGAACGGATTCTGGTTCTACGCGGCGGACCGCGATCTGGCGACGCGCATCGTCCGCCTGCAGGACGAGAAGCTTGCCGAATGGTGCAATGCGCACCCGGGGCGCTATGTGTTCGTCTCCTCCGTCGCGCTGCAATTTCCCGATCTTGCCGCCGAGCAGCTCGAGTACGCCGTGAAGAATCTCGGCGCGCGCGGCGCTACGATCGGCGGGCACGTGGGCGATGAAGATTTGTCTCTGCCAAAATACGATCCGTTCTGGGCCAAGGCGCAGGAACTGGGCGTCGTCGTATTCATGCATCCGCAGTCCGCCGAAAATGTGGTCCGTGAAAATGCCTGGAAGGGCCGCGGGGATCTGGGCAACATCGTTGGAAATCCTCTGGAAACGACCATGTTCCTGGCGCGGATGATTTATGACGGCGCGCTGGACCGCTTCCCGAACCTGAAAATTATCGCGGCGCACGGCGGCGGATTTTTGCCGTCTTATCTCGGCCGGTTTGAAGTTGCCTGCGACGTCCGCGCGAACGCCAACTGCGCGAACAAGAAGCATCCCAGCGAATATTTGAAGAATCAGGTGATGGTGGATACGATCGTCGTTTCCGAAGAGGGGCTACGACATCTGGTTGCGGTAGCAGGCGCGGGACAAGTGGTCTACGGAACCGACATGCCATTTGACTGGCCCACCAGCGTGGATACAATTCTAAATGCATCATTTCTGAAAGATGCGGAGAAGGAAGCCATCCTCGGCAGCACGCTCAACAGGCTGCTCAAGCTGTAAGAGCATCCACGAAATTCAGGACTGGCTTTTCAATTTCGATCCAGGGAGATCATTATGGCAAAGGCATATTGGATTTGTTTTTATCGTTCGATGTCGGACCCGAACGCGCTGGCCGAATACGCCAAGCTTGCCGGCCCGGCCATTCAGGGAGGCGGCGGGCGTTTTCTGGGCCGCGGGATGCCGACGAAAACATTCGAAGCGGGCAAGAATATGCGCACAATCGTGATTGAATTTGAGAGCGTGGAACAGGCCACCAAGACGTTTGAAAGCAAGGCCTACCAGGACGCGTGCAAGCTGCTGAAGAATTCCGCCGAACGCGACATCCGGATTATAGAAGGCCTCGCCTAACTCGCGAAGCTTTCAATGTGCGGCGCGGGATTTATAGGCCGCGGAATCAATCTAAAAAATGTTTGTGGGTCGCGGCTTCAGCCGCGACATAAGTGCTTCTGGTTCTCCAGGGGTTTTAACCCCTGGCGGGTCGAACGGTACTTCTTCCGCAGCTTGTTTGGCCTGCGGAGTCTAAGTCGCTCCCAGGCGGCAGCGGCTGAAGCCGTCCTGATTTTGCAGCGTCTATGTCGTGGCTAAAGCCCACGACCCACAATGATTCCGATTTAGTTCCACCAGCCGATGGTTCTGCTTCGCTCACCACAAAAGCCTACGCCACCAGAACACCGGCGCGTCAGCAAGCCTCCGCCATCGCCACCATGCGGGAAAGCGGAATGATCTGGTTTCGCGCTCCCTGCTTCTTTTTCACTTCGTTGTATTCGATGGTGGCTTCGCGGACGGCCATGGCGTTGTAGTCCGGCGTCAGCGTGCTGTCCCATTCCTCGTACCAGCGGACCACGTCCATGATCAGCCGCTCCGGGCCGAGCCAGTTGTCAAACCGTCCGAGGAGGATTTCCGACGCGGCGGCGCCCGGGCTCATTTTCGCGTCATAGCGCTTGCGAGTTTCCACGCCGAGGACGCGGAAATAGTTGGCCATCTCGGCAAGCTCTTTCTTGCCGCCGATCGGTCCGTGGCCCGGGATAATCATGTCCACATCCCATCCCTGAATCTTGTCGCACACTTCGATCCATTTTGAGATGTAGCTGTTGTTGGCGTACGGCGCGACCCAGAAAAACCCGACGTCCCCGGCAAAAAGTATCTTGTGCTGCGGGAAGTAGGCCATCATGTCTCCCCAGGTATGCGCCGGGCCGGCAAAGCGGAACTGCACCTCCGTGCCGCCGATGTGGAATGTCAAATCGTCCTTGAATGTGACGGAAGGGGGAACAAGTTTGCGCTCCTCGACCTTGTCGGCGATGCCCGGCGTGACGGTCCAGGTCGCGGGCGTTGTCGCGGCGGCCTTGATGCACTCATCGCGGCAATAGGGGTGGCTCATGATTTCGGCGTGCGTGAAAAACTGGTTTCCGTTGACATGGTCGCCGTGATGGTGCGTGTTCACGAGCCGCGTAATCTCCTTGCCCCCGGTCGCTTGTTTTGCTGCCGCGATGAACGCGCGCGCGGGAATGGGCCCCTGCGTGGCGTCCACGGCCAGAAGGGAATCCGGCCCCGCGACGACCAGCGCATTCGAGACCCCTGCAGCGCTGATGCCCGGTCCGCCGCCCTGGGAATAGGCGTAGACGTTGGGCGCCACCTGGCGGAGCTCCTTGTTCCACGAGGGAGGCATGGGGAATTTCGGATCGGTCGGGGGAAGCGGCGTGGCTTGTACGGGAGGAGGTCCTTGCGCCGGCAGTTGCGCGAGTTCCCCTGCGGCGGAGAGGATGGATGCGACGCCCAGGCCGGTCCAGGCAAACTTTCCGAGTGCTTCGCGGCGCGTGATTTCGGTACGGCTGGGATTCCTGGTCTCTTCCATGATTGCTCAACTCCTCCTTGATGGCAGCTGTTCGGGCCCGCACATCCGGCGCCCGACGGTCCGATTGCCGGGAAGCATACGCCACCCAGGGATGTCTCGCAATCCCATGCGCGGTTCGCGGGAGACAAGAGGAGACTTGCCGGGCACAAAAAAAGGGAGGTCAAAACCGTGCG
>VFSW01003760.1_pt1 | contig 22755 bp, 14 predicted proteins | sample 5358111 | NCBI WGS metagenome assembly VFSW01 (sample SAMN11554181, study PRJNA540505) | mine drainage metagenome | isolation source: sediment from site ElyBrook_90M | place: USA: Ely Copper Mine, Vershire, VT | collected 2017
TTGCGCGCCTGGCAATTGGGACGGTCAGGCGGACGATTGTTCCGCCTTTTGGCGCAGGCTCAATGTCAAAGCGGCCGCCAATATCCTCCATTCGCGCGCGCATGTTGCGCAACCCGTTTCTGGTGGTTTTGCCGGCCATGCCCGCCGGGCCGCGCCCGTTGTCCTGGATTTCGAGGGCAAAGTTGTCCGGCGCCAGCCGCAGGCGAATCAACGCTTCCGAGGCATGCGCGTGGCGCACGACGTTGGTGACGGCTTCCTTGGCCGCCAGAAAGACGTTGTGCCGGGCCTCGGGTGAAATGGACAAGGGCGGCAACTGCGCGGGGACTTCCAGGCGGTACCGCACGCCGGCCAGAGAAAGAAAATCCTGCGCATGCTTGCACAAATACGTGATCAATCCATCCAGAGTGTCGTTGGAAGGGTTGACAGTCCAAACAATTTCGTCCAGGGCGCGGGTGGTTTCGCGGGCGGTCTGGGAAATCTGATGGGCATGGACCTCGGCCTCCTGGGGACAATCTTTGTCGGCCTCCACCATTTCGCCAAGGAGTGAAAGTTGGGTGAGGTTGGCGCCGACCTGGTCGTGAATGTCGCGCGCGATGCGCGCCCGCTCTTTTTCCAGCGCCTGTTGTTGACGCATTCCCTCGAGTTGGCGCTGCAACTTTTGCGTGGAGATAAAATGGACCACGGCGGCAACCAAGCCCAGCAGACAGGCCGCCGCGGCGCCGCGAAACCACCCGGTTTGCCAGAAGGAAGGCAGCACAACGACCGCCACGCTGGCGCCGGTGGGGCCGAAGACTCCATCTTCGTTGCAGGTTTCCACCTCAAAATCATAATGCCCCGGAGGCAGCTTGGGATAGTGGGCCGTGCGGCTTTTCGGGGCGTCGGTCCACGTCGTTTCGTGGCCTTGCAATCGGTAGCGCAAATGTTCCCGCTCCGGCGCGACGAGGTTCAAGCTGGTAAATTGAATGTCCAGGCGCTCGTCGCCCGGATGAATGACCACCTCCCGCGGCGGCACTTCGCGCAGGCCGTTGGTGTTCTGTTCCTTTTCCTCGACACGCACCGATTCAATCACCACCGGCGGCACGACGGAATCGGAGGCAAATTGGCGCGGATCCACCGAGACCAGGCCGGCGATGGTCGGAAACCAGAGCCGGCCGTCGCGCCCGGCGCAGGCCGCGGGCGGCGAATTAAACGAACACTCATTGTGCGGCAAGCCGTCGCGCCTGTCGTATTTGCGGCAGGGGATAAAATTGAGTTTGCCGTCGGCGAAATCGTTGAGCGCTTTTTTTCGCGCGCGCATCAGGCCCCAATTTGAGCCGATCCACAGGCAGCCTTCGCCGTCCTCGATAATGTAATCAATGCTGTCGCTTATAAGTCCGTCGCGCACGGTGTATAATGTCCATTTGTTGTCGTGAAATCGAATGAGGCCGCTGCCCGAGGTTCCGATCCAGAGCGTCTGTTGGGCATCCACGTAAAGGGATGAAATGTTGGCGCTGGGACAGCCGCCGGGGACGCTGCGCGGAATGAAATGACCGTCGTGCAACTCATTGAGTCCGCCTTGCTCGGTGCCAATCCAGAGGTTGTCTTGCGCGTCGTCGGCGATGGCCTTGACGATGTTGGCCGACAAACCGTCATTGGTCGTGAAGATTTTCCACTGCTGATCCTCCCACCGCGCCAATCCCGCCTGTGTGCCCACCCAAATCACGCCATGACGGTCCTCGTGGATCGCCGAACTGCTTGGCCCGAGGGATTCTCCGCCGGGCGGCCGCCGGAACAAGCCATCTTGGAGCCAGAATAAACCGCCCTTAAAGCTGCAGGCCCAAATCCGCCGCCGGCTATCCACGAGCATGGCGCGGATTTCAAAATAACTCATCGGCCCCACCATCGAACCCAGCGTCATGTACCTCAATGTCAGTTGGCCGTCTTGGAAGGAATCCACGCCGCTGTCATTGGAACTGAACCACAAGACGCCCTGCTGATCCTGGCAAACCGATTGGACCGTCCAACCGGCCGAACCTTCCAAAATCTTGAAGAGTTGCGGTTTGACGTGATTGAGTCCGCCGCCGTTGAGGCCGACCCACAGCCCCCCGTGATTGTCCGGCAAGACTGTCAAGACTGAATCGTTTGACAGCCCGTCCTCCTTGGAAATGTGAGTGGCATGCCCGGACGCGTCGAAAATGTAAACGCCTTGGGACGTGCCCACGATTAAATTTCCCTGCTGGTCTTCACAGGCGGCGCGGACGTTTTGGACGTTCGGATCAATTTTCCACGGATACGGCCAGGATGATTCCGGCGATTGGTTGTCCGACCATTTTTGAATTGCGCCGTCGGCAAGCCGCCAATGGCCTCCGCGGGAGCTGGACGCCAAAGAATCGAGTTTGTTCACAACCTGGGGTTTCACACTATAAGCCAGCTCGGTGGAGTTGCGCATTTGATTGGCGTCGATTGCATATATGCCGTGGTCGTTGCCCACCCAGACATGTCCCGCTTTATCGGCAATGATCGCGCAACCGTGATTGGCGCCGCCGACCGTGTGGTCCTGCCACACACTGACGGTCCCGTTCCAGTAACGGCCCAAGTCGCCATCCGCGGTATAGAGCCAGACGGCGCCGGTGGTGTCTTCGCAAATGCCCGCCAAATGCCCCCCGTGCCGGCCTCGGCCGAAATCGATTGGAATGACGCGGCCATTTTTGACGACCGCGGCCCCGGCGGTTTCCGTGCCAATCCAGAGGTTGGCACGGCTATCCTCGAACAACTTGACGATGCGGATGCTCTGAAGACCTCGCGTGTTGCTCTCATCGAAGACGGTGAATCGCGCGCCGTCAAAGCGCACCAGCCCATTGAGCGTGCCCATCCACAAATAGCCGTCATGAGTTTGCACCATGGAAATGACCGAACTCTCCGGCAATTGTCCCACTTCGGTTCCCCAGGAATCCACGCAATAGCGCGGGCCGGGGTTTGCAAGAGCCGGCAAACAGAGCCACAGACAGAAACCGGCCGCGAGCGCCGCAGATCTACGAGGGTTGTTCGCCATGTTAGATTCTTTTCGCCATGGGAGATTGATGTAAAGACCTTTCAACCTGAATGACAGACAACATCAAGAGCGCGAAGGATCAAACTTCAAAAGCCAAACTTCAGAAAAACCTCAACCTTCAAACTTTAACCTTCAAATTTGAGGTTTCGAATAACTAATTATGTCGCGTTTTCTGTTGCGCGCCGCGCGATTTTCGGGAAAATCTGGCAGCCGCCATAAGGTAACTACTCAGCACTGATGCCAGAAGCGCCCGGCTGGAAGCCGGGCTAACCGGCAAGGCAGGATGCCTGCCCTACGGCGGCCGGGGACGGTTCTGAATAGTTACGTCATAAGAGCGTATATGCATCTTAGCGTCTTATCAAAGTCGTCGCGGGCAGCGCCGCCGGAACTGCCTGGACGCACCGTGCCTTATCACGAATGGTCCCCATGGTTGTTCCGGCTGATCCTCCTGGCGGCACTGGCGTCCGCATCGCTGTCCTGGGCGCAGGACAACTATGAAATTCAGGTGTATGGTTCGGAGACAGTGGCGCCGGGAGACTTGATGGCGGAACTGCACAGCAATTCCGCCCTTGATGGTCGAAACCAAATCGTCAACGGTGTTTTGCCGACCCAGGATGCCCTGCATGAAACGCTCGAATTGACGCAGGGAATCACGCCGTGGTTCGAGATAGGGGGCTATCTCTTTACCAGCATCCGCTCGGGCGAAGGCTGGCAATGGGTGGGCGACCATATACGGCCGCGAGTGCGTGTGCCGGAGGACTGGCACTGGCCGGTTGGGTTAAGCCTGTCGCTGGAGGGCGGCTATTCGAGCCGCGAGTATGCGGAGGACACCTGGACTTTGGAGATTCGCCCGATTATTGACAAGCAAATGGGCCGGTGGTACGTCGCCTTGAATCCCGCTTTGGAACGCTCCTTCGCCGGATACAACGCGGCCAAAGGCTTTGAATTCGCGCCCGCCGTGAAAGTCAGTTACGACGTCACCAAGCTGGTGACAGTCGGCCTGGAATACTACGCCTCTTTTGGCCCCATGCGGCGCTTCGATGCGACGAGCGCCCAGGAACAGTACATTTTCCCGGCGCTGGATCTTAATTTCTCGCCGGATTGGGAATTCAATTTTGGCGTCGGCTTCGGCCTGACGCGCGGCTCGGACAACGTAATCGTCAAGATGATTATCGGCCGCCGGTTCCATCATTTGTGACCCGGCAAGAGGGATTCCAAACGTTCCTGGAATTCCTACTCAATCCCCCTCGGGTCCCAGGCGTCCCGCAAACCGTCGCCGAGGAAATTGAGCGCCAGCAATGTCAGCGCCAGCGCGCCGGCCGGAAAGACAATGAGCCACCAATAAATGCGAATCGAATTGATCTGCTCGGCGCCGCTGGCAATCAGCGAGCCGAGGCTGGCTTGCGGAGGCTGGACGCCCAGGCCCAGATAGCTCAAAAATGATTCGTAGAGGATGATCGAGGGAATTGTCAGCGTCAAATATACGATGATCACACCGTAAACATTTGGCAGAATGTGGCGCAGCAAAATGCGGGCATGGCTGGCGCCCAGCACGCGGCTGGCGTCAATGAAGGCGCGGTTGCGCAGGGACAAGACCTGGCCTCGCACAATGCGCGCCATCGTCAGCCATGAAACCGCGCCCAGCCCGGCGAACAACGCCGCAAATTGCAGCAGCCGCGCCGCGTCGCCTGACAGGCCCCCCGGCCCCGATTGCATTTTGTCCAGCACCGCGTTCAACGTTGCGATCAAGACCATCACGAATATGATTGACGGCATTGAGTAAAGGACATCGACCGACCGCATCAGCACCGCGTCCCATCGGCCGCCCCAATAACCGGCGACGGCCCCGACAAACACGCCGATGACAAGGCTCACCGCCGCGCCAATCATTCCCACCAGCAACGAAATGCGCGCCCCGTAACAAACGCGGCTCAGCAAATCGCGTCCATGCACGTCGGTGCCAAACCAATGGCGGGCGCCGGGAGGCTCGAATTGCGCGTCGGAAATGGTGTTCGGCGGCGCGGTCATTGCGCCGGGCAAATAGCGCGCCAGACCCGAGTCGCCCAACAGCGGCCAAATCAACACAAGCCCCACCAATCCCGCCAGCAAACACGCCGACGCCATTGCGCCGCGGTTCCGACGAAAGCGCCGCCACGCCCGCTGGTTGGGGCTGAGCGGCGGCGGCGCGGCAGCGTTGGAGTGTTCGGACATGCGGAAGGAAGAATGCAGAAAGGCCAATGCAAAATGCAAAATGCAAAATGAAGGAAGGAATGTTGCGCGTCGAGCGAGAACTTTTGCGGCGCTCTGTCCGATTTTGGATCGCGCTTTGGGACTCAATATGAGCCGGAAGAGATTTCTGCCTCCTCGACGTTTTCAGTGGATCCATAGGCTTCGGGCCTGGCGCAGGCGCCATTCAACTTCCTTAAAAGCCTGTGTTTCCGGGCCGACAGGCCCTACCGCTTGCTCTTGAAGGCGGTCCCGGTGATGCTTTCATTCCACTGAAAACGTCGAGGAACCGGAAAAGTCGTCTGCATCCCGCACGAACTGGCCTTGCAACCTGGAATGGCGGTATTCGAGGAATACCCGGACCTGAAAGACGGCAAAGTGGAGTTGGATGGCGACAACGTCGTCGAGTTCCACAAGCTGCCGGAAATGCAGCAAGTGACGCTGAAGGTGCTCCGCTGGGAAGAACGGGACAAGCGGCTCATCATCAAAGAGGCACAAATGGTCGCCTAAATTTCACATCCATGTTATTCCCTATAATTCCTTTCCAAGATCGGGCGCGCTCAACTGTGATTTCAAGGATGATAGTTTCATTGGCTTTGCGGCGCCGCGGACGGACTGGCGCGGAGGATTTTGGCATAGGTCTGCGCGATCCGATTTTTGGGGTCCCGCCGTAACACCGCGTTGAATTGATCCAGCGCCTGTTGATTGAGGTGCTCATTGGACAGCGCAATGCCGAGGTTCAAGCGCGCCTCGAGTAATTCCGGCTTCAGTCGCACCGCTTCGGCGAACTCCGCCGCCGCGCCGGCAGAGTCGCCATCCTTGCCCACTTCCAAACCCAGGCAGAAATGGGCCTCGGCGAAGCTGGACTGTAAACGGACTGCTTCGGCGTAATGAGCCTTGGCTTGCTCACGCCGTCCCAGCTTTACCAGCGCCAGACCGAGGTTGACATGGGTCTCCGGGTCGGAGGGGTAAAGACGGAGTGAATTGGTGAAATTGGTGACAGCGGCGTCGTACCAGCCCCGGGACATCGAAAACTTTCCCAGCGTGTTGAATGACTCGGGGCTGTTGAGTCGATTTTGGAGCGCTTCTTGGAATTGTTCGTTTGCTTGCCGGGTGTTGCCCATCGCCTCAAGGGCTTTGCCCAGACCCAAGTGGGCCGGACCCCAGTAAGGCTTTAGCCGCAAGACGTCTTGAAACAGACGCACGGCTTCCGCTGTTTTGCCCTGGCGCGCATAAAGCTCGGCCAGACTGTTCATCCCCGCGACGGATTCAGGGCGCAGCCGGATGGCCTGCTGAAAGGCTGAGATGGCTTCATCGTCGCGCTTGGCGGCCGCCAGCGCCAGTCCCACGCCCTGCCAGGCGTCGGCACACTGCGGCAGCAGACGCGCCACATTCTCCAATGATTGGGCCGCGCCGGCTGCGTCTCCGGTCTGTTGTTGGAGGTGCGCGAGGTTTTCCTGGAGAATCCAGTCATCGGGCGCCGCGTCGGCGGCCGCTTTGGTGCGCGCCTCCTCGATGCGCAGGGCGCGGGGAAGACTGGCGGCCTGAAGGTGTTCAATGTGCCCGCGCAAGCGCTGATACTGCCGGCCGTTGTCGGCCTGGTCTTTGAATGGGGGATCGTTGAGGCGGCTGAGAATGTCCGCTTCCGCGGCGCACCGTGTCACGTCGTTCCAGCCCAGGCGGCGGGCGCAATCATCCGGGGTGGGCCAGGGATCGCCGGCGGTTGCGTTCATGCCATGCGCGATTTGTTCGGCCACGGCGCGGGCCACAAGGTAATTGCCTTCAAAGTTCAGATGGACATGCTCGTAGAGGAATTCCTCGCCAGCCAGTCCGTGCGGGCTTTGGAGGGCCATCGCAGCCTCGCAATCAACTAACCGCACCCCCTGTGGTTGCCGATTGGAGGCGACGCGCCGGATGATGTCGTTGATGTGGGTGTCGGCGCGGAACCGCAGGGCGTCTTGATCGCAAGCCAGCGCAAACTGGCGCGAGGCCTCCGCATCGCGCCCCAGCGCAAGGGAGCATTGGCCCCGGCGAAAATGGGCTTCGGCAAATGTGTTGTCTATCTTCGCGGCTCGCTCCAGCAAGCCGATCGCATCCGCAGGGCGCCCCTTCGTTTGGGCCTGGATTGCCGCCTGGTAGAAGTTATCCCACCGGGCTAATTCTTGCGCGGCCAGGCCCGGCGGGTGTTCTGAGGCAAAAGGACCGCAATCCTTGAGGTTGCGGGCCACAGTGCTTGCTACAACCTTCACACCGCTTCGGACGCCGATGTCAATAATATCGTCAAGGTTCTCCTCAAAACTCGCATAAACCCGGGCCATGCGAGGTTCGTCCTGTCGGACGTGGTTGTGCATGAACATGACCATTCCGCCCCATTCGCGCTGGTTGAGCGGCCGTTGTTGAAAATGGCGCGCCACGCTCTCCAGAACCTCCGCGACGCGGGTTGCCTTCAACGCGACTGACATTCGCACCAGCGACAGATTTGCGGCTTGCGCGCCGAATACCGTGCCGGGCCCGTAAGGTCCCACGACCTCGTTGTTGCCCATGTAGATTACCCAGAAGTCGCCGTTTTGCGCGGCGCAGTCCCTGGCAATGGGTAGGATGACGTGGGAATTGATTGCCGTCATGGCTGTATTGACCACTTCGAATCGTTTGTGTGGAAACCGCCCTTCGAGCAATGCCTTCAAAACGCGGCTGAGGCCAAATTCGGGCTGAGGATCGCCGTAGGCGGCTGACTCGCCGAGCACGAAGACACGGACAGTATTCGGCGGTTTGACTTTGGGGATGGCGAAGGGAAAGGGCGCTCGCGCCATTTCCGACCCAAAAAAGCGCCAGCCAAAACGGTCGTTTTCGACGAGGCAGTCCTTCCCCGCAATTTTCATCGGCAGGAAGAAGGACGGCGGATATCCCAGCCCGGCCAAACGCAAACTCGCTTCCAAGATCAACAGAAGGAGCGCGGGCCCCAGCAGGGCGGCTGCAAGGCCAAATACCAGGCGCCTTCCGTGGCGCATGGGGCTTATGCGATCTTTTGCCGCGGCGCGCGACGATGAATGCCTGGAACGAGGCGGGTGCATTTCGTGGTTGGGCTTGGGAGGACTGGCGCCTGATCCCCCTTTATTGCAATAACAAGACCAGAAAGTAAACGGGAGGGTATGAAAGATGTGTGCTGATGCGTCGCCACCTCGGAGATTTTCCACCTCGCGGTCACAGCCCGCAAGGAACGCCAGAGGCAAGACCAGATTCTTCCAAACATTTCAATAATAGAAATTAGGGCCGGAGGAGGTGCGGTTAATCAACCTGTTGAAGGGATGCCACTCCACATGGGCGTCCAGCATTCCGACATTTGCCCCGTCGGGAATAGTCGCGTCCCTGAGGTGCGCGCTGATATGGCCCTTGGGAGCGCCGCCAAAAGTATAGCCGCCATCAACGTTGATCCAATTGTAGGTCTGCATTGTGGCATAAACGTCGCTGTTGCCGCCATCCTCGAGCGTCGCGCAGGCGGTAAGGGGGCGATTGGCGAGAGATCCCACCGGAAGGCCGCCGGGCGCGTTAAAATAACCGGGAGTCGAGGTTGCCGTCAGTTTTTGATTGGTGTTGGTCGCGAAGACGCCCGCGTAGGCGGCAGTGCCGTAAAAAGTTTGGGCGTATCCGTTGACACGAAAACCGGCCCCGGGCCTTGCGTTTGGAAACGGGTACGGCGCGCCAAACGTCCACAGCGATGGCCCGCCGCCGGGGACATTTCCATAAGGCACGGTGCCAAACCAGTCGACGGGTCCAAATTTGGGAGCTGTTCCCGGATCATACCAGATCAACGGTGTCGTCCCATTGGCGATCAATTCGTTGGCAAGAGCCGCGTCCATATCCCAACACCAATTGCCGCCCGTGCCGTCGGGAAGATAATCCCGGTTCTCCCCCGCGTACATCGTCAAGGCCAGGAGTTGCTGTTTTTCGTTGTTGACGCATTGGGTCTTGATGGCTTGTTTCTTGGCCGTTGCCAAGGCGGGCAGCAACATGGCGGCCAGGATTGCTATGATCGCAATGACGACCAGCAATTCAATGAGCGTGAATGCCCGTTGCCCTTGATGGACAGAGTTTCTCATACCGCAAATTACATCATTTCTTCAACTCGTAAAACTGCGCCTTATTGCCGGTGGTTGGAATGGATATTTGATAGTTCTGACCGACAATTAGCAGGGTTCCGGTCGCCGGTGTCCATGCGGCGCCGGGGCCGGGCGTTGGGCTGGAATAGAGCGAGAAACCAGTTGCCGAAACAGGCCACGAAATCAAGACGTTGGGACCCGACGCGGAGACGCTCAAGCTCACGGTTGAGGGCACCGATGAAGGCCCCGTCGCCTCGCTGGCCGCCACGTCAGCCGGAAGCAACGCGCCGTTGTAAATGCGGAACTCGATCAGGTCCGAGTCTTCGTGCGGATCCGCCGTATAAATCGAATGACCGATGTAGTTGAGCACACTTTGAACGTATGCCATGGGAACTGTCACGGCGGTGTTCGACGAAACCAGCACGCCGTTTGTGTACCACGTCTCCAATCCCGCCGGCGGATCGAAGACGGCCGTCAGGTGGAGGTTGGCGCGCAAGCTTAAATCTCCGGCCCCGCCACAACCCTGTTCGGCGGCATAGCCGGGGTCCACACCCGTGATGGCGATTCTCCCCCCCTGGGGCGCGCAGAAAATGTAGTTCTGTCCGGCGCCGCCGGCATCGGTGTTGCCGAAGGCAAACAACATGCAGTTTACCGGCAGCGTGGTGGGAAACGTGACCCACATATCGATGCTCACGGCCGGATAATTGCCAAGGATTCCCGACGGCAATTGGACGTATTGATCGCTGGCGCCGGAGAGTTGGAGATTAGTGCCGGTGAACGTGCCGCCGTTGGGCAAAGTCCCATACCAATTGGAGCCGCCGACGGAGTCCGCCACGGTGCTGCTTCCGGCGGCGTCTTGGAAGCTGTAACGGTTAACCAGAACGGGCGTGTGGGTCACGCTCACCAACTGGCTGCTCTTGAAACCCTGGTAATTGGCCGTGACCGTCGCGCCGCCCACGCCGACGGCGTGCAATTTCCCGTCGGTGGCTTGATAGACAACATTCGAGTCGCTCGATGTAAAGACCAGAAGCGGGGTCAGGCTGTTGGCCGTCAGGTCGTAGTTGGTCAGGTTGGCATAGTTGGCAAACAAACCGCCGGCGGCGATGTCTCCCAGTTGCATCGGCGCGATGGAAACCTGGATGGATTGCAGCGCGCCGGGATTATCATTAGTATTGTCAGGCCCGTTCAAGTCAGCCACGGCGATTTGTTGAGGAGTAAGTGTGCCGTTGTAAACCCGGAGTTCATCGAAGCTCCCCGCCACATAAGGATCGCCCGTGCCTGCCGGTCCGGGTTGGGTCCACAGGGAGCGGCCGATGTAAATCAAGTTGGTGGCGACGGTGCTGAGCGGCGCGGAATCAGTGGAGGCATAGCCGCTGAGAACGCCGTTGGTATAAATCGCCAGGTGGCCCGCAATGGGATCGATGATGGTGGTGCAGTGGACGGTCTCATTGGCAAAGTCCCCGAGCATATCAACAGTCGCGCCGCCGGCCGAGGTGGCGTTGTCAATCCGATGTCCGGTGTTGCCATTGCGAACGACGTTGTGAACATAGTCCTGACCGGCGGCATTGACGGAATTGCCGAAAGCCCAGGCGTAATTCCAGTTGCCGAGCGTTCCAAACGTCGCCCAGTAGTCAATCGTCGCCGACTGGTAACCGGAAATGATGCCGTTGTCGGCAAAGGAATTTGTGCTTAAGTCCACGTAGCAGCCAGTGGTGCCATCCAGCACCACTTGCCCGCCGCTGATGACCGCCGTTCCCATCAAAGTTCCGTTGAGTGTGCCGACCGAATCGGTGGCGTCAGCCGTAAAGCTATAGCGGTGGGTCAGAATCGCCGCCGGCTCGGTGACAATGACGTTGATCGTTTGCGCGGAGGACTTGCCGGCGAAAGTGGCGATGGCCGAGGTCGAACCGCCCGCGACGGCATGGATCACCCCGTTGGTATCGACCGTTAGAATGCTCGTGTCTCCGGACTTAAAGGTGGCAAGGCTTGTGACATCAACGGTGTTGGTGATCAATGACGCCGTTGCAACCACCGTTGAAGGCTCCTGCGCCCCGGCCACAAGCTGGGAGCCTGCCGTCAATTGGATTCCCGTGATTGTGCCGGCATTGGTGTTAAGGTTGGCGTCGCCGTTCTGGTAGCTGGCCGCCACTTCCAGTGAATTAAGGGCGCCGTTCCAGATGCGGAATTCGTCGAGATTGGCCACCATTTTTGGGTCGGGCCAGTTATCCCAGCCAATCCAATTGTTCAGGTCCCGCACACCCGGGGTGATCGTGTTGGTAATGGCGGCCTTTACCACCAATGAGCCGTTCACATAGACCGCCTCGTAGCCGCCGGGGGGATTAAAAACAGCGGCCACGTACGCGCCCGTGAGCCCGGCGAGCGGGTTGCCGGGACTGACCGCGTTTTGACGGTTGACGTTGGCATTATCAAAATCAGATATGCCGGCAATGACGTTATTGCCCCCGCCGGAATCCACGCACAACGAGATACTGTAAGAATCCTGTCCGGCACTGTCCTTCGTGCCAAAGTCGAAAAGGTTGGCCCAAGTGCCTTGGGATGCGATTGGCGGGAAGTCGCCCCACGCTTCGACCGTCACCGCCAAATCGTTGGTCACGATTCCGGCCGGCAGTTGCACCCATGCGTTGCCATCCAACTGCAGCTGACCGCCGGTGATTATGGCGTCTCCATTGAGTGTTCCGTTGTTGGTGGCGACCAGATCGAAAGCCGCCGGCGCGTTATTGGTGGCGCTGAAGAAGCTGTAACGGTCGGTTAATGTTTGCGCCGTCGCTGTCAGTTGCGCCGCCAGAAGCATCGCGCAACTCCACAGAACCATGTGATGCTCGGCGCGTGGATTCTTATTCATGTTGTTATAATTGAGGTTGTTGGATTCGACATTGAAACGGTTTCCCCTCCCAATCAGCCAGATTTGCTTCAAGGCGCCCGACAATTCTATCGGGCGGATTATTTTGGGTATCCGCGACACAGATTTTTGGCTTCGGTTAATAATGCGCCATTCGCGGGCGTAAACCCGACAAAGCATTTTTCAATTTCGAATGGCGCGGATTTTGCCAAATACCTCTGAAGCCGGTGAAGCTGGGCGATTTCCCCGATAGCAAAGGCTACTTTGGGCTGGAGTCCGCAGTGGCGGGCAACGGGGCGCCCAAGACCAACGCAGCGGCTTCGCGGGAAAGAATCCGGGCCAGAACCCAATCAAACCAGAATCCCTGGTTGCCGTTGCCCAAGTCGAGGCCGCTTTTGAATTTGGCCTCAATGAGGGTCGTGGCTTGCGAAAGTTGGGATCGGGCGCCCGCATCCTGGTGGAGTTGCTGGCTCGTCATTGCCAGGATGGCCCAGGCGGCCGCATTGCGCGATCCGTTTTGGTCCGCGTATTCCAGACACCGATGACCCCAGGCGGCGGCCCGGGCCAGGCTGCCCCGGCGGTACTCCCACAGCGCGAGCGGAACGCAGCGCCACGGCAGCATCCAGGCCTCAACAGGCAAGTTCGTGGCTGAGAAGGACTTGGCCGCAAAGTCAGCGGCGGGCGCCAGCGCCGCCATGAAGTTCGATCCAGCCGGCAGCAAAAGAGAGACTTTCACCAACCGCTCGGCAAAGATCGGGTCCGTCGTGCCGGCCAGCCGCTTGATGGCGGTCTGGCGGAACTTTTCATAGCGGGACTTGTCTGCTATCTGGATCAACGCGCAGGCATAACGCATGTAGGCCAGCGTTGCAACATCGGCCGTCTCCAACGGGTCAACATGCAATAGCATCTGGAAACGATCCGCGGCTTGATTCCACCGGCCCTGCAAAGCGTTCCAATCCCCCAGTGCGCGAAATACCGCCGCGCCCTCGAGCGTTTCCCGCGCCAGCGAGGTCCCGGCAATCAAATTGTCAGCCTCTTTGATGCGGCCCTGGCTCAGGAGAACGGCGGCTTGCGTCATTTTCTCCCTGGATTCAGCCTGGAGCCGCAATTTATTTTCCTGGTCGCGCCCCCGTTCGGCCAATTCGCGAAGGCGGGATTGTTCCACTTCGGCTTCGACAGCGCGCCGGCGCATCTCTCGTTCCTTGAAAAACAGCCAGGTGGACGCGCCCAAACCCAGAATCAGCGCAAGGGCCACGGCGCCGATGGCGGTGAAAACCCCTTTGTTGCGCCGAACCAGCTTTTGGAGACGGTAACGGCGCGTGGGCGGGCGGGCCATGACCGGCTCGTTATTGAGGTAACGTTGCGTGTCCATCGCCAGACCGTTGGCCGTTTCGTATCGGCGCGCGCGGTCCTTCTCAAGCGCCTTCATCACGATCCAATCCAAATCGCCCTTGAGCAGTGAAATCAACTTCGGCGGCTCGGCTCGGCGATGCTCGGCCGTCGCCGTCAGTTCGGTTCCTTGCAGGGTAGTGAGCATGGTCGAGGGCCGTTGCGGCTCTTTTTCACGCAGTGTGCGGCGCATTTCTTCCAGGCCCGAGCGCATCAGTTCCCTGACGTCAAACGGCGTCCGCCCCGTCAGCAATTCGTAAAGCAGCACACCCAGACTGTAAATGTCGCTGCGCGTGTCCACGTCCAACCCGCTCATTTCGGCCTGCTCCGGACTCATGTAAGCCGGCGTGCCGATGATTTGTTCGTAGGCGGTGAACAAGGTGCGGTCGGTCAGGCGGTTTCCCGTCGCCTTGGCAATGCCGAAATCAATGACTTTGGGCACCGGCACCCCGTCATGCAGTGTGATTAAAATGTTGGAAGGCTTGATGTCGCGATGGATGATTCCCTTTTGATGGGCGTGCTGTATGGCATGGCAGATTTGAATAAAGAGACACAGCCGCCGGCGGGTCTCGATATTGTTCTGATCGCAATAATCGGTGATTCTGACTCCGCGAACCAGTTCCATGACGAAGAATGGCCGTCCGGCTTCCGTCGCGCCCGCGTCGAGCACGCGCGCGATGTGGGGATGCTCCATGATTGCCAGCGCCTGGCGCTCGGCCTCGAAGCGGGCGATAACGCTCTTGGTATCCATCCCCAGCTTGATGATCTTAAGGGCCACGCGGCGGCGCACGGGCGTCTCCTGCTCGGCCATATAAACCACCCCGCCGCCGCCCTCGCCGATTTTTTGCAACAATTTGTAAGGGCCGATGCGGGAGCTGGGGCCTTCGGCAATCTTGCATTCGGCGCCGTTGGGACGGCCGTTTGCGGAAAGATTTTCGGCGCGCGAAAAGTCCGCCAGCGGAGAGGCTTCCTGGAAAAACACCTCCGCGTCGCTTTGCGCCGCCAGCAATTCTTCCAGTCGCGCCCGCAAGTCCGGATCATGGGCGCAGGCTTGATCGAGAAACGCGCCGCGAGAAGACGGCTCGGCTAAATTTCTTGCGGCCTCGAACAACGCTTCTTCCTGCTGTTTGGCATTTGTCACGCGTTGGAAATAAATGCGGCTTCAAACCTGCGCTTTGATGGCTTGGAAAAGCAACGTCCTGGCGAACGCCCATTGGCGCTCAATGGTGCGCTCGGTGACGCCGAGATTTTCGGCCACCTCTTGATTTGTTAATCCGCCAAAAAACTTCAACACGACGATGCGGGCCTTCACCGGATCTGTCGCCTCGAGCTGCTGCAGAGCGGCATCAATGAGCAGCATTTTGTCATCGGGAGTCGTCGCCGCCAGATTCAGCCTTTCGATGTCCACGCGGACCATGCCCCCGCCGCGTTTGAGCCGGGACTTGCGCCGCGCGTTTTCGATCAAAATGCGCCGCATCGCCTCCGCTGCGGCGCCGAAAAAGTGCGCGCGATTTTGCCAGGTCCGCTGCCCGTCTGCCACCAGCCGCAACCACGCCTCGTGGACAATCGCGGTGGCCTGAAGCGTTTGCCCCGGCTGCTCGCGCGCCATTCGCGCCGCCGCCAGGTGCCGCAGCTCCTCGTAAACCAGCGGCAGCAATTCGTCCGAGGCGCGGCCATGTCCACGACCGACGGCCTGCAAAATCTGCGTAATGTCACTCATCGCTCATGGAAATCATACATCCTCCAAGGTTTTTGACGACACTCAAGTTCCTCCGCGCGCATCTTGACACTGCCACCCTGGCAGGACGCCGCGCCGCCCCCTGGGAGTTTGGGCGTTTTTGGCTGAGCGCCGATGAACGAATTCCTCACGCAAAGGCCACAAAGGAAAGTTTGGGACCGAAAGGAGGACGCTCACGGCGCAAGCGCACACTCGCAGATACGCGCAGATACGCGGAGAAAAAAAGCGCGGGGCGGCGCAAAAACCCGATGACACGTCCGAAACCAGAACACTGCGCATGTTACGCGCAGGTAAACGGAGGGAAAAAATGCCGACCTATGGAAAGATAGCCAGCGCGCCGACCGTAATGCGGAATGCCGCTGCCGGTTCCGCTTAATCCGCGTGTTCCGCGGGCAAAAGCAGCTTCGGTGGCGAACGCAGGCCGTGCGCTCGCTTGGGCGCGCTTTTCCCACGATGCGGCGCAGATTGGAGTTTGAAGTTTGCGATCCAGGGTGCATACTTAAGCACTGGTGAAACCAATTCAACATTTCAGGGGGCTGACTTCTGCGGTTTTGGCCTTCTGGGCCGCCTGCGCAATGGGCGGACCGGGCCAGCCCCAGAACACAAGTTTTGACGAGCTAATCAATTTCAGCATGCTGGATTATAAGGGGCGGTATCACGAGTTGCGGCGTCTTGACGCCCGCGCCGTGGTTTTGTTTTTTACTGAAAATGGCTGCCCCGTCGCAAGGCAAAGCATCGAAAAGCTCAAATCTCTGCGAAGGAAATTTTCCGATCGGGGCGTGGCAGTTTGGATGATTGATTCCAACGCGGAAGATGATCGCCGGAGTATTGAAAAGGAAGCCAGGCAGTTTAAAGAAGACCCGCTCCCGGTTCTCATTGATGACACCCAGGAAATCGCGCGATTGCTGGGGGTGAAACGGACCGCCGAAACCGTCTGCATCGACACTTCAAACTGGACGGTTTTCTATCGCGGCGCGCTCGATGATCAACTGGTCGAGGGCGCGCAAAAGCCTGAAGCGACCGAAAAGTACGTCGCGAACGCGCTGGACCAATTTTTGGCCGGAAAAAACATCACGCGCCCGAAGACGGTGGGACGCGGATGCTTGATCACTTTCGAGCCATCCGGCATCCAGGGCGCGCCAGCCGTTTCGTACCGCAATGAAATCGCGCCGTTGCTCCAGAGCAAGTGCGTGACGTGTCATTGCGCGGGCAACATCGCCCCTTTTGCAATGTCGAGTTATCAAAAAGTCAGAGGGCGCGCGGATATGATCCGCGAGGTGCTGGTGGCCCGGCGGATGCCGCCTTGGGACGCTGACCCGCAATATGGACATTTCAAAAACGACCGCTCGCTGACCTTGGCGGAAAAGAAAACTTTGTTGCGATGGATCGATCAAGGCGCGCCTCGCGACGAAGGCGAAGACCCTTTGGCGCAAACACCGCCCGAAGCGCCGCGATGGCCGATGGGCCAGCCGGACTACATCGTCAAGCTGCCCTCCCCTGAACAGATTCCCGCAACCGGCGTGCTTGATTACCGTTATGTGGATGTTCCATCGCCAACAACCAATGATGTCTGGCTGGCGGCCGCCGTGTTCCGTCCGGACAACCGGCGCGTGGTCCATCACTTGATTGTCCGGGCAAAGTATTCCAAGACGCCCAAATGGGCCAAGGACGACGTGTTTTTGACAGCTTGGGCGCCTGGAATTGATTACCAGCATTATCCGGAAGGAACCGGAAAATTCCTTGGCAAGGGCGCCACGCTAAATTTTGAACTGCATTACACCGTCAGCGGAAAGCCCGAGACCGACCAAAGCGAGCTTGGGCTATACCTTTTGAAATCGCGGCCGAGCCTGGCGCTGCAAACTCATGCCGCCGCGAACTTGGACGTGGTGGTGCCTCCGCACGAACCGGAGGCGCCCAGTTACGCGATCTATGGGTTCAAGGAAGATTCGTTGCTCTTTAGTCTCTCGCCCCACATGCATTTGCGAGGCTCGTGGTTCAAGTATGAGGCGCTCTATCCCAATGGCGAACGCGAAACTTTGCTCTCAGTGCCCCATTATGACTTCAACTGGCAGACCAGCTATCGGCTTGCCGAACCCAAAAAGATAGTTGCCGGCACATGGATTTTTTGCACCGGCGGTTTCGATAACTCGGCCAAGAATCCAAGCAATCCCAACCCGGACAAACGAATCAAGTGGGGCGACCAATCCTTCGACGAAATGTTCATCGGCTTTATGGACGTGGCAAAGTTGCCGGCGACAAAGGATGCGGCGCCAAAACAGGCGCGCGCGGAATTGGAGGCGGGAACGGACAATGGCGGAATTGTCGGGAAATAGCCTGTTGGTTACTTTTCAGAATCTGTGCGCGTAAATAACCTTCCGCCTTCATCAAAGCCGAATTTCATCACGAGCGCCATGGAACCTCCGTTGGTGTTGGCAACAACTGCTTCCGCACGAATAAAGCGGTCCTCCTCGGTCACTATCGTCGCGGGACCATTTTTGATTTCGGATATCACCTCACCCTTTGTCGTCCCCAGATCGGGGTCAGGCAGGCCATTCGTATCGAAACCGCCCGTGGCATACATTTCATTTATGGAGTCCTGGTGGTGTCGTTCGCGATTCTCCTCGCGAAGCATATCAGCCTCATAACGAAGTTGCGTAACTTTCCCGCGAAGTCGCAACAACTCTGCGGACGGCGCACTCGCCCGTATTTTGGGCCCGCTGATTTGCAACAACATATTTGACAGCCGCACATTCTCCTCCGCAAGCGCCGAGAGTTGATCCCGCTGTTCCCGCAAGGATTTCGCGTTCTCTCGCAATTTAGCCGCGGACTGGTAGTGAGCGATGATGAGAATTGCAAACATTACGGCGCACACCAGGGCGACCGGGCGCGGGCTTATCGCGCATTTCATAAGTGTTCGCAATGCGGCATCAATTTGTCCAAATCTTGCGGGGTCCACGCGGGATGCGGTCCTTCCATTGCATCCACAAGCATGCTCTCCAATTTTGCCAGATCCCCGCCAAAATCCGGCGGTTGCACCCGTTCCAGCCTGACAACCTCTCCGCCTCGCACCAGCAGCACGGGGGAGCCGGCTTGGGCATCCTGGAAAAGCTCGTCCAAGCGTGACTGAGCTTCACTTAATGCGATCACCTTCATGGGTGGAGTTTGGTATCTAGGGTGAAGAGAATCAAGTAATCGCCGCCTTATTTCGTCAGATAATACTTGTTTGTGTATTCCTGCACCATGCGCCAGGTGTTGTATTTGGGCACCAAAGTCACCATCGCCCGGCGGATTCTTTGAATCCACAGGCGCGGAACGCCGTGTTCATCCCGATTGAAAAACATCGGGATGACTTCCTCGGTGAGCACTTTGTAGAGATTGGCGCTGTCGTTTCGATCTTGTTCCTCGACCGTGGCGGGATGGGAATCGTCGCCGATGGCGAAGCCGTTGCCGCCGTCATAGCCTTCGCGCCACCAACCGTCCATGATGCTGAGATTCAAGCAGCCGTGGCAACCGGCCTTCTGGCCCGAAGTGCCGGAGGCTTCCAACGGACGGCGGGGATTGTTGAGCCACACATCGCAGCCGGAAACCATCTGGCGGGCGACATGGACATCGTAGTTTTCGATAAAAACCAACCGCCCTTTTAGCTCGCTGTATTTGCTCAGATGAATGATCCGTTGGATGTATCGCTTGCCGTCATCGTCGCGCGGATGCGCTTTGCCCGAGAAAATGAATTGAATCGGGCGCTGGCGATCATTGATTAATTTGAGGATGTTCTCGAATTGATCGAAAATGAGCGGCGCGCGTTTATAGGTTGCAAATCGCCTGGCAAAACCAATCGTCAACGCATCGGTGTTGAGAAGTTGATCGAAGGCGATGAAATCCGATTGAGTCAGCCGCTGGCCCTGGCTGAGCAGCTGGCGGCGGGCAAACTCGATCAATTCGCGGCGCAATTTGTAACGCAATGCCCAGATTTCCTCATCGGAAATGAAATTCGGATCGGCCATTTTTTGCCAGAACTCCGTCGAGTTGAGTTCTTTCTCCAGGGAAATAGCCGGCTGACTCTGCCAGAACGTCGTCGAATCCCCGGCGGATTCCTCCACTAGCGCGCCGGCCCCGGAAAGCTTGCGCTGCCAAAATTTTCGCACAGGCCCCTTCATCCACGCCATCAGGTGGATTCCATTGGTGATGTGGCCGATGGGAACGTCGTCAACCGACCCATTAGGCCATAGCGCGCGCCACATTTGCCGGCTGACCTTTCCGTGCAATTCGCTCACGCCATTGGCGGCGCGGGAGAGTTTCAAACCAAGCACTGTCATACAGAATGTTTCATTCTGATCCTTCGGATTGACCCTGCCCAGCGCCATCAGCCCTTCGAGGGAAAGCTTGAGCTGTCCCATCAGTTTCACCAGCGCAAATCCCACGAGGTCGCGGCCGAACCGGTCGTGCCCGGCTTCGACCGGCGTGTGCGTGGTGAAGATGCATTGCCGTCGGGTTTGTGCAAGCGCGGCGTCGAAGGATTGGCCGGCGGCGAGTTTTTCGCGCGTCAGTTCCAGCGTGAGAAACGCGGCGTGGCCTTCGTTCATGTGGAAGAGCGCCGGCTCAATTCCCAGCGCGCGCAACAAGCGCACACCGCCGACGCCCAGGAGTATTTCCTGCATGATGCGCATCGTGTTGTCGCCGCCGTACACCCGCCGCGTCAAATCGCGATGGTGCTGCGGGTTTTCGGGCCGGTTGGAGTCAAGCAAATAAATCGTGCTTCGCCCCACGGTGACGCGCCAGACCTGGAAATAAACCTCGGTCAAATCAATGTCCACCCGGCACACCAACGGTTCGCCACGGCTGTCAAGCACCGCCTCCATCGGGAGGTTGCGCGGGTTTAGCAGCGTGTAATACTCGATCTGCCAGCTCTCCGGGCTGATCTGCTGTTGAAAATAGCCTTCGCGATAAAACAAACTCACGCCGACAAATCCGATGTCCAGGTCGCTTGCGGACTTGGTGTGGTCCCCCGCCAAAATGCCAAGGCCGCCGGCGGCAATGGGAAGGGTTTCGTGAAAGCCGAATTCGGCCGAAAAATAGGCGACCGGGTTCTTGAGCAAGGCCGGGGCGTGCTGCCGCCCCCAGGTGTCACGGTCCTGCATGTAGGCGTCAAAATCGGCGATCACTTTGCGCACCCGCCGCGCGAATTCGACGTCCTGGAGGCGCACACGCAATTCGTAGTCGGACAACTCGCGCAGCACGGCCACTGCGTTGTGGTAAAGGTTTTGCCAGCAACGCGGTGAAAGCTCCGCAAAAACCTCCTGCGCCCCCTGGTTCCAGGTCCACCAGAGATTGTGGCTCAGGCGGTTCAGGGCGCTGATAATTTCAGTCAATTCGGACCCGCTCAACGGTTTTGCACTCATATAGTTAGTCGGCTACCTGGCAAATCAAGCGGCGGAATTTAATCCGTACGCGAGAAATCAATCAACCCTTTCCTCGCGCTCGCCGCGTTTTAATTCGCGCCGGGACGAATGTTGTAATTGCGCGGTGGGGCGACAAACTTTTAAGCTCAGGGGCGACACTTCCTTCGGGAAGTGTTAAACTTGATGAGCACACCCGCCGTAAGCGTTTTGATGCCGACTTATAATTATGCCTCGTATTTGGCGGAGGCAATTGAATCGGTGTTGGCGCAGGATTTCCGGGATTTCGAGTTGCTTGTCGTCGACGATTGCTCTTCGGATCAAACCGCCGGGGTGGTCGGGCCTTTTTGCTCGCGCGACGCCCGCGTCCATTTTGCCGTCAATCCGGCCAATTTTGGAATGGTCAACAATTGGAACCATTGTTTGAGGCGGGCCCGGGGCCAATACATAAAATTTCTCTTTGGGGACGATATGCTATGGCGCCCGGAGGCTCTGGGGAAGTTGGTGGGATTGATCGAACGGCATCCTTCGGCGGTGCTGGCGGCGTCGGGACGGGCGATTTTGGATGAAAAGTCCAATGTCACCGATGTCTGGCGGCCGTGGCCGGAGGGATGCCAAAACGGGCGCAAGGTTATCGCCGCGTGCCTGGTGGAGAGCGCAAATCTTGTCGGGGAGCCTTCCGCGGTTCTGTTTCGCAAACGCGATGCCCAACGCGGCTTTGATCCAAAACTGCGGCAAGTCGTGGACATGGAAATGTGGTTTCATTTGTTGGAGAACCGGGATCTGGCGACCACTCCTGAACCACTCTGCGCCTTCCGGCGGCACGCGCGGCAGCAAAGCGCCGTCAATGACGCGGCCGGAATCGCCTGGCAGGAACATTCGATCCTCTTGGCCAGTTACGCCGCCAAACCGTGGGTCCCGCGAGCAGTGCGTTTCTATCCGCTTTTTTCGTTGCGGCGCTCATGCGCAAAGCATCCGGGCGTCGCCAATCCGGAAATGCTGGAATGGGATCGGCGCCTGACAAGCCAGGTGGGCAAGGGACGCTACCTATGCTATTGGGTCCGCTTTAAATTGACGCACCCGTTCCACAACCTCAAACGTTGGTTCAGAAAAAGGTTCGGCCGCAAAGACCCGGAACTGCTGGCGTCACGGAAGAAGGCGCGGCCGGGGATCACGCATTGGTGAAACACAACATCTGTTGAAGCCGGGGATGCCCCCAATCGCCTATGAATTTCACCGACAAGCCGGCGAACTGCGCCAACATTTCCATTTCTGGCATCGCATAATGGAACGGGTCCTGGTCGTAATGCGTGACAATATCCTTGGGCAGGCGCGGAATGGGTTCCAAGTGCAGCGGGGCCGGCGCCGGGAAAAATGTCGCGAAGAATTTGCCTCGCGGCTTCAAAGCCTTCTTGACTTCCACCAGGCAGCGCCCGATGTGGTTGGCATAAAGATGGGTGAAAACCGACGCCGCCAGGGCGTAGTCAAATTGGACTTTGAACTGACCCAAATCGAACCGCTCGCTCACCCGCAAATCGGGTTCCTTTTTGATGTTCCGCGGGTTTTTGAAAAGCTCCTTTTTTCCGGCTTCGATGAGCGAGGAATTGATATCAATCCCGCAATAGCGGCCTTTATCCAGATAAGGGACAAAATAGACGCCTGCCCGCATGCAGCCGCAGCCAATATCGATCAGCCGATGGCTTGGCGCCAAGCCCTCGGACTTGAGGAATTCAAATTGCTGCAAACCGATTTCCTCCCACATCCCGCCCACAAATTGGCGATGCTCGCCGGAGGCGATCTCGGCGGGCGTCAACTGGCGGCCGTAGGCATTTTCGGCCTGATCGCCGTTTTTGATTTTCGATCGCCGGTTCCAGGCCAGCAGCTTTCTCATAGCTTGATTTTCAGATTGATACTGGCATCCTAATCACTCGCGTCAAGCGCGGATGCTCGCGGATGCGCGTTCCCTTAGGGTTCGTGCAAAAATAAATTCCGAGTTTGCTGGTGGGCATTTGCCTTGA
>VFSW01003761.1_pt1 | contig 22753 bp, 21 predicted proteins | sample 5358111 | NCBI WGS metagenome assembly VFSW01 (sample SAMN11554181, study PRJNA540505) | mine drainage metagenome | isolation source: sediment from site ElyBrook_90M | place: USA: Ely Copper Mine, Vershire, VT | collected 2017
GGCATATCGGAGAGTATTATTTCAGGTCTCCTATTGACAACGCTACCAAATTTTTTAAACTTATCCACTCTGCGTCCCGAGCAATTTCCGCATCCCACGACTTTTTCCGCCAGACCCACTGTCGGGATGTTGATCACGCATTCCCGTGTTTCATTAAGAATATCGAACGTATAATTCCGGCTGCTGATCACGCAACCTATGAGTGGCGGCTCAAACTCCATCATCGTGTGCCAGGACATCGTCATGATATTCGCGCGTCGTTTGCCCAGCGTTGAAACCAGTACGACGGGTCCCGGCTCAAGCAGTCGATAGACGCTGGCCAAGGGTAAAGATTTTTTCTTCATCGCGCCCCCCATCAAACAGATAACATCGTCGTTCGGATTCTACGCCTGCCTGTTGAAGCTCACAACAAGCGAGGTCAAACAAGGTAAAATCTTTCAACTGACAGACCAGATGCAAGCCTTGTTTTACATGCAGACCCAGCAACCCCAGATGAACACAGAGAAAATAGCAGATCGGCTGGCAGATGCCGGCTATATCGTTATAGAGAATGCGCTTGAATATCAATTGATAGCAGCTTTATTAAAACGCTGCCAGGATGATGACCGGTTCCAGGCCGCACATATAGGCCGGGGCAAGGATAAAAAGCAGATAGCCGAGATACGAGGCGACATGATCAGCTGGCTAGCCGAAACTGACAGCACAGACATGAAATATCTTGCTTTGATGGAAAATCTACGCAGGGGACTTAACGAGAAACTTTTTCTGGGGTTGTTCGATTACGAATGCCACTATGCCATTTATCCCGCAGGTGCAGGATATGCCAAACATTCCGATGTGCTTGTGGGCAAAAAAAACCGCGTACTCTCCACTGTGCTCTATCTGAATGAATGTTGGCAAAGCAGCGATGGCGGCGAGCTGATCCTGTATGATTCTGCAGGCGCTTCCGTGCTCGATACAGTTCAACCCAGGTTTGGCACCATGGCCATTTTCTTAAGCGAGTCGTTTCCACATGAAGTACTCATCTCACACAAAGCCCGGCGCAGTATTGCCGGATGGTTTCGCATCAGCGGCAGCTGATTCAATTTGATAAAATCGCAAATATGACCCTACCCGATAAAGCTATAGATGAAGCCGAAAGAAATCTGCGCGACATTCTGCGGCTTTCAATCGCACACACCCAGTCCGCAGTCGTCGTCTGGGATGGACAGTGCGATCTTTCGCTTGCATTAACCTCTGCTTACAAACGCTGCCTGCCGGATGCGACCTTCATCGACTTTGATAATGTGACACGCGATGCAGTGCTCGCCGAATTTGAAAAATTATCTCCCGGCGATCTGGTCGTACTGATTCAATCTACCAGCTTTCGCCTGGATGCATTCCGTCTGCGCGTCGAACTATTCAAACGGCAACTTAAGGTGATCGAGCACCCGCACTTATCGCGCATGCCGGGAAATCAGGCGCTTATTTACATCGAGTCACTGGCCTATGACCCAGCTTATTATAGAGGCGTGGGCAATGCTCTGGGAGCTCTCATTGATGCTGCACATATCGGCATTATCGACAGCGGCGGCGAACAACTGTTCTTTTCAGCCGGATTCGAGTCCGCAAAATTGAACGTGGGAGACTACAGCAAGATGCACAACGTCGGCGGTCAGTTTCCCATCGGTGAAGTTTTCACCGAATCAAAAGATCTGGAAGCGGTCAATGGGCGTGTGCGCATCAGCATTTTTGGCGACACCACTTTTACGGTCAACAAGCCTGCTCAGCCCATCACGCTGGTGGTGTGCAAAGGCCGGATCACCGACACAATGAATTCCACACCAGAATTTGACCGTGTTCTTGCCAGCATACGCATGGATGAAGGTGAGGTCTGGCTGCGCGAACTGGGCTTCGGTTTGAACAGATCGTTTACACAGGAGAGGACGGTCAGCGATATCGGCACATTTGAGCGCATGTGCGGTGTGCATCTGTCGCTGGGCGCCAAACACGGCAGCTACAACAAGCCCAATATCAGAAAGGCCGCCGCAAAATATCATGTCGATGTGTTTGCCGCTACGGAAACGGTCGCTCTGGACGACGAGATCATCTACCGTGAAGGCGCCTGGCTGGTTTAAATGCACACAATATTTAACTTGACAAATTTTAAATATTGGAATAGCGTTTGCCTGACTTAATGTTCTGTCAGATCAACAAGCAGGAAGCATCAAGCGATCATGGATATCTCGTCTGTCATCCCGCCCTCATCAGTCGTTGCCATCATCAATTCGCAGCGGGTTGTTTTTTCGCCTGTCACGCCCGCAAACACTGACAATGTCAGCATTTCCTTGCCGGGACAACTGCTTTCAGCATCAACAATATTTGAAGCTGCCTTATCCAACACAACTCAGACAGATTTTTCCACCGTTTCTGTCGCCACTCAATACTTTGCAGATGCATTTAACAATTTTCTGCAAAGCGGCAACTTGCAAAGCACTACGGGTGGGGCTCTTGACAATTTATTCATGCAGGCACTTAACACGGGTTCAGGCAATGAAACAGCTATCGTTTCCAGCCTGTCCGCGATCGGAATCAATTTTCAGACATCAACGAGCCTGAACGGTCCGATGAGCGTAAACTTCAACACGCTGCAATCCGCATTCAACGCCAACCCAACCGGGACAGTCTCGCTGTTGGCACAAGCGACCCTATCGATTGGGCAGCTTGCAGCAGAATTCACGACTCTTGCCGCGCAACTGAATAACCTGACGCAGACACCACAAGTGTTGCCTGAAACAGCAACAACTAACGTAACTCCTGCTGCAACGACTACATCAGCAATTGCTCCAGGCACTGCTGCAACAAGCATTACATCATCCGTGGCAACAACACCAGCAACTACAACACCAACCAATACAGCGTTAACCGCAACAACGGCTACGCCAATTGTTACAACAGCGCCGGCGATATCCACACCAGCGACCACAAAAATCGCACCGAATGCAACCAATCAGGTAAACCCGATAATCAATTCGGCCGATCCTGCTGTCGCGGCAGCCATTGCTTCATATCATATGGTCGACGGAATTTTTGACATGGCAAGGCCGCATAACGAAGGGTTTGCACCCAAGACTCCAGGCTATAGTGAAATTGGGCCCGTTGCACCCATCCGTCCGCTCGCGCTCAACCTTCACGCATAAGTTTTAGGTTCCAATCCTTGCGTCCGCAGCACCAACCAGAGCTTCATTATTCCGGTCAAACGTGCCTCTTTAAAAGATCACCTGCCTATACGGATGTCGGAATATTGATTTGTTCGAACAGATGATTGTCCGTGGCGGACGACACAAAAAATTCCGGATTATGTAAATCGGCTTTGTTATAGATCAATTCATGCCCATTTTTATCGCACACCCTGCCACCCGCCTGCCTCACCACCGCATGCGCTGCCGCAGTATCCCATTCCATGGTTGGGCCAAGTCTCGGATACAGGTGGGCGACACCTTCAGCAACCAAACAGAATTTGAGCGAACTGCCCATGCTGATGCACTGATAATCGCCCAGTTTTTTGAGCAGTTCATCGGTCCTTTCATCGCTGTGTGAACGACTGGCAACCACCTTGACAGGCTCGCCTGGAACATGAGTCTTGACGCTGATCGGATGCGCCTCTTCAGCGCCACGTCTGATAAATGAGCCCATACCGCGCGCGCCAAAGTAACACACATTCAGAACGGGCGCATAAACAACCCCCAGCACCGGTTCACCATTTGCGATGAGTGCGATATTGACGGTGAATTCACCGTTGCGCTTGATAAACTCCTTCGTGCCATCTAATGGGTCGACCAGCCAGAAACGTTGCCAGCCGCTACGATCAGCATAGGCAATCTGTGCAGACTCTTCCGAGAGCACTGGCCATCCCAAAGACAGATCGGCCAACCCGGCGGCGATCACTCGATCAGAGGCCAAGTCAGCCTGGGTTAATGGGGAGTCATCCGCCTTGCTCATCACATCACTATTCGGATCAGCGTAGATTTCCATGATGGCATCCCCCGCCTTGATGGCAATAGCGACAATTTTTGGAAGTAAGTTTTCAAACATAAATATGCCTAATGAGTTAATTGTTTCGATAAAGGTTTATGGCTTTTGATCATCGTCGATACCGCAGTACAATAGCGTCTTATTCAATTTTGAATTCTATCAGCAAAATATCTCGCGCACCGTGCCATTGCGGTGAAATCAACTGCAACGGAACTCTGAATTACCGGGATAGTCGAAATGTTGCCGTTGGATAAACAAAAAGATTATTATGTCCGGCACAGTGGTAAGCTCATTCACAGATGTTTTGCAAGACCACGAATTTCAACGAGGAGTGTATCTTGAAAAAATTACTGGTTTTAATTCTCGCAGTGATTGTCATCACGCCAGCCTACGCTGACCATGGCTGGGGCGGACGCGGCAGGGGTGGCGAGTGGCACGGTGGGGGCTGGAGAGGAGACTGGGTCGGCCCTGCACTGGTTGGGGGTATTATTGGCTATAATCTGGCCTACCCCTATCGTTATCCCTATCCTTATTACCCCTACCCCTACCCATATCCGGTCTATGTGCAACCGGTACCGGCCTATACGGAGCCTGCCCCGGCGCAACCCCCTGCACAGTTCTGGTATTACTGCGATTCTGCAAAAGGATATTATCCTTATGTAGCCAGTTGTCCAGAAGCATGGCGCCCGGTACCTGCACAACCTCCCCCATCAGCACCGCAATAGCATGAGGGGTTTTATTGGCTTTCACGATCAATCAAGCAGTGCCGCAATGATCCGAGGGGGATTTTATGTGTTGCAATGTGTTAAAAGTATCGTCTTGCCGCATTACCCTACGATCTCCAGACACGCCATCCAGTGTCGCCAACGTCTTTCCCTATAGCGATCAAATAGTACCCAGTTAATGCCGCGCCGCTTGTTACGCGCGGTGATGCCGAGCGGGAATCCCCGCGCACCCGGCTATACGTTTTCCGTGGAAGACGTGGTGTGGGCCATGACCGTTTTACCAACCACCCCCATCGCCTCTGTTCCGTCCCTGGGTGTGTTAATAACACTCATGTTTAATCCTTACACCACAGTTGCGATCAATGAAGATATCCGGCTTGCCCAGTTTCTTGAAAACACATTGGCAGGAGTCAGTTCATCCGATTCCCCAGGGACAACGGTTACCGGCACCGGTATGGATGCTCCCGGTCAGGCACCCACTTCAACTGCAAATTATAGCCTTGTCAATAATAATGATGGTACGTTTGTATTGTCTTATGACAATGGTGCCGTATTCTATTATTCCAGTACGCTTCAGCAATGGAGCGTCCCGAGTTCGAACGGCGGCATCACCGTTTACTCAAGGGACACAAACGCCGGCGTCTCTTTTGGCGACTGGATGGTTCAGCAAGTCAATGCTTCCGGTGCGATCACATCGACCACCACCCTTTCAGGCGCAATTCCGGGCGAATCGTTAACCATTTCGAAAGGTACCAGCAGCAATCCGTTCATCACCGGCACAGGCGAAACCACGGCGATACCCAGCGGCATGTCTATTGCCGAGGCGATGGCCTATTTCGAGGCGACAGGCACGCCGATCAGTTTCAACGATCAGACGGCTAATGTTGCCAATGGCAACTGCCAGACCTTCACCATCTATGCCTCGTCGGCAAGCAGCACTGCGCAGACCATACAGCTTGCGCTGTCCGGTGGATCGGGGAACAATATTATTGTTATGGATTTGTCACTTGACGATGTTGCGAACGATGCGAGCTACGCAACTCAATCTGAATGGAGGATGGTGGCATGAACAAACTGATACTGCAAGATAACGCAAGGGGGAGATAATGAAGATTTGGTACATAATATTTTTTGTATTAATAATCATACAACTATTCTTTTTGGCTTGGCTCCTATTATGGGTTTATAAGAGTACGAAGAGCTGGGGTTTGGCTTATTCTGCGTCCTCTCTAGAATGGCCATTAAAAAATATAGAATTGAAAAACAAGCTGTCAAATGCACAAATTGTCCTATTAAAGACTACAGCATATTTGAGAACTACAATTTTGATTTCTGCAACAGCAACCGCAGCTATGATTTTGGCTTATCAAATTTGGGGAGTTAAATGAGCAATCCACTCGAATCAATCCTTACAATAACATCAGCACAGACTAATATTCAGGATGGATTAAAATCAGATAATCCCGTAGAAATATTAAATAGCCTTGCTCAATTGGCATCTGGCATTGCCTCTTATTTAGCGAAATATTCACCTGTTGGTTCAATCAATACAAATTTGGGCGCGGCGTTATTGTTAACACAAACGATGGAGCTTAATTATCGGCAAAGTGGAGCATGGGTTCTGGAAAGCTTGGGCTCCTTGACAGATTTGGTGGTATTGCGTTTAATTTCCATGATAGTGACCCCTTTCAGGAAAGACTCATTTGTACCACATTGATTTAATAGCTCATGGCTCTATAGCCTGCGCTTTTCCCACATGCGCTCGGATTCCAGCAGTCATTTCCATAATTTTTCCAATTCATCATCACGGCTCACTTCATATCAAGCGACCTTGCATCAAGCTCAAGGACGTTCTGCTCGTCCGTATCGATATCCATCGCCCGGCCAGCATCATGTTATGTTCATTCTTGCACATCAATTTCTTTCAGTGAATCGGTTGCAGTCAGCGCACAACTACCTCAACCAATACTCAATCGGCTGGCGTAAAAATTCTTCCACGGCGATGCCATCGCCTCCCACCAGCAACAATCTATCCGGCTTGAATGCTTCGTTAAAAGCTTGCATGCCTGGCAATACCTCTTGTGCGCGGCCGCTTTTAACTTCGATTGCAATCAGGCGGTGTCCAACACGCAAGACGAAATCGACTTCACGATTGCGGTCTCGCCAATAAAATACTTCGCATTTGCCAGCTGCAGCAGCATTGGCTAAATGCGCGCCTACCGCCGATTCGGTGAGCCGACCCCAGTATTCACGGTCAGCTTGTGCTTCCTCGAAAAGGTAGCCAGACAAGGCAGACAGTAACGCAGTGTCGAACACTTGCAGCTTGGGGCTGGAGCCGCGATTGCGCAAGGCTTCTCCCGCGTATTTGGGGAAGCCGGTCAGCATGCCTGCTGCACCGAGCAATTCGAGATAATGTGCGAGCGTCGTGGTGTTACCTGCATCCTGCAATTGCCCGATCATTTTGGTGTAGGACAGTATCTGTCCGGAGTAACGGCATCCAAGTTCGAACATGCGCCGCAGCAAAGCGGGTTTATCCACTCGCGACAGCAACAAAACATCCCGCGAGAGCGTGGTTTCAATGAGTGAGTCGCGCACATAGCGCACCCAGCGGTCATGATCACCGATCAGCGAGGCCGCACCAGGGTAGCCGCCGTAGAAGATGCTTTGCTGTACCGTCCAGCCAAAAGCCAGACGCATTTCTTCTGACGACCAGTGTGGCAGGTGCAGGACCTCGAAACGTCCGGCCAGACTTTCCGAGAGTCCGCGCTGAATCAATAAGGGCGCAGAGCCCAACAAAATGACTTTGATCGGGCGTTTTTTGCGTGTATCTTCATCCCACAGTCGCTTGACTGCTTCCGACCATCCGCTGACTTTTTGCACTTCATCCAGCACCAGCACTGCTCCGCGCTCACCCTGCATCAGGCGAGCGATCTCCCATTGCTGGGCAATCCATTCGGCACCCCGCAACGTGGGCTCGTCCGCGCTGGCATATTGCACAGGCAGACCGCTAGATTCGCACACTTGCTGCACCAGGGTAGTTTTTCCGACCTGGCGCGGACCGGCGACCACTTGAATAAAGCGGCGCGGCTCGTCAAGGCGGCTGGAAAGAATGGCGAATTGCGGGCGCTGATAAGTCATATGTATATTTACTCAACAAGATGAGTAATTTTACACACAGAAATTCGATTGTGGAAAATTATACTCGTCCGCACAACAATTGGCTGACTGACGAGCATGAGTAACAAACTTAAAATACAAGGAGCCATAAACTCGTTGAGCATGCAACTTGCATCATCAAATGTGCAATTATTACCATAAAATAACAAGTTGCAAATACAACCTATTCCCACTCAATGGTGGCAGGCGGTTTGCCGGAAATATCGTAGACAACACGGTTGATGCCGCGCACTTCGTTGATGATGCGGTTGGAAATTTTTCCCAGCAGCGAATGCGGCAGTTCGGCCCAGTGTGCAGTCATGAAATCCTGCGTCTGCACAGCGCGCAGCGCAACCACCCACTCATAAGTGCGTCCATCGCCCATCACGCCGACACTCTTGACCGGCAAAAACACCGTGAAGGCCTGCGAAGTTTTCTCATACCATGACTTGCCTTCTTCATCCTTTGCGGAATTCAGCTCTTCCATGAAGATGGCATCGGCGCGGCGCAGCAAGTCTGCATACTCTTTTTTGACTTCGCCCAAGATGCGCACACCCAGACCTGGGCCTGGAAACGGATGACGGTACACCATCTCGGGTGGCAGACCTAATGCTACTCCCAACTCGCGAACTTCATCCTTGAACAGTTCCCGCAACGGCTCCAGCAATTTCAGATGCAAACTCTCCGGCAAACCGCCGACATTGTGGTGAGACTTGATGGTGTGCGCGCTCTTTTTCTTGCCGCCCGCCGATTCGATCACGTCGGGATAGATGGTGCCCTGTGCCAGCCACTTCGCCTGGGACAACTTGGCGGATTCACGCTGAAACACTTCGACAAATTCGCGGCCGATGATCTTGCGTTTTTGCTCCGGATCGGAAACGCCTGCCAGATGGTGCAGGAACTCCACGCTCGCATCGACATGGATCACCTTAACACCCAGATTCAGCGCAAAGGTCTCCATCACCTGATTCGCTTCGTTCAGACGCAGCAATCCGTTGTCGACAAACACACAGGTAAGCTGGGTGCCGATGGCGCGATGCAGCAATGCTGCGGCCACAGACGAATCTACCCCGCCCGACAAGCCCAGAATGACTTCCTCGTTGCCTACTGCGGCACGGATTTTTTCAACCGCCTCGCCGATATAGTCCGGCATATTCCAGTCATGACCGCAACCACAGATGTCATGCACAAAACGCGCCAGCATGGTTTTCCCCTGCGGGGTGTGCGTGACTTCAGGGTGAAATTGCAGCGCATAAAAACGCCGCGCCTCATCCGCCATGCCTGCGATCGGCGTGGCAGGATTGCTGGCGATCACCGAAAAGCCTTGCGGCAGCGCAGTCACCTTGTCGCCATGGCTCATCCACACGTCGATCAGGCCGTGACCCTGATCGTTTATCCTGTCCTGAATATCGCGCAGCAGCGCGGAATGGCCCTGCGCGCGGATTTCGGCATAACCGAATTCGCGCACCATACCGTTCTCGACCTTGCCGCCCAGTTGGGCCGCCATGGTCTGCATGCCGTAGCAGATGCCCAGCACCGGCACGCCCAGTTTAAACACTACCTCTGGCGCGCGCGGCGTATCGCCCTCGGTGACCGAATTCGGCCCGCCTGACAGAATAATGCCCGCCGGGTTATACGCGCGAATTTCATCTTCGGTCATATCCCACGGATGCAGCTCGCAATAGACATGCGCCTCGCGGACACGACGTGCAATCAGTTGCGTGTATTGAGAACCGAAATCGAGGATGAGGATTTTTTTATGAATAGTCATTAGTCATTAGACGCTAGTCGTTAGTTAGAGATTTTTGCTGCCCTTTTAACATTTTGCCGGTCTCGTCGGCAATCTGCAAAACCTTGGCGGACTCTTGTTCTGTTATGTAATTAAATCGTTGTGCCAGGAGAATCTGCGTCTCCAGTTCTGCCAGAGAACCCAAAGCAATTCCGAGAAAGTGGCGAAACTCATTAGGTGAATTACGCCCCTGGCCTTCAGCAATATTTGAAGGTATAGAAACTGCCGAACGTTGCAGCTGGCTGATCAGTCCCATAACTCTCGAACTTCGGAAGACCGCCACTAAGGCGATATATTTCCTCAGCCAATTTCATGGCTGATTGCCATACTTTCAGATCCCGGTATCCGGCCATTTAGTCGTTAGTCGTTAGTCACAAGTTGTAAGAAGTAGGCCTTTGAACATTTTCCAACAAGGGTTTAACTAGCGTCTAGCTACTAACGTCTGCCTTTAGTCTGTATGATAATTTGGCGCTTCCTTGGTGATCTGAACGTCGTGCACATGAGACTCGCGTATACCCGATGAACTGATTTCGACAAATTCTGCCTTGGCGTGCATGATCGCGATATCGGCACAGCCAAGATATCCCATACTGGCGCGAAGGCCACCCATCAGCTGGTGTATCACCGCCAGCACGCTGCCCTTGTAGGGTACGCGACCTTCCACACCTTCGGGCACCAGCTTGTCCTGATTGCTCTCGCCTTCCTGGAAATAACGGTCGCTTGAGCCCTGCTGCATTGCGCCCAGACTGCCCATGCCACGATATGACTTGTATGAACGCCCCTGGAACAATTCGATTTCGCCCGGCGCCTCTTCAGTTCCTGCAAACAGTCCGCCCAGCATCACCGTGTGCGCACCGGCCGCAATCGCTTTGGCGATGTCACCCGAATAGCGTATCCCGCCGTCGGCGATCAAAGGTACGCCAGTGCCCTGCAATGCCTGCGCGACATTCTGTATCGCCGCGATCTGCGGCACACCCACACCTGCGACGATGCGCGTGGTGCAAATGGAACCGGGGCCTATGCCGACTTTCACAGCATCTGCACCGTGATCCATCAGGGCCAGCGCCGCAGCCCCCGTGGCGATGTTGCCACCGATCACTTCAACATTTGGAAAATTAGTCTTCACCCACCGAACACGATCGAGCACGCCTTGCGAATGTCCGTGCGCGGTATCCACCACAATCACGTCCACACCGGCTTCGGCAAGCAATGCTACGCGCTCTTCCGTGCCCTCGCCTACGCCCACCGCAGCGCCTGCTCTCAACCTGCCCCGGCTATCCTTGCAGGCCAGAGGGTGTTCACTGGATTTCAAAATATCCTTGACCGTCATCAATCCACACAATTCAAACGCGTCATTGACCACCAGCACACGCTCAAGTCTGTGCTTGTGCATCAGGTTGCGCGCATCCTCCAGACTGGTATTTTCCTTGACGGTAATCAGACGCTCACGCGGGGTCATGATGTTTTTAACCGGCTGATCCAGATTATTTTCGAAACGCAGATCGCGGTTGGTGACAATACCGACCAGCTGTTTTCCCTGCACGACAGGCAGGCCGGAAATCTTGTACTGACGCGTCAAAGCGAGCACATTGCGCACTGTCATGTCGGGCGTAATGGTGATCGGATCCTTGACCACGCCGCTTTCAAAACGCTTGACCTTGGCGACTTTAGCCGCCTGCTCTTTGGCTGTCATGTTTTTATGGATGATGCCTATGCCACCCTCCTGCGCCAGCGCAATCGCGAGGCGCGCGCCGGTGACGGTATCCATCGCGGCAGAGAGCAACGGCGTATTCAGGCTGATATTGCGTGTCAGCTGCGTGCGCAGGCTGACATCGCGCGGCATGACGTTGGAGTAAGCTGGGACGAGCAGCACGTCGTCAAAGGTAAGTGCTTTTTGAATGATGCGCATGGGAAACAGACCTCGGCAAAGCGCGCATTATACGCATCCTGCGCGAACGGGTAAATCACCCGACGCACAGCGTTAAAATTACAAAGAAATTACAGTGCTGCTTTATCAACCTCACCGGTGCGGATGCGGATCACTTGCTCGATGCTGGAGACAAAAATTTTGCCATCCCCTATCTTGCCTGTATGCGCAGCCTTGACGATCGCATCAACAGCGGTTTCCAGCATTTCAGCGGGCACCACCACTTCAAGCTTGATCTTGGGCAGAAAGTCCACCACGTATTCTGCGCCGCGATAAAGCTCCGTGTGCCCTTTCTGGCGACCAAAGCCCTTGACTTCGGTTACCGTCAAGCCGCTGATGTTGACTTCGGACAGCGCTTCACGCACCTCATCCAGCTTAAATGGCTTGATTATCGCTTCAATTTTTTTCATGGCACACTCCCTCGGTGGTTTGCTTAGCCGGCAAGTTTTAAAACAGGCCCGCCGCACATTGTATCAATACTGACAATAACCGCACCAGATAATCTAATTAAAATATAACCCTACTCCAATGACTGATAACAAACCTTGATCACTTCAAGCTCAACGATACCTGCCGGCGTCTGTAGTCTTGCAACTTCACCCTCCTGCAATTTAAGCAGCGCGCGTGCCAGCGGTGATACCCAGCTGATATGACCGCGTGAAACATCCGCCTCATCCACGCCGACGATAGCATAAGTTTCCTCACCCCTGTCGCCCCGGCATACGGTGACTGTCGCACCAAAAAAAACCTGCTCGCAGTTGCCGCGTATTGCCGGATTAACCACCTCGGCTTTTTCCAGACGTTTATGCAGGAAGCGCACACGCCTATCGATTTCCCGCAGACGTTTTTTCCCATAGATGTAATCGCCATTTTCGGAGCGGTCTCCATTGGAAGCCGCCCATGTGATGGTGTTGACCAGCACAGGACGCTCCACTTTCCAGAGATGCTCCAACTCGGCTAGCAGTTTGCGATGCCCGCCCGGCGTGATGTAATTCTTGACGCCGATTGGTAACGGCGATGGCGACTCATCATCATCTTCGTCGTCGTCATCGTTTGCTATCATATTCATTCCGGACATTTTACAAGCTCCTGATTTCCATTGTCGGCAAGTATATCTCGTGACCAGGTAATTTCAATCGGTCACGAATTTTGGATTTAAAATATATTCCGACAATAATTGTCGGGTAACATACACACCTGAACAATTCTGGGTAGGAAAAAGCATCGTGGTGGAACTGAATTTCGACAATCGATTCGTCAATGAGTTACCGGGAGACGAGACGGGCATACCGCAATCCCGGCAAACACAAGGTGTATGCTGGGCAGCCGTGTATCCGACGGGGGTTGCAAAGCCAAGGCTGCTCGCCTACTCAAGGGAAGTATCGGAGATGCTGGACCTGTCTCATCAGGACATCCATTCCGAAGCGTTTCTTGCGGCCTTCTCGGGCAATCAATTGCTGCCCGGCATGACGCCCTATGCAACCTGCTACGGCGGGCACCAGTTTGGCAGCTGGGCAGGGCAACTCGGAGATGGTCGCGCCATCGCACTGGGTGAAACAATCAACAAACGTGGAGAACGATGGGAATTGCAACTCAAGGGGGCGGGCATGACGCCCTACTCGCGCCGTGCAGATGGTCGCGCGGTGTTGCGCTCATCCCTGCGCGAATTCCTTTGTAGCGAGGCGATGCACCATCTTGGCATACCCACCACGCGCGCATTAAGCCTGATTGCAACGGGCGAACCCGTGATGCGCGACATGTTTTACGACGGCAATCCTGCGATGGAACCCGGCGCCATCGTGTGCCGCGTATCACCCAGCTTCATCCGCTTCGGAAATTTCGAGATACTCGCATCGCGCGGTGAACGCGATCTGCTGAAACAGCTCATTGCATTTACCATCGATCGAGATTTTCCCGAGATAGACAGGCAATCCGGCGACGGCTTCGCCAACTGGTTCAAAGTGATTTGCGAGAGGACTGCCAAACTTGTCGTCGAATGGCTTCGCGTCGGGTTCGTGCACGGCGTGATGAACACCGACAACATGTCCATTCTCGGGCTGACGATAGACTATGGACCTTACGGCTGGATAGACAACTTCGATCCCAACTGGACGCCCAACACCACGGACGAGGACTGGCGCCGCTACACGCTGGCCAAGCAACCTTCCATCGCACGTTGGAACCTTGAACGGCTAGCCGATGCGCTGGAAACGGTCGCGCCCTCCCGCGCCATCCTGGACGAAGGCCTCGCGTATTTCGACGAGCGCCAGCAGGCTTATCTTTCCGGCATGCTGATTGCAAAATTCGGACTGCAAAACCTGAAAAACGAAGACGCCAGCCTGGTGGAAGACGCATTTGAACTGATGCAACAGGCCAACGTGGACATGACGGAATTTTTTAGAACCCTTGCCAACATAAAACAGCAGGCGCCTGACCTTCCCGTGTTGAAGAGCGCGTTTTATCAGGAATCCCTCTATCAGGAACACCAGGCACAGTTCGCCGCCTGGCTTGAACGCTATGCCGCCCGCCTGGCATTGCAAAACGAAACTGACGAGGCGAGAAGGCAGTGCATGAACTCCGTCAACCCGCGATTCGTGCTGCGCAACTATCTTGCCCAGCAGGCGATCGATGCCGCGATGCAGAACGACCTGACCATGATAGACAAACTGATGGAAGCTGCCCGTCACCCTTATGACGCCGACATCCCGCCTGAACTGACAGGCAAGCGTCCGGAGTGGGCGATCAACAAGCCCGGCTGTTCGATGCTGTCGTGCAGCTCCTAAAAACTTTAGGGGATCTCTAAAAATTCGTCATTCCCGCGCAAGCGGGAAAACGAGCGTAGCGAAGTTTCGAGGTACGGCCATCCAGCTTGGTGATTTAACTGGGCTCCCGCCTTCTCGGGAGCGACAAAAATGAATTTTTAGAGGCACCCCTTATATAAATTTTTTTAACTGGAGGTTGTTATGCAATTGCTTAAATTATTTCATCTGTTGTCTGTACTTGTCTGGGTTGGCGGCATGTTTTTTGCATATGTCGTGCTGCGGCCCGCTGCCGTGGATACCCTTGATCCACCGCCTCGCCTGAAACTCTGGGACGCCGTGTTCGACCGGTTCTTCAAGTGGGTGTGGACATCGATTTTTCTCTTGCTCATCAGCGGCATCGGCATGATTGCCCTGTACGGCGGCATGTCGCATTTTGGACCGCATGTTCACATCATGCTGGCGCTGGGAGTCGCAATGATCGCAATCTACGGCCACGTGTACTTTGCCCTCTACAAGAAGCTCAACCGGTTTGTCGCCGTACAGAGCTGGAAAGAGGCAGGCGAGATGCTGGGCAAGATACGCAAAATGGTCGGGCTCAATCTGGCACTGGGAATCCTGACCGTGTGCGTGGCGGTGATCGGCATAGCCCTCTAGGTCCGGGTGCTATACTGGAACCGGCGAATGTTTCGCCGGCTCCAGGAGTTCGCATGACCATCCGCCAGATTCTTGAACAGATTTCCGCACTTGAAGAGGAACTGCAAAAGGCGATGGAAGAACGCGAAGATAAATTGCGTTATCGGATAAAAGACCATCGCATTGTTTTCGAACAAACCGTCAAGGCAGCGCATCAACGCATGAAACTGGGGGTATTTCGCTGGTTTGCGACGGTCCGCCCGCAGAATTTTCTCACTGCACCCATCATCTACGGCATGATAATCCCGCTTGCCTTGTTTGACCTATGCGTGACTTTTTATCAGGCGACCTGCTTTCCGATATATGGCATTGCCAGGGTGAGGAGATCGGACTACATCGTGATGGACCACCAGCATCTGGCTTATCTCAACATCATCGAAAAATTCGATTGCATGTACTGCTCCTATACCACCGGCATGATAGGCTATGCGCGCGAAATCACGGCGCGCACCGAACAGTATTTCTGCCCGATCAAACACGCGCGAAAAATCCTGAGCGCCCATTCGCGCTACAGGCATTATCTGGACTACGGGGACGCGGGAAATTTTCACGACAAAGTCGAACAGCTCCGCACGGAACTTGCGGATGAAATCAGGAAATAATCTACATGACGTCAACTGCGACCATTGCATAAAAGTGTATATATCATTTTCGAAACGGCGGAATTGTTTTGGCGCAAGAGACGATCAGTCCAGGCGCTACCACCCCACCGCCCTGACTATCCGCATTCTGGCGTTGAATAGACTGCCGGTATCGAGACAATGCGGACACTGGCGTTTTGCAAAAAAACAACTCAAATTTGCTTGCGAGTAGGTCCGCTTCTTGAAATTTTTGATGTGTACTATCGAGACGCGGAAGTAAATTAACTTCCGTTTCATATTCGGCATCACTCACCACTACAACATAATTGAAATATTGCCAAGATGTAGTCCGAACGGCCTAGGCAATTTATTAAGCCGGCCTATTTAGTTCGGATTAGTCCGAATGGACTATTGAGAAAATTTATCTTATCTGCTATCGTCAGACAAAGACTGGTGAGGTGGTTTTAATTTAGTCTAAATGGGCTAATACTGAAAACTGGCTTATGGAGTTTATAGCTTGCTTTAATTTACTTAGGGAGTGAATAAAATGAAATTTCCAATGAAAAAACTTGCTGTTGCACTTGCTGCTGCATCAACACTAATTGTCAGCACCGCAGCAAATGCCTATACGATCAACTTTGATGAATCACCAGCGACAAATAACAACGTTGCCTATGGTGCCACTATATTCGGCGCTACATTTAGCGCCACGAACGCTGGCACTTGGGGCGGCAACAGCAATGGTAATCCTGGAAACTGGGGTTTGGAGGGAACAAACGGCCCCAATTTTCTCGGTTTCAACGGCAACGGCGGATATAGCGAAACCGTAACCTTTGCCTCCAGCATAAGTAACATCTCGCTCGACTTTTCCAGGTCTAATGGCTCAATTGATGGCACCATTGCCCTCAGTGCCTACAATGGCGCAACTCTAGTAGGTACCACGACAGCTACGCTGGGTACAATCAACACTTGGTCTTCCTTGAGCCTTTCTGCGCCGGTGATTACTAGCATTACTTGGGCTGGAACTGGAGCAGGTTTCCATCCATATGGCGTCGACAATATCACAGCCGCTGTTCCCGAACCAGAGACTTACGCCATGCTGTTGGCTGGTCTTGGACTGATGGGTTTCATGGTTCGTCGCAAGAAATCAGTTTAAGCTAGACCCATACAGAGCCACTGAGGAGTAACTTCCTTTGTGGCTTTTTGCTTTTCAACGTCTGACATGCACATCCCAACTCTAGTAGATCGTTCCGTTAAAACAGTTACAGATTGTACTTTGTGAATTTTGTTATTAAAGCGTCATTTTTAAGCGATTACATAGTAAGAAAACGCCATTTTCATCGTCTCAGCGCACGGTTTGTAGCGCTCAAATGGATTAATGCCATGACCACATCTGTAATCGTATTGCCGAAACTGACTACTAGTTCCGCTTTTGGCACGTTGCCGTAAGTCACGACCATCGGCTTTCGGCTGCCTATTGACACCTCGACAGGCGGCACCTTTGGCTTTATGAGATTCTGTTCTTATCGAAAGTCTTTGAAGCGCCAGTGGATTGAGAATAGCATACCAGGAACAGTGAGAATCAGAAAACATGTGTCACCAGAATTCGTAACAAAAGATATAACCGGTTTTGATTTTCCTGATGCTCAATGATCAGAGGAGAAAAACATGAATACCGTATATATTCCGGATGGACAGATCAAACTGGGTGGGGAGTTGCATGTACCGGCAAATCCCCGCGGCATCGTGCTGTTCGCACACGGCAGCGGCAGCAGCCGATTCAGTCCGCGCAACACCTATGTCGCAGAGGTCCTGCAACAGCACAACATAGGTACGCTGCTGTTCGATCTTCTGACAGCGGAAGAAGATCAAAATTACGAGACACGCTTCGACATTGCATTGCTCGCACGTCGCCTGTTGATTGCAACAAGTTGGTTGCATAACAAAACAGAGAATCTGCAGCTGGGATATTTTGGGGCCAGCACAGGCGCTGCTGCCGCGCTGCTTGCCGCCGCAAAGACCAGCACTGCCATTTCCGCAATCGTGTCACGCGGAGGTCGCCCCGATCTTGCCGGTGAGTCGGCTTTAGGACTGGTGAAATCGCCTACTTTGCTCATCGTCGGCGACTGTGATTACGATGTGATCGAACTGAATCAACAGGCTTATGCTCTGATGAACTGCGAGAAGCAAATGATACTGATACCCGGTGCGACCCATTTGTTTGAAGAGCCCGGCACACTGGAACAGGCAGCAAAAAACGCTGCAGACTGGTTCGTTGCGCATTTCAAGTCCGCTGCTACTCCCTGAGCAATTCGATCACTTCCTCATCTTCAACCTGAGGAAAAGACTGGTAGAACTGCCCAACCGCATAAAATATGTCTGGTGTCTCAAGGCACACCACTTCATCCGCATAGGACGAGATTTTTTCAAGCGTATCGGCGGGGGCCACCGGCACCGCACAGACAAGTTTTTTAGGGTGTTTCGCGCGCAGTGCATGCAGTGCTGCGATCATCGTCGAACCTGTCGCCAGACCGTCATCGATCACGATCACGATGCGTCCTGCAGGATCAGTCGGCACACGTATCGGGGTATAGCTGGCGCGCCGCTCACGCATCACGGCTAGCTGCGCGTCTTTTTCCGCCTCTATATATTTTTTCGACATCTGGGCTGCATAATCGGAAAGATAGGTCCATCCCGTCTCGTCCACCGAACCGATGGCAAACTCGGGGTTCCCCGGAGCGCGCAGCTTTCGCACCAGCACCACATCAAGCTCCCCACTCAAAGCCTCAGCGATGGTTTTTCCCATCGGTACCGCACCGCGCGGAATTGCCAGCACCAGAGGGTGCTGGCCGCGATAGTGTTCAAGTGCCTTTGCCAGTTTGTTTGCCGCATCTTGACGATCTCGAAACATGATGCCCTCCGGATAAAGTCATGAAAAAATTCATACTGTTTCAGCGCAAATGCTTGCGGGCAGGTTTGGGATGTTCGGATGCCCAGCAGGCACGGCGATAGGACTGCAAGGTTTTCTGCGCACGGCCCAGCACGCTGGCATGAGGATAGTTTCCCTCGTTATCCTGCACACCCGATGCCATACCCATCAAGAGTTCCATGCCGAAATTCACATGCTCCACAGTATAGATGTGGAACATGCCCTGCTCTACCGCCGAAATAACCTGGCGATCCAGCATCAGGTGCTGACGGTTACGGGATGGAATCAGCACACCTTGCTGACCGTTAAGTCCAGCCGTTTTACAGACCTGAAAATAACCTTCGATCTTTTCGTTGATTCCGCCCACAGGCAGCACTTCACCGTGCTGGTTGACAGCCCCCGTCACGGCGATTTCCTGCCTGACCGGCAAACCCGACAAGGATGAAAGCAATACATAAAACTCTGCGCAGGAGGCCGAATCCCCCTCGACGCCATTATATTCCTGTTCGAACACAACCGATGCGTTAAGGGCCAAGGGAGCTATGTGATGGAACAGCGCGGACAGATAATTTTGCAAGATTAGTACACCCTTGTCATGGATGGGACCGGACATTTCCACTTCACGCTCGATGTTGAGCAGACCATCGCTGCCTGCAAAGGTGCGCGCAGTAACCCGCATCGGATAGCCAAAACGATAATCGCCAAGGTCGATCACGGTAAGTCCGTTGATCTGTCCCACCTTCTCGCCCTCAACGCTGATCAGCACTTCGCCATCCCTGATCGATTCCTGCATGCGCTGGGCAGGATAATCATGACGCCTGATGCGCGCTCGCAATGCGGCCTCAACATCCGCAGCGTCTACCAGCACACCCGCACGCTGCCTGCAAAGACCGGCGCTTTCCGCAAACTCTGCCTCTGCGCGGGCGAAAATCGCGCTCTGACGAGACTGGTCATCCACAACACGGTGCGTTTCTTCCAGAAGGCGCGCAACCGCGCCGGATGAAAAATGCGGCAAACCCAGATTCTTGCAACTGTGCGCGACAAAAACAGCAAAAGCCCGGCGCGTTTCATCGGTGGATGAAAAGCTCTCGGCAAAATCCACTTTGACCCTGAAGCGGCGCGCAAACTCAGGATCTTCTTCCTGCAACTCATAATACTGTTCGCGCGATCCGATCAGCACGATCTTGACTTCGACATCCACCGCTTCAGGTTCAAGTGAGACAGCCGCAATAGGCGCGTAGGCATTACCCGGCTCTTCAATCTGTAACTTGCCGCTGCGTAAAAAACGCCGCAGCTTTTCCCACACCAGTCCGTCCACCAGAAGGTCGCGCAAATGCAGCATCAGAAATCCGCCATGCGCCTTGAGCAGACTACCTGCACGGATGCGACTGAAATCCGTTACCAGTACATCGTTCTCACTCTGATATTCGATACTGCCAAACAGCGAACGAAACAGCGGGTTATCCTCGACGATCACGGGCGCGCCATCGAGTCCGTCGTTGTCCACCACCAGATTCACGCGGTAACGGGAGAGCACGACTGCCAATTCTTCCTGCCTGCCCTCTTCGTCCACATCGGCTGGCTCAAACAGCACGATATTTTCAAGCACATCCTGCACTACCTGCTCCAGATATACGCCAAGTTTAATGGCATCGACAATCTGCTTTTTCAGAGTGCTGCGGATTTCCCTCAATTCATGTTCCAGCAGCGTTTCCACCAACTGACGCTTCAATGCGGCCAGCGACTCGTTCATCGCCTTCTCCATCGGGCGTGTCTTGTCCAGAAAAAGCGTGATTGCCGCACGCAGCTCCTGCTCGGTTTTTTCAATTTCAGCCCGGCGCTCCTTGGAAAGACTCAGCATTTCATTTTCGGTGAGCGGATGTTTTTTTTCATCGAGCAAGGTAAATACCAGATGTCCGGATTCGCGATGCAACGTGAAATGACGCGCTTCGGCATAGGCGTCCAACTCTGCAAAGGCCTCAGCTTCTTCCGCCTTGTACTTTTTTTCAATGCGCGAACTCTCGTCCTTGAAATCCTGCCGCTCCAGACGTTGCGGAATTTCTGTCTGCAGCGACTTGGTCATCTCTGCCATGAACTGACGCAGCACACGCCCTTGCCCTGCAGGTAAGCGCAGCGCGCGCGGTCGTTCAGGCGTATCAAAATTATGCAGATAACAAAGATCGGGCGGTGCTCTCTTACCCACAGCCGCCGCATGCATCGCCTGTTTTAAGAGCGATGAACGACCGCTACCCACTTCGCCCAGCACGAACAAATTGTAATCGGGCTGATCCATAGACAAGCCAAAACGCGCCGCCATTTCCGCGCGTTCCTGCCCGATCCAAGGCAAGGGATATTGCAACAACTCGGACGTATCGGAAAAACCTAACGCATCAGGGTCTATGGTTAAGCGCAGCTCGGCAGGAGTCAGGTGAGTTATCGGCATGTTATCTGTTGAAGAAAATAATTAACGAAAAGCCGAACGCGATGCAGTCAATGACAAGCTTACTGTGCAATCGTAACGCGCTGTTTAGCTGCCTGAGTGCAACCCGCCGTAATCCATGCAAGCCACGCCGGCATACCGATACCGCTGGTGGCCGAGATGCGTATCACCTGCAAATCCGGATTGATGCGGCGCGCATAGGAAATCGCAAGGTCGGCATCGAACTCCAGATAGGGCAAAAGGTCGCACTTGTTGAGCAGCATCAGGTCGGCAGCACGAAACATGTCGGGATATTTGAGCGGTTTGTCCTCACCTTCAGTCACTGACAGTATCACCACCTTGTGCGCCTCACCCAAATCGAAACTCGCAGGACACACCAGATTGCCGACATTCTCGATCAAAAGCAGGCTGTCATCCTGCAAGTCCAGCTGCTCCATGGCATGTCCTACCATCTTTGCATCCAGATGACAGCCACGGCCGGTGTTAATCTGGATGGCCGGCGCACCCGCAGCGCGTATGCGCATCGCATCATTCTCGGTCTGTTGATCGCCTTCGATCACCGCAAGCGGCACATTCAGCTCAGCGATGGTTTTTACCAGCAAAGTGGTCTTGCCTGAGCCCGGGCTGGACACAAGATTGAGTGCAAAAACTCCCCGCTCCGCCAAATAGTGACGGTTAACCCCGGCATAGTTGTTATTTTTGGCAAGAATATCGCGCTCGACTTTTACCAGACGCGCCTCTTTTACCGTTTCAGTAACAATCTCATGAGCATGTTGATGCAGCCTGAAACGCGCCACCTCGCCTGCCTTGCGCGAATGATGATTTACACGACCATTGATTAAGAACTGCCCGCCACCACACCCGCAAATTGCACACATCAGAACACCTCACTTATCAAGAATCACCAGCTGCACTTCGAAGATTACCCGATGTTTCAGTTCTGTTGCCATAGATTCAGATTCTACTGGACTGAACTCTACTCCATGATGGGATTTTTTACATCAAGCAATACCGCTTGAAATAACTGGACAAAGAGATTAGAGTCCGAACACCCCCCATGTAGCAGCTCAAATCAACTGGTACTCATCTTAACCCAAGGACGGAAGATTGCGGCTGGCCGCCCCGCCCCAAACCAACCCGGAGTGCAGATATGCCCGAAAATTTGTGCCCCCTGCCTGCAAATGAGTCACAGCGACTGCGTGCAGTCCTTTCCTACGATATTCTTGACACGCCTCCCGAAGTCGATTTCGACACGCTGACACGCATGGCGGCTAATGCTTTGAATATGCCGGCTGCCGTCATCGGCCTGATGGATTCGGAGCGAATATGGTTCAAATCCCAACTGGGCCTGGGCGTGCCTCAACTTCATCGCCAGATCGCGTTTTGCGCTCACACCATCATGCTCCCCAATGAACCGCTGGTCATAGAGGATCTCGCAGAGGATCCTCGCTTCAGGGAAAATCCTCTGGTGAGGCAAGCGCCCTTTTTGCGATTTTACGCCGGCGCACCACTCGTTGACCGCCACGGTTTTGTTCTTGGTACCCTCGCCTTGGTTGATACACAACCACGCACATTCAGAGAAACCCAACGCGCTCTGCTTAGTGACTTGTCCACCTTAGTAATCGCAATACTTGAAAGCCGGAACCGTGCACGCCTGCTAGGCCAGATGGCAGTGACAGATCACCTGACAGGACTGTCCAACCGGATCATGTTCGAACAAACGCTCAATTCCGAAAT